>Ga0164293_10004750_pt1 | contig 11609 bp, 8 predicted proteins | sample GEODES118metaG_FD_111487 | JGI IMG/M metagenome (GOLD analysis project Ga0164293, IMG submission 111487) | Eutrophic lake water microbial communities from Lake Mendota, Wisconsin, USA - GEODES118 metaG | ecosystem: Environmental > Aquatic > Freshwater > Lake | place: USA: Lake Mendota, Wisconsin...
GGAAAGACTGGCGACGTGCGCGAGATCGAACTTGTCGAGATCGAGCGTGGTGTCGTCACGAAGCGCGCTTCGGTCAAGCAAGCAACGCTCAATGCTGAGCCGCGACCAAAGGGTGCGGGCATGCGGTTCGAGTTGCTCGCCCGCGCCGACACCGTCGCCGATCTTCGCGGGCTTGGCAGCGGTCGCTGGCCACCGCGCATCGTCGGTCTTGCCGCGGAAAACTGCCCGGCGCCAGATCGTTCAGGCCTTGCACTCGAGGCACTCGTTGTCGAAGCGAAGGCATCGCCCGAGCTCCAAGAAGGCCCGGCAGCACAGGCCGCCGCTGCTGCGCGAGCCGCGGGCGCGCGTATCGAGCGCGAAGTCGACGATGTTCGCGCGGACATCGTTGCGCGCATCGTGCAGCGCATCAATCAATCACTGTCGGCACCGCTGATGTTGCTACTCGGCGCGGTTCTTGCCATTCGTTTGCGCGGTGGAAATCCGCTGCAGATCTATCTGATCGCGTTTATCCCGTCGATCGCCGACATCTTGCTGATCTCGGGCGGAGAACAAATGCTGAAGGATGCGACGAGCCTCACCGGCGTCATTGTGGCGTCGAGCGGAAACCTCGTGATTCTCGCAGTCATCGCTGACAGCCTTCGAAGGATTGCGAGGAACTGATGCCGCTCCTCGACCGATGGATCGCCTTCCGCTTCTTCACGAATTTCGTGCTGATCTTCGTCGTGATGACGCTGTTTGCGATTTCGATCGACACGATCATCGAACTCGATGCATATGTGAAGGCGTGCCAACGCGCGGTCGAGGCCGGCGACTACGGATCGATGTGGACCGCGATGCCCATCGCGATTCTCGACTTCAATCTGCCGCGCGTGTTCCAGTTCTACGCGTTTCTCGTGGGGCTTTCGTGCGTGGCCGCTGCGGGCTTCACGTTGGCGCAGATGGTGCGCGCACGCGAACTCGTGGCCATGCTCTCGGCGGGAATCAGTCTTTGGCGCGTAGGTCTCGCGATGCTCGTTGTCGCGGTGATTCTCAATCTCGTCCAACTCGTGAATGGCGAGGTCCTGCTGCCGCGACTCGCGCCGCTTCTCGTACGCGAAAAGTCTGCGATTCTGCGGCCCGCAGCCGATCGTTTCCCGCTGAACGTTGTGCAAGACGGAACAGGGAAGCTCGTACTCGCGCAGGCGTTCGATCCGCGTGATGAGCGTGCGTACGGGCTCCTCGTTCTTGAACGCGATGAGAAAGGTGCAGCCACGCGGCGGGTAGAAGCGCGTGAAGCGACATGGAACGCCGAGCGCGGCGGATGGGATCTCATCGATGGCGTTGCCGCAGGTCGCAGTGCGCCGGGAACAGGCGATGGTCGAGAAGTGCGTATTGATCGCCGCGATGCGATTGACTTCATCGAGACCGACGTCAGTCCAAAGGCGATCCTCGCGCGGCGATTTCGCGGGTTTGCGCAGCTCTTGTCGACGCCGCAAATCTCAGCGCTCGCGCGCGAAGGCGGCATCGAACCGGAGGCCGCCACGCGACTCGTGGGGCAACGATTCGCGGGTGCGCTTGTGAATGTGATGATGCTCATCATCGCACTGCCATTCTTCCTCGTGCGCGAACCACAGAAGATGCTCAAACCAAGCGTCTTCTGCGCCGCGACAGCAGTGCCGGGGCTCCTTGGAAGTTTGCTCGTGATGGCTGTGGCACTTCCTGGAATTCCACCTGCGGTCGGCGTCTTCCTGCCGGTTGCGGCGTTGCTCCCGATCGCCGCGTGGCGTGTTGGCGCGCTCAAGACGTGATGCACATGCGGCGTCGTGCGGCGTCGTGCGACTTCGCCGCGTTCACTTGTTCGGCGGATCGAACGATCGATCGAAAACGGTGACGCCCTTGAGTTCAGAAAGTTCGCGTGCGAGTGCGTCCATGAGAAGCCGCTCTTGGCTTCGTCGCACGACCTCTTCGCAGCGCGCACGTGCCGATTCGAGCGTGGTGCCATCGCTCGGGCGCTCTTCCATGACGGTGACGACGAAGAAACGGCCATTCTCAAGAATTGGCGCGGAAACACCGCCGATGTTGGTCGCGTAGATCGCGGCGCGCAGACCTTCGGGGTAACTCGGGTCGCGACGGGCGATCGGCGCAAGGAGCCCGCCGCGCGCAGCGCCATCGTCGAGTGAGCGTTCGACCGCGAGATCGATGAACGAGCGACCCGCCTGCACATCCGCGATGAATCGCTCTGCATCGGGGAGCGACGTGAGCACCGCGAGTCGTGCGACCCGCTTGGTGCCATGCAGCATGTCGAATGCGTTGGCGATGCCGACTTCATCGATGCGAACATCGCGTGCGACGAGTGCGCGGAGACCAGCGTTCCGCTTGAGCAACGCCGCGAAGCGCACGCTCCCAAGGCCTTGGCGTTGCCGAATCACGCCGAGAAGTTCGACCGCGCGTGTGCGATCGGGCGAGAGCGCCTCGAGGAGAATCGTCTCTTCGCGCGCGACTTGTTCGCCGTTGATCGCAATGCTCTGTTCGCGCAGACGCCGCGCAAGTCGAATATCGAGTACCGCGTCGCGCAGCACTTGTTGACCCGCAAGTTCCGTGATCGGCGCGCGGAGTTCCGACCATTCGATCGCTTGGCCGTCGAGCATGGCGACGAGAGACGCTTGTTCGTTCGCAGCGCGAGCAGGGGTTCCTAACGGAGCTGTGGCGGACTGATCTTTGCCTTTCCCAGTGCCGTCAACCGTGGCAACTTGCACGCCCGATCCCGTTCCCGCACAGCCGGTGGCGAAGGCCGCGACGATTGCCAACGAGCACGCGGCGACAAGGTGAACTGGGAATGCGAGGAATTCTCGGGAAGTCGGCATAGACGTTGGCTACGTTCGGGGAGGGCGTGCGTATCTTGGAACGCCCCGACTGTACCGCGGGACCGAACGCGACGCGCCGACCTCGTACACTTCGGTTTCCACGCAAAACGCTCAACGACATGTCAGACACTCGCGCGATTCTTTGTCCTTACTGCGGCGACCGACAGGTGCCGTCCTCGCAATGCCGAGCGTGTGGTGGTTTCTTTGATGTTTGGAGTTTGCACGCGACTCAAAATGAAATGGGCGCGTGGTTCGTGCGCGATCCTCGTCGACCGCATTTCGTGGGGTTCGGTTACGACGCGCTTTGCGCCGCGATTCGCAACGGCGAAATCGGACGCGATGCGATTGTCCGCGGACCAACGACGCGGCAACTTTGGACACTCGCGCGGCGAGCGCCGGGTCTCGCGCATCTCTTTGGGCGCTGCGCGGCGTGCCAGTCGCCGATGAATCCAGACGATGCGGCGTGCGCGGCGTGCGGTGCAACGACATCGATCGATCAAGATCGCAATTTCTTCGGGCTTCCCGTCGTCGAGCCAATTTCGCCTCCGTCGGGAGCCAAAGCTGATTTGAGCGCGTTTGTGTTGGATGCAGGGCTCTTGGTTGTTCGCTCGGTACCGGTTCGATCGCCGGCGCGCACGGTTGTGCGCGTCGCTCAACCGCTCGCAGCGGCGCACGTGGAGCAACCCGCGCCAAGCACTGAGTTCGTCCCAGACTTTGTGCGGGGAAGTTCAGTCGCGCCGGCCATCGGCCCGACCAACGCTGCGGAGCCTCTGGCGAACGCGGCCAGTACATCGAACAAGAACGAGAATTCCGCGCGCAGTGCGCTCTCGCCGATTGATCGTGGCTTGATCGAGCGCTCGCGTCGACTCGAAGCGCGCAACATGCTGCTTCTCGGCGCAACCGTCGGATCGCTTGCGTTTGCGCTGCTGTTCGGTTTTGCGTACTTCCTCGAGAAGGACGATCGTCAGAAGGCAATCGAAGCCGCGCGTCGCGAAGGCGCCGAGGGCGTTCGTGCGGAATTCAAGCGCTCAGAGCCGGTTGTCGTGCCGCCACGTGCAGAACTTCCCGCGATGCCCAACGATCCCGGAGCAAGTTCGAGTGGGAGTGGGAGCGCGTCGAAGCCACCCTCGAAGCAACCCTCGACGACACCCGCCACCGTTCCTTCAACAGCACCCGCCGTCTCGCCGGCACCCGCGTTCAACTCGCAGCCCGCGCCACGTCGCAACGGCGAGTGACGCGCGGCGCACAGCGTGATGGCCATCACGGCATCACGCCATTACGGGGCAAGTTCGAAGAGCACCTTGCCATCGACCGTGCGCGCGATGAGTCGATTCGAAGCGCCGAACGGCTCGACCCAATCTGCTTGCGCAAGTTGCGGGTTGAGCCAGCCTTTCGCCGCCCAATTCTGCAACATGGTCGGGTCGATCAGCGCATGCGTGAAACCGCGCTGACGCAGCAGTGAACCCCACGTCGCGGGTGCATCGGGGGCGCGTTCTGCGACGATGTCGATGGGGCCGCGATCCCACACGGTGGTCGCGGTGATCGGGCGGCGCATGTAGAAGGGCGTTGAGAAACCGATCCCGACAATGCGCGCGTCAGGCGGAAGCAGGTAGTTCACCGCAAATGGTGACGCGACTTGCTGCAGAATCGCGTTGCGCGTTGCGGTGTCACCCTTCGCGTCCGCATCGGCGAGCAATCGCGCTACAGCTTCGCCTGTTTGGACTGGAATCGAGCCGATCGAAAGTGAAGGCGCGCGAAGTCGTTCGCCATTCGATCCCACGTTTTTCGCGGGTTCGCGCAGGTAATTCGCAATCGGCGCGATGGCGAGGAGCCCGGCGACCATCACAGCGAGTGTCGCTGGCACCGCGTCTTCACGCGAAGAATCCGAGCGACGACTGAAGAGCCGAGCAGCAAACGCCACGAATCCAGCGACCCCAATCGAAAGCGGGACAGCGGTCGTGATGAGAAAGCGACTTTTGAGATGCGTGAGAAGAAGCCACGCGATGAGCACCGTCGCGATCGCGGCGAGCCCGGCGCGCGCGGCACGTGCGGTATTCGAAGCGCCTGAGTTTGAAGCCTGCGAATTCGAAGTCTGCGCATGTGAATTCTCACGGCGCACAGCAAGCGCGATGAGACCAATCAGGCCCAAGATCGGTAATCCGCTCCACTGCGGGAAGAGTTCTGCCGCACCGTCGACGCGCGACGCGAATCCGTAGCCAGCCCACTCGCTCCAAAGCAACGGAAGACGCTCGACGAACGGTCGATCCGGGCTATGCGCTGATGCGAAAATCGCATGCTGTTCGGCACTCCACGGGCCGAGCCCGAAAATCCCGCTCGCAAACGGAAACACGGGGTTCTCGTAGGTGAGCCAGTTCCGCACAAGCCAGGGCGCAAGCACGATCAATCCGACCGCGGCCGCGAGTGGAACGTGGCGTACAACGCGCGGCGAAACTTCGATGAGCGCAATGACGGCGAGCGGAAGCGCGGTGAAGAAGAACGCGGTTGGTTTCGCTCCTGTCGCGCTCGCAACGATGAGCGCGAGAAGCGTGATACTGCGCCAATCGAGCGTGCGTGGCGAGGGCTCCTCGCGCGCGGCGGTGCGACCGGACACGCGCCGAGCAGAGACGACGAGCAGCCACCCACCTGCGAGCGCGACCACTGGAACGATGTCGTTGTACGCGAGGGTTCCAACGACCACGATCCACGGTGTCGCAAGGAATGCAATCGAAGCGACCCATACGATCGTTGGGCTGACAAGCTCCGACGTTGAGTTGTCGGGCGAATCTGTGGCCTCGCCCAAGATGTGGCGCGCGAGCCGCGCCACGACGAACGCGCCCAAGAGCGTCGCAATCGCCGCCCACCACTGGCAGGCGATCGCCGCCGAAATCTGATCGCCGCGAAGCACGATGAGATGTGCGAACGCCGCCTCGACGAACGAGGGGAGTGCGGAATACACGTTTCCTTCTACGGGCCAAACGGAACTCCCCGGCTGCGTCCACGCAATCGCAAGCGGAAGGTGGTAACTCTGTGCGTCGTAGCCGCCGAACTCACTCGACCAGAGCCAGCCAGGCGCCGCGGTCGCTGCGACGAGAAGCAGCGCGGCGAGCACGGCATACATGCCGATGAAGGCGACACGAATGAGGAAGGGGGTGCGCTCCGTCCTTGCATGCGTGAGCACCAAAGGGGCCTGCCGCAGCGTGCGAATCCCGGCGAAGACTCCGACAGCGGGCAGCGCCCACGCGAGGAGACCTCGCGCAACCATGAGCCCACCGAGCGTGCCGATCAGAGCGTCGAGCGCAAGCATGGCGGCGAGACCAACTGGAATCGCCAACGCGATGGTGTCGGCCGACGTGTGATCGCGCGAAGCGTCGTGTGGATGCGCCTCGCGCTTCGCCGCTTCCGCCCAACGGACAAGCGGCAGCCCGAAACCGATCGCGCCCGCCCACCAAAGCACCGCGACCGACCCATTCGCCCACGCGTCGGAAAGGAACGGAATCAGGAGATTCGTGCCCGAGTCGCCGGTCAGTCCGGTCAACCACACGAGTGCGGCGGCGAAAGCGAGAAGCCCCGCGAGGAACGTGACGAGAGGGGGCCGGGAGAAAGTCGGCATCCAAGCAGTATCGGCGCACATCGCGTCGCGGGGCGAATCGCCCCAGGCCGTCCAGTTGGTACGCGGGTTGCCTTCTGCCAAGCGGACAGGAGGTCCACCCCCCATGGAACGCGCTGAAACCCCGCTTTCCGCACATCGAAACGCAATCCTTGCCCAGTCCGCGGTTGGATCCGTGGTTCGATGCGCGATTCTCGCCGCTCTGCGAAGCGCATTTCTTGCGGATCGCCGGGCCGGATGCGGCACGACGATGGCACGCGCGTTGCGCGTTTCCTCCGTTTCCCGCGCGTCCCTCGCGACACTCGTCGCCCTCCTCGCCGCGCTCTTCACCGCGCTGGTCACGTCCTCGGTGGCTCGCGCCGGCGACCTCCAAGAGTACGTTCGCCTGAAGGGCTACGAAGGAAACCGTCTGGTCGGGATCGGGCTTGTCTACGGCCTCAACAAGACCGGCGACAGCCTCAAGGACTCGACGATCACCGCGCAGCCCTACGCGCAACTCCTCGCAAATGTCGGCAACATTCGAACCGACCTGCGCAGCCTCGCGAAGACCAAGTCGATCGCGCTCGTCTTCGTGTCGGTCGACATTCCCACGACCGGTGCCCGCTCCGACGACCGATTCGATGTCACGATCGGCACGCTCGGTACGGCGACGAGCCTTGAGGGCGGTCAACTCCTCACGAGCTTCCTCAAGAGTTCGGTGATTCCGGCCGACCGCGCCGAGTGGATCCCGTACGCGACCGCCGACGGCATGATCGAGGTCGACCCAGAAACGCCGACCAAAGCGATCGTCCGTGGTGGAGCGCGCATGGTGCGCGATATCACGCTTTCGCCCTTCGAAGGTGACACCGTCGCGCTCGTCCTTCAGCCGCAATACGCAGGCTTGCCAACCGCAGCCGCCATCGCGGAGCTCGTGAACGAAGAGTTCTCGCTCTCAAGTTATAGCGATGTGGCGCGCGTCGAAGATCAAGGCACGATTCGCGTGCGAATTCCGCCCGAAGAGCGCGAAGATCCCTATGGCTTCGTCGCGCGGATGATGACGTTCAAGGTTCCTGGCGACCTCATCCGTACACCCGCGCGAGTCATCATCGATCGTGCGAACAAAGTGATTACGGTGGATGAACGCGTGGAGTTCAGGCCCGCGGCAGTGACTGCGGCCAATCTCCGCATCACCACTATTACGCCCGAGATTCAACCAACGCCCGAGCAGCCAATCGCCGACACCGTCGCGTGGGCAGGCGTCGCCACGGGCGAATCGCAGCGACAGAGCATGAAGTTGCGCACGCTGATCGATGCGCTCAACGAACTCGATGTTCCGTTTGAAACGCAAGTTGCGATTATCCATGCGTTGAAGCGGCAAAACGCGCTGAAGGGAGAGATCCAGTGAGCATCTCGTCTCTCGGTGCTGCGCGCGATTCTTATCGCGCGGCGTTGCAGGCTTCGCGCCCGGAAACGTCCGTAGGTGGATCAACGGGTGGATCAACGGGTGGATCGACGGGTGGATCGTCAGGCGGATCGTCGCGTGCGGTGTCCGCTTCGGCGCTTGCACCCGATCTCGCGCTCGCGAACGCGGCGCGTGAAGGTTCGCCACGCGGGCTCGCACTCGAGGCTGCGCGCACGCTTGTCACTGAGGCGTTCGTGAAGCCGGTCTTCGCACAGATGCAAGAGGGGTCACTCGCCGCAGGGCCGTTCAAGCCAGGCGTGGGTGAACGCCGCTTCCGTCCACTTCTCGACGCTGCACTCGCGGGCAAGGTTGTGGAAGGGTCAAACTTTCAACTCGTCGAGCGACTTGCGGATCGCTTTGAGCGCGCGATGGATCCAAACGCAGCCGCGCGTGAAGTTGCGAAGAGCCGTGTTCCGATCGATTCCTCTGTGCGTGCGTTCGCCGAAATCACGCCGCGTGCACGCTGATTTTGACGGCAATTTCCGCTGATTTCTTCCTGGTCGCTCTTTCTTCCTGATTGCTCTCTCTTCCTGAATCTCGAATCGCAGCAACGCCATGCAAAACGCCACGAAGCCATTGCCGACCTCTCGACCAAACGCGACCCGCGTCGATGCGTCGGCGCTTCTTGCGGCGCTTCACGATGCACGCGCGCTCTACGTCGAACTCCTCGCGCTTGTCCGTACACGTCGCGAAGCGGTTCGCGTCGCGGATCTCGCGCGCTTCACGAAACTCGCGGATAGCGAATCGCGCATTCTCGCGCGACTTTCTGAACTCGATCGCGTTCGCGTTGCCGAAGCGCGCGCCTTGGCGACGCGCATGGCGCTTCCGCCCGACGCAACACTCGCGGATATCGCCGCGCGATTGCCTGAGCCAACTCGTGCGCAGATCGATCTCGCGCGCAGCGAACTCAAAGATGCACTCGAAACCGTGCGTCGTGAATCCTCCGTCCTGCGTCAAGCCGCCGAGCGACTTTCCGCTCACATGGCCGGCATTTTGCAGAGCGTGCACTCCGCGCTCACGCACGCGAACGTCTATTCCCGCGGTGGCCGCATTGCGGTCGGCGCCAACGTGATGTCGAGCCTCGATATCCGCAGCTGAAAGCGAGTCTCCTATGTCGATCAACGGTGCACTTCAGATCGGACAGAGCGCGATTCTCGCGAGCCAAACGGCGATTCAGGTCGCGGGTAACAACCTCGCGAACGCGTCGACGCCAGGTTATCACCGGCAAGTTGCTCGGCTTTCGCCCGCGCGACCCGAGTACATCGGTCGCGCAGGTTTCGTCGGTACGGGCGTTCAACTGCAGCGCATCATGCGCACGGTTGATACCGCGCTGCAGGGCCGTACGCGCGCGGCGATCAGCGATCAAAACGCGGCGGAGATCGACCAGCGCTTCTTGAACGCGATCGAATCGATTCGCAACGAACTGAGCGATCAAGATCTTTCGAGCCGTTTGAGCGCGTTTTTCAATAGCTTCAGTGAACTCGCGAATAGCCCGAACGACGAAGCGGTGCGCACGGTCGTCATTCAACAAGCGAGTGGCCTTGCGAACTCGATGCGCGAACTGCGCAACGAACATGCGAATGTGCGACTCGAGATCGATCGCGCGCTCGGCGCGACGGTGCGCACGGTCGACGGTTTGCTCGATCAAGTCGCCGAAGTCAATCGTCAAATCGTCGACGCAGAGCAGGGCGGTGGCAGCGATGCAAACGCGCTCCGTGATCGCCGCGACGAACTCGTGAACGAAGTCGCGCAGTTCATTCCCATCTCAACCGTCGAACAACCAAACGGCGCACTCGACATTCTCGTCGGTTCAACCCCCGTGGTGCTCGCGGGTGAATCGCGCGGAATTACGCTGCGCACCGATGCATCGGCGGATGGAACCACAGTTTCGCTCCGTGTGAAATCGGATGGCACGACGCTGCAACCCGACGCTGGGCAAATCGGCGCGCTCTTCCGTCAGCGCTCGGAAACGGTCGATCCTGCGATCAACGATCTCGACACACTTGCGCGCGAACTCGCGTTCCAAGTGAATCGCATCCACTCGCAAGGGCAGGGCACGCGCGGATATTCGACCCTTACAGGCATCAATCGTGTGTTGAGCGCGAGCGCGAATCTTGCGTCGGATGCTGCGGGCGTCCCGTTTGACATTCGGAACGGCTCCTTCGAAATGCATGTCACGAACGTCGCGACGGGGCTCCGCACGACGGTTGTCGTCGCAGTCGATCCGCAAACGATGTCGCTGAATCAGCTCGCGGCGCAAATCTCGTCGGCGCTCCCTGCGGGCACCGGCGGCGCATCGGTCACACCGGATGGCGCGCTCCGACTCGATGCAGCGGGCGGCTACGAATTCAGTTTCTCGAACGACTCGTCCGGCACGCTTGCGGCACTCGGCGTGAACGCGCTCTTTGCGGGTTCCGACGCGAGCAATCTCGAGATCAACACGCAGATCGCGAACGACCCGCGTCTCCTCGCGACCGGTCGCAATCACATTGCGGGTTCGAACGCTGTCGCGCTTGACATCGCGGGGCTCGAGGATGCGACCGTCGACGCGCTTGGCGGCCGAAGTCTTCGTGGATTCTGGCAGTCGAGCACGACGGATCTCGCCGTCCGGACGCAATCGGCCAACACCAAGGCTGAAAGCACGCGGCTCGTCCGAGAAAGCCTCGATGCGCAGTCGCAAGCGACGAGCGGAGTCTCGATCGACGAGGAGTCGATCAGCATGCTGTCGTACCAGCGGCAGTTCCAAGCGGCCGCGCGATACATCGCGACAATCGACGAAACTCTGCAGACGCTGCTCACGATCGTGTGAGGTCGTCGGGACGGGCCGACTCTTCTCGTTGCGCCTCGATGAGCGCGGATGAGTGGCCCTCGTTGCGCGGCCCTTGTCGTGCGGACCCTGTGGCGCGGCCCTCGTCTCGCGGCCCTTGTCGCGCGGCCTCGTCGCGCGGTATCAGACTCCCGCCGAGGAGGCCGAGGCCTCTTCTCAGGCGCTCCAAACCGTTTCAGGAGCAAGTTTTGGGGATTCGCGCGGAATTTACTGCGGTGGGTTGTGTTGACCTCTTTCCTGAGCTATGTTCCTCGGGTCCAGAGGGAGCGACAGGGGGCGGCACCGCGTTTTGCGGCCGCTGCGATTTGCGACCTGTCTGAAATCCCATCGAAGCTCTCGTCACACCAGTGACATCTGAGTTCCGGCCGGCAATCTGAGCGCGATTTGCGCTTCTTCTTCTCCGAGCAATCTCGACAAATCTTGTCGAAGAGCGCGCTCGGTGGGGATCGCAGATGCGCCGAGCCCGATCGCCGCGCGGCATGTCCAACCGCGTTGCGCCTCAAGACTCTGCTTCGGTCTTATTTCTTCAGTCGCAGCGCGGCAGCCCCGCAAGATTCTGATCGCGCTCGCGCGAGCAGATCGCTCGGTTTCCGCGTTGGTTCCCGAGTTGGGTTGTCAAGTCCCTGACACCCCAGCGATCCCTGTCACTTTGGTCCGCAATCTCTTTGGAGTTCTCCTCATGAAGTTTGGCTTTGCTTCGCTCGCTGTCCTCGCCGTCGCTTCCAGCGCTTCGGCAGATCTCGTCTGCGGTTGGACGATCACCACCGCATTTCCAACCGGCGCCGGCAACGTCCCAACGGGCGTGACCTACGGAGTCGGTGCGGGAGATCAGGGCGCGCTGACTGCAGGCTCGAGCCTCGACAGCGTTCACTCGAGCGCCGCGGCGACCTA
>Ga0164293_10004752_pt1 | contig 11608 bp, 6 predicted proteins | sample GEODES118metaG_FD_111487 | JGI IMG/M metagenome (GOLD analysis project Ga0164293, IMG submission 111487) | Eutrophic lake water microbial communities from Lake Mendota, Wisconsin, USA - GEODES118 metaG | ecosystem: Environmental > Aquatic > Freshwater > Lake | place: USA: Lake Mendota, Wisconsin...
CAAACTTCCTGCCCTTTCCATTTTTTCAGGGAAATGCGTTATTAGGATACTTGCCAATTCATACAATGATTCTCCGTGATTTGGTTCAATAAGCAATAGTTCCTCTAATACCGTTTTTGCCTCTTCCCACCTCTTTTGACTTAGTAAAATTTTAGATAAAGCTAATTTTGCCTCTGTCTGATGTCCATTTCTTTCAATAAAATTTTGAAGGAAACCAATTTTTTGATGTTCATTTTCGGCTTCTCTTAATACAAGTTTTAAATGAAAATATTGTCGTTCAACATCTGTAGGATATTGCTTTTCAATTTGTTTATACAATGATGTAGCTGCTTCTAATGAAGATTCTGTTTCGACAATAGGTAAGACTAGCTCTTCTACCTCCTGTTCTATTTGTTTTTCCTTCTCCTCCTTTATCGTAATTTCCTCTTTTTCTTCATCCTCCTCTTTTACTATTTCTTCCACCTTAGTGACTGATGTTTCAAAAGTAAACGAATCTTCGGGTTCAGCTTGTTCGGTGCGAGGAAGCGTTAAATCAGTGGTTCCAATGGGTAAAGTAGGTTTAAATTCAGGAATCTCCTCACTCACTGAATCCTCGTTTGATGAACTCATGAAATTAAACTCACCGCTATCTATTTCAGAGGACGGGGTAACATTAATTTCCTCCTCTTCAAAAACCGTATATTCTGGAATTGAAAAAGGTGGAGGAAAGCTAAGGTCATTTTCTATAATTTGCTCAGGTTCATCCTCTAAAAATAAATTATCCTGAAAAGGGAATTCAATTAATTGGTCTTGTAGTAATTGATATTTATTTTTTAACGATCTGCATTCAATGAGAGATGGTGGCAAAAACTTTCTTAAGTGCCTTAAAGTTTCGCCTGCCTCTGAGGAAAGCATTCTCAATAAATTGGAATGATTTTCAAATTCCATTTTCTCCGACTCATCAGCTCTAATTTCGGTTTTCCGACTCCTGGCTTCTAAATATTGACTTTGCCAATAATTTATATATGGTATGATATCTCCAATTTTATCAATGGTTGTTGGTACTTCCTTAAGTTCACTTGTCATAGGATCAGATTCAGTTCCGTTTACCAATATTGGAACTAAATTATTAGCCTTCCTGGTAACTAATGATAAGGTGTTTTGCATACACGAAAGAGATCGTAAAAAATTTACACTAATCAAAAGCACTATGGGGCCATCAAAATTTTCCAACTGATTATAAATCGATGGTTCTGAATGGCTGTTTGAGCTAACTAGTTTAAACTGGATATTGGTATTTTTAAAATCCTGTAGGATCTTATTAACGGATGCTTGATTTTCCTGACAATATGCTAAGGCTACCACTTGATTCATGATAATTATGATTTATTTATTAGAAATATTAAGTATTTTTTCAATGGATTCTTCAAAATCTCTTTTAAAAAATTCATACTGACTTGTGGCTGGACCATTAAAACCAGTATGAATTTTTACAACCCTATTATTTTCATCCAAAATCAACAAGGTTGGAAAAGCTGTTATCCCATTCAACATAGGTAAAACTTTAGATGCTTCCTTTTTATTATATGATCCAGCCCATAATATAGGATAAGGTATCTTTAATCTCGTCTTATAAGAAGATAAGATGGGCAGCACTTTTTCTCTTTCTGAATAACGTTCAAAAGCTAATCCAATAACAGATATATTTTTCTCTTTATTTTTTGAAAGATAGTCTAATAAAAAATTAGTTTCGTCCAAACAATTGGGACACCACGTGCCAAATAATTGAATAATTTTCACTTTACCTTTGATGTCATCTAATGAAACAAGATTTCCATCAATATCAGGAAACTCAAAAGAAAGAGGCTGATCACTTACTAATTGTGTAATTGAGTTAGGATCTCGTAATGTCCTATTTTTTTGCGGCTTTGCTTTCCAGATGGTTTGATAATGTTTACCTGACCTGAAAATACCATTTATGGTAGAATCAGGATTAATTTTTCCTTCGAACAGGAAAGCATGAGACCCATCAAATACGGATAAATATAATTTATTTAGCTGAACAGTACCTTCTAAATATCTATAATCTCCTGTTTCAGTTAAAAAAGTACCAGTTAAATAATTCCCTATTTGTTTGAATTCAGCTACTCCCGGATAAGGATCTTCCCCCTCAACAAGACCAAATTCAGTTTCCCATGAACCAGTTAAATTCATAATTGGTTCTTTTTTTAGCTGGGTAAATCTATGGTTTTGTCCAAATTTCGCAACAAATGGAATTTTATTATATTCAGTTCTATAATTAATAACCCATTCTCCCTCCATGACATTTTCCTCATATAAACCATGTAAATAGGTATCATAAGTAGGGAAATTAATTCTAAAGGTGTCTTTTGCTAAATATTTATCCCTACCAAAATATATCTCCGAAGCTCTGATTTTTTCAGTTCCATTTATGAGATCCATTACAAAACTGTCTTCGGTAATATAGGTAATCTCAAAGGTAAATGGTAATTCACCATCTGTAACTTCATCAAATTTAAGATTTAATTTTTCAGGAAGAGGTTCTCCTCTAGGATTTGAACTAACAGGCCTTGAATCAAGTTTCAAAACGCCCCTCCAAGATCCATTGGGTAATCTTGAAAAATGATCTTCTGTCACTAAACAAGACGTACAAAGCAATAAAATGGTAAGGGAAGAAAATAAATTCAATGTGATTATTCTCATGTAAGTATCTCAATTATTTGATGTTCACTAATCGAGCAAAAATATACACTTTTTTTCTAAATATACTTACATTAGGCAGTAAATAAAATAGAAATTTTAAGAACCCATTACAAGAAAGTCAATGTCAAGTCTATGCTCTTGATATCTATTTTTAATCATTTCATATAATACAGGATCTTTAACCTCAAAATTATTATCCTGTGTATTGGTAAGACAATGTAATAATTTGGATTTGATAAAATTAGGCAGTTTAAATGAATTTAACTTTTTAACTAAATTAAAATCATTTTGAAAATTATAATTCAGGGGTAAATCATATTTTGTCCGTTGAGATAATTCTAAAAAATTAGAGATAGACTTCTTTTTTAATAAAAAATAGGCATAATTTTTTATTATCACATCCGGGCAAAAACAGATAGTTATCAGTTGGTCATCGGAAATAATATTTTTATCAATAGCTTCAATTAAAGCAAAATACCTGGGAATAACATCTGTCGATGCAGGATTTTTGAAAATCAGTTAGAGAAGGGTATTTGTATAATTTTGTTTAACAATAGGAATAAATTTTTCGAGCTTCCTTATAATTTTATTTTGATTTGATTCCTGGAAAATTGGAAGTAAATAAGCCTTCTCTTGTTTGTCTAAAATTAATCCTAAAATTTCTAAAGCAATTATCTGATTTTCAGCTTCTAAACTTCTATTTAATGTTCGTATATTTTTAATAATTTCCCTTTCATTTGCTAAGGATAGGTATATGTATATCATGTCCATCAAATTAATTATTTCAGTGTTAATACTTAATTTCAAATCGACACCTGTTTTATCATCTAAAGTATTTAAAATAGATAGAAATGCCCCATATTTATCAATAAGCATTAACAATGTTTCGTAATAAATACTATGTTTTTCTAATAATAAATTATTTTTTTTCGATAAAATTTTTAGTATCGAATATAAAATATCATTATTAAAGGCTTTAAGATTTAAAAGAACATTATCTATATTATCAACGGGTAAATTTTGAAAATACGTTGTCAATACCGTTTCTTGTGCTATTCGAGCTTTTATGTCACTATATTTTATTATTTTTAAATCATCTGTTAAATTAAAAGGAGTAGATAGATTTGTCATTTCTGACATTGTATTAAATTCAATAATATTTGGTATTACATCCATTTTATGATTTCCCAAATTTCTATCAAATGATTCCATCTTAGTTATTCTATGCATTAATTTCTCTCTATATAATGGACTTAGAATAGCTGACATTTTAAAAATGATACCAGCAGAAATTAAAATAAAAATATGTAGCAGAGTAAATTTAGTATAAAATTCTGTCGAATATGAAATGGTAAGTAAAACTACTCCAGCGATAAGTTGTCCAAAAGTTTTACCATAGCCGTCACCGTAATTTTGTACAATAGATTTAATTTTCCCCACATAAACCTGAAAAAGAACATTAATAGACGGGGTAAATAATGCTCTGGATAAAGAACGTTCCATTATTTTACTCATTAATGTTGCTATAAAAAGGAAGGTAATAGCTCCAAAATAATTAGAAAAAAGCCCTATAACGGTAACGATTCCAATAACCAAACTGAATGCAAAAAGTCCAACTTGAACACCAAATAACTTAAGCATTTTATTGGATAGCGTGGTCTTTAAAAAAAATTCAAATAATTTACTGAATCCAAAAATACTTCCGAAAAAGGCAGCCAGGTATTTTGTTTCTGTAATGATTTCTTTTGTAATCAACATTAAGGAATAATCAATGGTAGATTGGATAAAAACAGAAAATAATACAGAAAAGAAAATTAATCTAAAAAATGGCGATTTCATTAATTCATAGAAGGTAGTATTTATTTCTTCAATTTTATTGTTTAATTCCGCTTTTTTTGAGTGTACAGATTTTCTTAATGGCAAAATAAATAGTAAAATCAAGAAACAACTGATACCAATTAAGGATATAAATAACAAGTTAGATTCCTTAGTTATAATACCTTGACTTATTATAAATGGTACTGACAAATAAGCAATAATGGCTGAAATAACCTCACCGGAGCTAATTAAACCTGTAAATTTCTTGTTTTGACCCAGATTTAGAAGGTTAGTTGGTAATTTCCAAAAAACAAGTAATACAAAATTTCCGCTTATCCAAAACCATGAATATGATAAAAAAATTACCAGATTATTGTTTTCAAAAGTAGTACAATAATGCCATACAATAAGGAGACTAATTGAAATAAATGTAACAAATAAAGATGTTACAGATAAGAAACTATATTTTATTTCTAATTTATTATATAAATTAGTCATTAAAGTACCGCCCAGGCCTGAGATGATATATGCTAAAGGCAATGTATCAGGTCCAACATTCTTTACAAATAAGGCAGAGATGTAAGATATATAATAGGAAATATAAATGCCAGCAAAAAAAGACATCACCACTAATATGATGATTATTTTTATTTCTTTATTCCTTTCATTTTTAATTTCCAACATATTTTAAAATTTATAAATAGCCCGTTGAAAATTAATTATAAATCCGTTTTTTGTCCTTAAAAGCTTTACAATTTCTTTCGTTTTTCTGTCAGTCAATAAATACTCCTTTTCTATAAGAGAAAGCCATTCCTCATACAAATTAATATTACCCTTAAATTCCGGTTGAAAACGAGCAGAAGTATCTAATAAATATTCAAATACGAAAGTAGGTTCAATATTTACATTATTTTTCAACATGCCTGCCTCAAGTAATAGATCATTAAATTCCATTTCGGAACTAAAATATATTTTATTTTTCATTTGATTAAAGTAAGCTAATTCATCTTTTTTTAAAATTACAAATGAAAAAAAATCTGACACATATTCTGTTAAAAAAGGTCGCCATATTGTAATTTTACCCTTTTCACTTAAAAGAGACTTTGCTTTTTTTAGAACCAATAATTGTTCTTCTAAAGTGAAATATTGTAAAACCATTTTTAAAATAATATGATCATATTTCTCATCTGTATTGAATTTTAAAAAATCATTGTGTATGAAAGATACCCTGTTTTTATAAAAATAGTCACTGGTGGCTTTTTGTATAAAATATTTCCCTTTATTAATCTGAAATTTAGATGGTTCTAAAAGATTATAATGATAATTTATGTCTTTATCCCGCTTAAAAAATTCTGAGGCAAGTTCACCATACCCGCCACCTACATCTAACAGATGATCACCTTCTTTAATTTCTAAAATTTCAAAAAATATGTCAAAATGTTTTTCATTTGTTGCATGAATGGTAGTGAAATTAACATCTCTGCGCATGTAATCTTCCGTCATTTCTTAATAATTAAAAGTGATTTTAAGTAAAACATACCGGGGTCTTTGAGGTATAAATGGTACGTTACCGGATATGTTTGTTTCTGAGCCTGAGGCACTACGTGGTCCTGGGTGATAAAATCTAGTATCTGTGGAATCCAGTATATTGTTATTTAAAATATTATTTCCAATAATGGATAACCTTAACCAAGGATATTGTAGAAAGCATATATTAATATTACCATTAAATACCATATACTCATTCGTCTGATTATCAGGTATTCCTCTATTTGCAGATTGGGTGGTACCGGGACCAACTTTTCTGTCACCCACGTAATTTGTACGAAGATTAAGTGTGTACAATAACTTTTTTGTGGGTATGCTAACATCCATTCCTGAATTTAAATGATGTGTTGCAATATCACCAATTCTCAATGACTGAAAATTGGTATTTATACCATCCTCGACTTGATATGGTGCCATGAAAGTATGATTTAAGTAGGCTTTATATCTTCCATTTTTTGATACATATTTGACCGATGTCATTATTCCTGCAATATTATAAGAACCAATATTTCGGTTTTGTGTAATTCCCGCTATGGTACTTGAGGCTACCGCGTCTTTAATAAAACTATTATAAGCTGTTATATCCTAAATAATTAGCTTTTTAAACAAGCTACTAGATATTGATAGATCGTAAAAGCTAATTTTTTCAGTATTTAGGTCTGGATTTGGTGTTCTTCCCCCACCTGTTGAAAATTTCGTCCACTGTGATACATTCTGTAATCCTTTAGAATAAATAGCTTTAATAGTAAACTCATTGAGATTTAATACTAAAACAGAACGAGGAGATAGGCCACTTCCAAAACCTCCGTTTGATCTTATTTGGTTATAATCATAGCGTATTCCATTGTGAAAAATTAGTTTTCTGGGAATAATGGGAATACTAGCCTGAGAATAAAGGCCAAAATCAATTATTGTATATAAATTACTTCCTTTTTCCTGATTTCGAACTGTACCTAATTCTTGAGCAAAAGCTATATCTTTTTGATCAATTTTATCTTTATAATCTAAGTTTGAATAATTTAAATAATCACCTTGCATCAAGCTACTTCTAAATTCTAAACCACTGGATAAATTGACTTTTCCTCCCTGGTATGATACTCTGAAATCATTTCTAAGCTGCTTAGCCTGATAATAAAAGAAATAATTATTATATCCATGTCGCGTTAATGCATTACCCGAATTATTAATAATTAGTGAATCCGGATTTAGAAGATGGGCAATATGTAAACCACTTGAACCTATTCCAAAAGCATTAAGATTTGGTCTATTGGAAGATTTATTCACTCCATGATCATGAAAAGTAGTTAGATTGGTAACTGAAATTTTATTGAATTCTTGGGTGTATTTTGTAAATAAAGTAGTATTTACAGGAACCCACAGACTTCCATTTCTTGAACCGGGGGAATAAAGATCCTGATAAAAATTGAAACCCTCCTCATTTTTCCATGTGCTTAATCCCACTTCAAAATGATTAAAACTTATTTTTCCAGAAATAAAAAAATCTTTGGTGTGATTAGAAAATCCATTAGGATAGCCATTAACCATGCCGGTATATAATTTTTTATCAAGATTTCTGGCATACTCACGGCCATAAGGTGATAAAATTATACTATCCACATTTTGATTTGAATTTCTATATATATTATATAGGTTACTATTTTCAGATAAGTTAAACGTTTTAATATAATCATTAAGCGAGATAGTCTTCTTTTGACCGTTAATATTACTTATGGTGAAATTATTTTTTAAATTTAATGTTCCATATTTTAAATTATCTATATCACTAACGGAATAATCATAAAAATCAATAAAAGATAAGTCATCTTCATTTGAGGTAAAAAAACGGCTCGTTACCGATATTTTAACATTTCTACCAGCATATCCCATAGTTAAATCAAGGTCATTTGTGTTAAAAGTTCCACGGGAAAGATTTCCATTAGCAAAAAACACAGGTTCCTTTTGTTTTTCTGTATTTATGATTTCAAAGGAAGAATTTGGTCTTTCACCAGCACCGTAAGTCAATATATTTATTGCTCCAACAAAAGCTCTTGGACCATACATAGTGGAAGAGGGACCGTATAATACTTCAATAGTTTTTATATTTGATAGGGGATATTGTCTTGAAATGTAAGCTATGTTGGACCAGATATCATTCTCTTCTATGCCATCAATCATCAGCAAAGTTCTTTCCGTATTTTCTTGCCTGAAACCTAATTGGAATATATTTGCATAAGTTGCTGAGAATATTTTACTAATTTCAAAGCCAGGTAAATCTGCTAATACATCCACTAAATCTACATATCCTCGGCTAATTATTTCTTCACGGGTAATTAAAATCACTGGTGCAGGAGCGGTCTGTATGTCCTCTGCATTTTTTGAAACGGAGTAAACTTTCACCTTTTGTAAAGGTTCTAAAACTTTTTTAAATAACGGATCAAATATTAAATGTGGGTCTGAAGTAAATTTTGGATCATTTAGTATGATGGCTTTAATATAATCTTCCGCCATTTCTATACTGTCTTCTGCTATAGCAATGAGAGATAATAGGCGTAATGCTCTGTTATTATCTTTTGGTTCATTAAATGAATTAGAAAGCACGCAAGGAACAATAAGTAATTTTGCTTCTTCAAATTTTCCAATGTCATATAGCATCAAACCCGCACTAATCTTATTAAAATCACATTGTCCCAGAACAAAATTATAGGGAATAAATAAATTAAATACGGTATATAGCAGAAATAAAAAAGCAATTACCTTATTTTTTTTTCTTTTACTTATCATTGAAGTGATTTTAATTATTAGCCATTAATTTTTGATCAATTAAGTTCAAAATATCTGATGGATTAAAATGCCATTTTCTTAAGGTCATATCTTCACTGCAACTTATAAAAGTTTTACTTTGAGTATGATAAGACATTTCAGTTACCCAACCCTTATGAAAATCAAAATTTGCAACACTGCTTGTAACTAATTGGATTTTAGAATTAAAGAAAAGATATTCAACTTGAATTTCTTGATCTAAACCTGAAGATATTAGCATTAGATGATCACCTATGACTTCTAATAAACAGCTTGATATGGCCGATTGATGCAATTTTTTATCGTGTATGATTTCTCCACTTTTTAAATTAATAAGATAGAGGTAACCCTTCACATCACCCACAAGGGCCATTTCTTCTCCTTTAAATGTTATACTTGATATACTTGTTAATTTATGGGGGAAAGTTTTAACAATTTTAAAACTTGAACCAAATTTATCCTTATTTAATGGAAGAATAAATAAGGATTTATCAAGTGGAATCAGAATATTCGAAGAAATTTTGAGATAGTCAATTTTATTCAAATTGATGTTGGTTGAAATTAGTTTTGTTTGAATAGTTGGGGTTTCTGAAATTCCATTCATCATTAAAATATTTCCACCTGAACTTATTAAAAATATATTTTGATTTGTTGCAATGGAAATAATAGACTTCATAGGAAAGCTTGTCAACTTTAGCGTAGATTTAAGCTTAAATACTTGATTAACTAATTCATATATAATTAAAGTGCCACTTCTTGTTCCTATTAACAACTCATCTGTATTTGTGAAACAAAATGATTGAAACTCATTTAAAGGTATTTTAAAATCATTTATTTTTGCATCTGTTTTACTATTTAAAATGGTAATTAGTCCATTAATTGATGCAATGGCATAATATTTGCCAGATGGACTTATTGTAATATTTCTTAAAGGTTGATTTAGTTGTATATAATTTTTATTCATTTCATTTAGTCCAAAAATCATTGCTTTGATAATATCGGTTTCAAACAGATAGCCTTCATTCTCCAAATTCAAAGTCTAAGCATTCCTGGCCAACTTCAGTCCTTCTAAAGATTGATTATTTAAATATAATCTAAATGATTTCAAGGCATTTGCTCTGGCTTCTTGCTGTTTTCTTAGTTTCTCTGCTTTTTTAAAGTTATTATTTGCTTCTAAATATGACTTATCCGCTTCTTCTCTGGCCTTTAAAGCGTTTTGTCTTTCTTTATCCGCTTGATTCTTCGATATGATAGCTATTTTTCTCTCTCCTTCAGCAATTTCCTTTGACAACTTTTCGGCATTCTTTGCTTCTATAGCCTTTAATTTTTCTTGATTTGCCAGGTCTCTCGCAGTAATAGCTATGAACTTATCATTTTCAGCCTGAACTTTGGCAAGTTTTTCAGCTTTAGTTGCCTTTAGGGCATTTAATCTTTCCTTTTCAGCTAACTTAGTTGCTGCAATAGCTTGTTCTTTTGCTTGTATGGCCTCTTTCCGTCGTAATTCAGAATATTCTTTAGCTTTTACCGCATTATTCCTCTCTAAGAAAGCTAATAATGCCGCAAGGGTTGATACCAAAAATGCAAAACCAATGATGAATGAAATTAATCTAGTTGTGTTTAATAATCGTTTACTTCTTCTTTGACTTGCTTCAATCTGAGCCAATCTCTGTTTTTCAGACTCCTTGATATAGGTAATGGTAAGTTCAAACTCTTTCGCATAAGGTAATGCCCAATCTAGACTTGGGCTTGCTTCACTAATCCATTGTAAAGCCTTTTTTAATATATCCTCCTTCAGTAATCCTGTTTCACCATTGAAATAGGATAATGCTTGTTTATTTACATTTTTATATATAGAAACAAATTTATTTTCCTCATCAATCCATTTTTTTAGATCAGCCCAATGACTCAAAAAAGAGGTTGAAGCTAAGGATAATTTACCATCGACAGTTGTTACGAAATTAAAATTAAAGTCTTTTGCCACTTTTAAAAATAAATCTAAATGGGATAAATGTATATTTGATTTTTTTGCTAAATCATCAATGCTTAACTTAGAAAGGATAGGAAACCCATTATCATCAATAAGTACAAATGATAAAAAAAGTTTTTTTATCTGTTTTTCATTTAGTGGAGTACTTTGAGGATAATTTATATCAGCGACATGAAAATAGTGTTTCCTTAATTTTATTCCATTTACTTGTAAAACATCATTGAAACCGCCTACTTGATTAAAATGGATAGGAAAAATAGTCCTGTCAGCCTGTAAATTTTCCTTAAGTAATAAATCTAATTGATTTAATGTTTCTATTATTATAGGAATAGGTATGTAATTATATTTAATTTCCGTCATCATCAAATCCATGCATGATGGGTCAATTACTAACGATTTTTCCTGACTTTTTTCCTCTATGAAAATTTTTATGCCTGGGTAGCCTGCATCTGGAATAAAATGAAGGGCCTTGTTTTGGAATGTGGCTAAAGAGGCTATAGAAATATTATAATTGATGCCTTTATAATTTAAAATACAATAAATCCTTTGAGATATTAAGTGTTGTATTTCTAATATTTCATTTTCAACTTCTTTTTTTTGTAAATCTCCAATAAATTGTGAAAAATTTAAAAAATTTAAAACGATTAAATCATGATTATTTTTATTCTCTATATTTACATCTTGAATCAATAGAGAATTAACTACACTTTTTAGGAGATGTATATTATATATTTTAATTTTTCCAGATAAAGA
>Ga0164293_10004753_pt1 | contig 11607 bp, 9 predicted proteins | sample GEODES118metaG_FD_111487 | JGI IMG/M metagenome (GOLD analysis project Ga0164293, IMG submission 111487) | Eutrophic lake water microbial communities from Lake Mendota, Wisconsin, USA - GEODES118 metaG | ecosystem: Environmental > Aquatic > Freshwater > Lake | place: USA: Lake Mendota, Wisconsin...
GGATAATCCAGAACTTCCCGTTACTTCCGTTATGACGCCTTTGCGTCAGATCGCACTTTAAGACGACTTATGGCCCTGCGCGCGACAATCTACAAAGCTGAACTCAATGTGGCGGATTCGGACCGTCACTACTACCAGAGCCATGCCCTCACGCTCGCCCGTCACCCTTCTGAAACCGACGAAAGGATGATGGTACGCCTGTTAGCCTTCGCTCTGAATGCCCATGAGGATCTGGTCTTTACCAAAGGCATCAGCGATGCGGACGAGCCGGATCTGTGGCGAAAAGACCTGACCGGCGCGATCGATCTTTGGATCGAGGTGGGTCAGCCAGACGAACGACGTATTTTAAAGGCCTGCGGACGCGCCACCGAGGTGGTGATTTATTGCTACGGTGGGCATACCAGCAAAATCTGGTGGGACTCTGTTCAAAATAAGCTCGCCCGTACGCGCAATCTCAAGGTGGTTTGCTTGCCCGCAGAGCAAACGAAAGAGCTCGCGACTTGGGCTGAGCGTACGATGACGGTGCACGTCAATATCCAGGATAGCGAGCTCTTTGTTTCTTCGGAAAAAGGCCAAATCACGCTTGAGCAGCAGATCTGGCGCTAAACCTACACGCCCATTTGGGTGGCGAGATCCCGTATGTCCTTGGCCACGATATTCCAGTCATGGGCTGCGACTAGATTGGTTTTCTGATCTGGACCGTGTTCGGTCGGACGTGGCCAAAAAGCAGTCTTGAGTCCGACATTGCGCGCCGCGAGCAGGTCATCGTTGTGCGCGGCACACATCATTACTTCGCCGGGCTCAAGTTGCAATGCTGCACAGACACCCAGATAGGACTGTGGTTGAGGTTTATAACAGTGAAACACCTCAGTGGAGAGATTTAAGTCCCAGGGCAATCCTGTGTATTTGGCGATGTCGGTCAACAAGGAAATATTGCCGTTGGACAGTGGCGCAATGATGTATTTGCTTTTGAGGCGTGTCAGTCCACCTACCGCATCGGGCCAGCCATCGAGTCGATGCCAGACTTTGTTGACATAAACGCGTTGATCTTCGGTCATCGCATCCAGACCAAATTCCTTGATGAGGACTTCAAGCGATTCGCGATGTAAAACATCGAGAATCGTCCAAGGCCGCTTGCCACTGCGCACGGCTTCCATCGAGGGTTGGTACATGCTGCGCCATTTGACGGCAAAGGCTGTCCAGTCGGCTTGAAAGCCATTTTCCTGGCCCCAGCGGGTCAGGTCGCGGGTGATGCTGCCGCGCCAATCGACCACGGAGCCGAACGTATCGAACACCATGGCTTTGACAGTGCTTGTGAGAGAGGACATCGTCTGTGCTCCCTGGCTTACATGACAGCGGACAAGCCGCCATCCAGGTTCACGCTACTACCGGTGACGTAACTGCCGCCCTCGGAAGCAAAAAAGGCCACGACATTGGCGACTTCTTCGGCGCGGCCGACACGTCCTAGCGGGATGGTTTTACCCATGGTTTCGTACATTTGTTCGACGGGGATACCAGCTTTTTCAGCTTTACGCTCGTGTTGACCGGCGCGGATCAGGCCGATACAGACGCTATTGACCAAAATATTATTGGGTGCGAATTCTTTAGACAAGGCTTTGGTCATCGCTAGGCCCGCTGCGCGCGTGACTGTCGTGGGCATGGATTTTTCTTTGGGCTGTTTGGCGCCGATATTGGTCACGTTGATAATGCGACCCCAGTTGTTCTTTTTCATCTCTGGAATGGCTAGACGAGTCAAGCGGATCGCAGCGAACAATTTCAAATCGAAATCGGCTTGCCATTTTTCATCCGTGACAGACTCAAACTCGCCAGTCGCGGACGTGCCTGCGTTATTGATCAAAATATCCAGACGTCCGTGGGCTTTCAAGACTTCTTGCACGAGACGTGTGCACTCAGCGTCTTGAGAGACGTCGGCTGCAATCGCGGTGACCTTGCCACCGGCAGCACGAATCTGCGCTGCGACTTCGTCAAGCAGAGCTTGACCGCGGGCTGCGATCACAACCGTGGCGCCTTCTTCAGCAAATTTCATGGCGACGGCTTTGCCGATACCCTGTGAACCACCAGTCACTAAGGCGACGCGATTTTTAAGTTGTAAGTCCATGTGATGTCTCCGAACTGAGATACTCGAAATCTAGGTGATCGAGTTGTTGTTAAGATGAAATAAAAATAAAAAAACCAATTAAACTTTTTCAGCGTTTTCAGCGGCGATCTGGCGTAATGCCTGCTCGAAGGCCTCAGACGGTTGGGCACCCTGAAGCAGATACTGATCGTTGATGATGATCGCGGGGACCGAGTGGATGCCCATGCTAGTGTATTTTTGCTGTTGCGCGCGGACCTCTGCCTTGAATTGCTGGCTATCCAAAATAGCTTTTGCCTGTGTGGTATCCAGACCTGCGCGATCAACGGCAGCAATTAGGTTGCTCTGGTCGTCGAGATCAACAGCCAGCTGAAAGTAAGTGATCAGGAGTTCGCGTTTGAGACGATGCTGCGCGGCGGGACCGTGTTCGAGACCTGCCCAGTAAAGTAGGCGATGCGCATCGAAGGTGTTGTAGACGTGCTTACGACCTTCGGGATGAAAGGGATAGCCGACCGCAGCTGCCCGGGCTTTGATGTCTTGCTGGGTTGCACGCACTTGGGCTTCAGTTTTGCCATATTTTTGCATTAGATGTTCAAACACCTCCTGACCGCCGGGTGGCATCTGCGGGTTAAGTTCGAACGGTTGGAAATGAATCTCAACCGGAATCGTCTCACCAATATTTTTTAATGCGATTTCCAATCCGCCCAGTCCGACAGCACACCAGGGGCACGCGATATCCGAGACGTAATCGATTTTGATGGCCATGTGTGTTCCTGTGGATGAAAAGATTCTGAAGAGTATAAGACGGAGATTCTGACACCGAATCATTGTAAACATATACTAAGCGTGCAAAAGACAAAGAGGCCAGAACACATTTTTCTGGTCGGACTTACAAAATGGGAGACCAGAAAGAGATGGCTAAGTACCAAATTGCAACGATTGAAGGCGACGGCATCGGTCCTGAGGTGTGCAGCGCAACAGTGACCGTACTCCAGGAGGCTCTGGGGTCGGGTGTCATGGACTTCAATCAGTTTCCGGGGGGCGCTTCGCACTACGTCAAGTCTGGGTTTGTATTGCCAGAGGAAACCTACGCCGCTTGTCAGAATTCGCATGCCATGTTGCATGGTGCGGCCGGCTTGCCCGATGTGACTTATGCTGATGGGACCGAGGTGGGGAATGATCTGCATTTGCAGTTGCGTTTCAAGCTCGATCTGTACGCCAACGTGCGGCCCATTCGTCTGTATCAAGGCGATTTTTCGCCTCTCAAAAATCGTCAGGCGGGCGATATCGACTACGTCATCGTGCGCGAAAACACCGAAGGTCTCTACGCGAGCCGAGGTGCGGGTGTCTTGTTGCGCGGTGAGGTCGCGACCGATACCTTGGTGCTGACACGCAAGGGCGTTGAGCGCATCGCCAAATTTGCGTTCGAGCTGTCGCGCAAGCGTGGGGGTGCGCCTTCGGATCATAAGAGACGCATGACCGTGTGCGACAAAGCCAATATTTTGCGCAGCTATGCTTTTTTCAGAGCGATTTGCGATGAAGTGGCGCAGAGCTATCCTGACGTGGCGATCGATTACTCATATGTCGATGCGATCACGGTGCATTTGGTCAAGCGCCCTGAATTTTATGACGTGATTGTTGCAGAGAACATGTTCGGAGATATTATTTCCGACCTCGGTGCTGCTACAGTCGGAGGCATGGGGATCGCGCCCTCGGGCGAGTTGGGCGACCATCATGGTTTGTTTCAGGGCGCGCATGGCTCGGCCCCTGATATCGCGGGTCAAAATATCGCCAGCCCCTTGGCGACGGTGCTTTCAGGGTCTTTTATGTTGCGTTGGTTGGGGGATCGTCATCTGGACGAGAATTTGACCGAGGCGGCTGGTCGTATCGAGCGCGCGGTGGAGTTAACACTTTCTCAAGGTAAGGCGATTCCACGAGATCTTGGCGGTCTGGCCTCATGTACGGACGTCACTCAAGCGATTTGTCGTAATTTACAATAAACATTGTTTAGTTTTTTGGGCACATTGGGCCAGTTTTCTAAGGAAATCTGGCCTTTACTCCAAGATATCTGGGTTTACCCGTATAGAATCAATAGATTGAATGTAAGTACGGGAATCCCACATGAGCGGTGCGGTACACAAATCAGTACTCAGCTTTTCGACAAAAACTTTGCGATCTATTCGTGCACAGCGTATCGGCAGATTCGTTGCAGGACTTTCGACGTTTTGTTTAGTGGGATTGGGGGCTTTGCAGGCCCAGCCCGCCGGTCCACAGGGGCCGCTGCCCGTGTCGGTCATAGAAGCTCAGCCTACCAACATCCCCAATGTGCTTGAGGTGACTGCTCAAGCCGAAGGCGCCAAAGAAACCGAGGTGCGCTCCCGCGTCAACGGCATTTTGCTCAAGCGTCTGTATGAAGAGGGCAGCCCAGTTCAAGCGGGTCAACCGCTGTTTCAAATTGATCCCGAGCCTTTTAAAATTACGCTCGAAGAAGCGCAGGCGCGCGCCAAGCAGACCGCCCGCGAAGCCGCACGTCTAAAGTTGCTCTACAGCAAACAAGCGGTGAGTCGTAAAGAGTTCGATGACGCTACCTCGGTCAATGAGATCGCCCAAGCGACTTTAAAGACTGCGCAGCTTAATCTCACATGGACCACCGTGACCGCACCAGTCAGCGGTATATCTGGACGATCGCTGCGTTCAGAGGGAAATTTAATTTCCAATACAGGAGATGCGGGTCTGCTGACCTCGATCTATCAAATCAATCCCATCTGGGTACGTTTTGGTTTGTCTAGTAGCGACACCGCCCAACTGCCTAGCGGCCGACTCGATCCCCAACAAAATACGGGCGTTGAGTTATTGCTACCTAATGGCCGTGTGTATGCCGAGTCAGGCAAAATCAATTTTCAATCAACCTTTATTGATTCTAAGCTCGGTACGCAGCAGATGCGCGCGGAGTTTCCCAATCCACGCAGTGAAATCTTGCCTGGCCAATTTTTGCGCATTCGGATCACAACAGGACTGCAAGAGAATGTGTTCTTGGTGCCTCAAGCGGCCGTGATCCAAAGTGAACGTGGTTTTACGGTGTGGACGGTCGGTCCCGAAAACAAGGTCATCTCGACGCCGATCAAGGTCGGCAAATGGTCCGGAAAAAATTGGATCGTATTGTCAGGCTTAAAGGCGGGTGATCGGGTTGTGACCGATCAGCTCATCAAAATTCGTCCTCAGTCGGTGGTTAAGCCCACGGTAGTGCCGCTCGGCCAAGCTTCGCCGGGTGCTCCAGTACCCAATGCGCAAAAGAACACGGCCACCCAAAAGGATGGCCAATGAGTTTCTCGAGTTTTTTTATCAGCCGACCGATTTTTGCAGCGGTGATTTCTATCACCATCGTGATTGCTGGTTTGATGGCTGCGCGAGGACTGCCTATTGCGCAATACCCCCAGATTGCACCGCCAACCGTCATTATTGCGGCGAACTATCCAGGTGCTTCGGCCGAGACGCTGACACGTACCGTTGCAGGTCCGATTGAAGAACAACTGTCCGGAGTTGAAAATCTTTTGTTTTTCAACTCGAGTGCCCAATCGAATGGTGCTTTAGTGATCACGGCGACTTTCGAAGTCGGTACCAATATCGACACAGCGACTGTCAACGTGAATAACCGGGTCAAGATCGCGGAACCACGCTTACCGGATATTGTGCGTCAGTTTGGTGTGACAGTTCAAAAACGATCGAATGACATTTTATTGGTGACGGCGATCACATCGCCTAGCGAAGAGTTTTCGAATCTTTACCTTTCGAATTACGCGCTCGTCAATATCGTGGATGAGCTCAAGCGTTTACCGGGCGTGGGTGACGCACAAATTTTAGGCGCCAAGGACTACTCGATGCGGATCTGGCTCAAACCTGATCGCATGGCGCAGCTTGGGATTACGGCGCCCGATGTGGCGGCTGCTATCGCAGCGCAAAATAAACAAAACGTCGCAGGAAAAATCGGACAGGAGCCCGCTCCTCTAGGACAGCAGCTGGTCTACACGGTGACGGCCAAAGGACGTCTTGTCACGCCTGAACAATTTGGCGACATTGTGATTCGTTCTGAAGGTGCGAGCGGTACGTTGCGCCTCAAGGATATCGCCCGCGTCGAGCTTGGCGCAGCCGATTACGATGCCAATACCAAGCTTGTTGGTCAGCCTGTCGCGCTCGTGGCGACTTATTTGCAGTCGGGTGCCAATGCCTTGGCTGTTGCTGAAAGTGTGCGTAACAAAATGCAGGAACTTGAGAAAAAGTTTCCTCCTGGTATCGAGTATGTGATTCCGTTTGACACCACAAAATTTGTGACAGCCTCTATCAATGAGGTGATCAAGACCCTCTTCGAAGCGATGATCCTTGTGGGACTGGTGGTGTATCTATTTTTACAAAACTGGCGAGCAACACTGATCCCATTGATTGCCGTACCTGTTTCGCTCATCGGCACCTTTGCGGGCTTGTGGGTATTTGGTTTTTCGATTAATACGCTGACATTGTTTGCGATGGTTTTGTCGATTGGTATTGTGGTCGATGACGCTATTGTCGTGCTAGAGAACGTAGAGCGATTGATGGCCGAGCGCAATCTTTCACCCAAGGAGGCGGCCTACGAGGCGATGCGCGAGGTATCGGGGGCGGTAGTCGCCATCGTGCTGGTTCTCTCGGCGGTATTTATCCCAGTGGCTTTTTTGGGTGGAATCGCCGGAACGCTTTATCAACAGTTTGCCGTCACGGTCGCGCTCGCGGTCATTCTGTCGGGCATTGTTGCATTGACGTTGACACCTGCCCTTTGCGCAGTGTTGCTCAAGCCAGGCATGCATGCGCCCAAAGGATTTCGATGGTTCAACCGCGGCTTTGCGGCCTTTACGACACAATATACAAAACTCGTCGATATTACTTTGCGTCATCGAGTGATTGGTGCGACGGTCTTCGGCGCGATTTTGATCGGGTGTGTCGCGATGTTTCGTTTAGTGCCAGGTGGTTTCGTTCCCGCTGAAGATCAAGGCTATTTGATCAGTGCATTGGTGCTACCGGATGGCGCAAGTTTGCAGAGAACCGAAGAAACGGGCGATACTTTTCGCAAACGCATTGTTCAAGACCCTGGCGTGGCGCGCGTGTTTGTGATCGCAGGCCGTGACATTATTGGCGGCGGTAACAGAGCGAATGCGGGCACGATTTTTATCCCGCTCAAGGATTGGGATGAGCGGACGTCTTCTTCCGTTGAGCTCGCCAAGAAATTCACGGGTGTCGGCATGAGCCTGCCCGATGGCATGGCACTTGTTTTTAATCCTCCCCCGATCCGAGGACTCGGCTCTGCTGGCGGGTTTGAGTTTTATGTGCAGTCCAAGGGAGAGCCCTCGGTCACTGCGTTGGCGACGGTCGTCACCAATTTTACGGAAGAACTAAAAAAGCAGCCCAAGCTAACGGGCATCAATACTTTTTTTAGACCAACCGCGCCACAACTTTATGTGGAGGTCGACGAGGCCAAGGCACTGTCGCTTGGGATTCCCGTTGCGGATGTGTACCTCAGTCTTCAAGCGACAATGGGTGCGTTGTATGTCAATGACTTCAACTTGAACGGCCGTACCTATCGGGTACAGATGCAAGCGGACTCTCAATACCGTACCGAACCGACTGATCTTGGACAGATTTATGTGCGTGCCAACAATGGCAGCATGGTTCCAGTCTCCGCACTAATTTCTGTCAAACAAGTTGTAGGTCCCGAACAGCTCGAGCGCTTTAATGGCTTTCTTGCTGCCAAAGTATTGGGGAGCGCCGTCCAGGGTGTCAGCTCTGGCGATGCCATTAATGTTGTTGCCGCCACAGCGCGTGCGACTTTGCCTCCAGGCTATGAGTTGGCCTGGGCAGGTCAGGCTTATCAACAAATTCGTACTGGAGATGCTTCCGGTTTGGCTTTTATGTTTGGCATTGTGATGGTGTTTTTGATTCTCGCCGCGCAGTATGAGCGGTGGTCGCTTCCGATTGCTGTACTGCTAGCCGTACCCTTCGCGTTATTCGGTGCCTTGTTGGCAGTTTTTTTACGCAGTATGCCCAACGATATTTATTTTCAGATTGGCTTATTAGTGTTGATCGGACTTTCAGCCAAGAATGCGATTTTGGTGGTGGAGTTCGCCTCGCAAAAGCGCGCGCAAGGAATGAACGCAATGGATGCTGCGCTGACTGCCGCACGACTTCGATTTAGACCGATCGTGATGACGTCTCTGGCGTTTATTCTTGGTGTGTTTCCACTGGTGATTTCCACCGGAGCGGGAGCGGCAGCGCGTCAATCTATGGGTACGGGTGTGTTTGGTGGGATGCTTGCATCGACCTTCATTGCGACCATATTTGTTCCAATGTTTTTTACTTGGCTCTCGCGAAATAAAAAAAATGAGCGTACTGAAAAAAATCATGATGCTTCTTAACATGATCTCAACGCGCTTTTCAGCGCGTCTGGCGGTGACACTCGCGACTGTCGGCATACTCAGTGGATGCTTGCTCGGTCCTGATTATGAACGCCCTCAAGTGTCTTTGCCCGAGAGCTTCCGCACACCACCATCGGTCACAACAACGGTTAGTGCTACCAACGAAGCCGTCCTGGCCGAGTGGTGGACTTTGTTTAACGACCCCGTTCTGAATGATTTGGTCGCGAGTGCCCAGAAAAATAACGCAGATGTGCAAATCGCAGTCGCCCGTCTAGGCCAAGCGCAGGCGCTAGCTCGTCAAGCGGGTGCGGCTTTGTATCCGACCCTGAATATGACCGCCTCGGGTACGCGCGCATCCACCGGAACCTCTGTTTCCCCTTCAGGCGTGGGCTTCCAAACAAATACAGCACAAGTCGGCTTGGTGACGTCCTACGAGATTGATGTTTGGGGACGTGTCCGCCGCAATATCGAGTCGGCAACCGCGCTCGCGACAGCAAGTCAGTACGAACAGGATAGTGTTCGACTAACACTGTCTGCGCTGGTCACGAATACGTATTTGCGTTTGCGGTCCTTGGATGCACAACGAGATGTGGTGATGAACTCCGTGAAGACCCGAGAAAACTCTTTGCGGGTTGCCCAGGCCAAGCTCGATGGCGGTTTAGTGTCGCCGATCGATGTCAGCCAGGCTCGCGCGGCCAAAGCGGCGTCAGAGGCGAATCTTTCCGAACTCACCCGTCAACGGGCGATTGTGCAAAACCAGCTGGGTATATTGACAGGTCAGTTGCAGTTGACGCTCGCACCTGTCGACCTTAGAGGCTTGCCGATTCCACCTATTCCGCCTGAGGGTTTACCCTCCACACTTCTTGAAAGTCGTCCGGATGTGAATCGGGTGGAGCAAGAACTCACCGCCGCTAATGCGCGTATTGGCGTGGCGACTGCTAATTTCTTTCCAACGCTGTCATTGACGGGTGTTTTCGGGGCGCAGAGCGTGGACATTAGCGCCTTTCTCACGGGGCAGAGCGCGATCTGGTCGGCAGGATTGGGTTTGCTCCAGCCTTTGTTTACCGGTGGCTCTCTAACTGCACGATTAGATTTTTCTAAAGCACAACAACAAGAAGTTCTTGGTAATTACGTTAAAGTTGTGAGAAACGCCTTTGGCGAGGTCAGTGACGCGCTTGTTTCAGTGAGTCAAACATTGGAGACGGAGCGTTATTTGACGGAGCAGGTTGCCGCCGCGACCAAGGCGCAGGAGTTGGCGACCGTGCGCTACGAAGCGGGATATGTTGATTATCTCAATGTGCTGGAGGCGCAGCGTGTTCAAAACGAAGCGAATCTTGCCTTTGTCTTGAACCGATCTTTGCGCCTACAAGCCGGGGTTGATTTATTTAAGGCCTTGGGCGGCGGGTGGAAGAAAGCGAACATGGAATAAGCCCGCGCCCTAGCTTTAGAATTTAAAATGAAATACCAAATATAAAAACGAGACAGACAAGAGGATTATGTGATGAATGACGCGATTGAAAAACAATACAACCCCCGCACGACGGTGACGCCTGAACAATTGGCTTTTTTTAGCGATCTTGGTGCTCGTTTGAGCGCGCAGGCGCGTGAAAAATTTGTGGGACGTTACGACTTACGGTTTGGCGAGGGACCCCTTGAAAATGCCGATTTCTTTTATTGTGGCAAACCAAATCGTCCTCTGATGGTATTTTTTCATGGGGGTTACTGGCGTGCCCGTGACAAAAAAGATTACAGTTTTGTCGTCAATGGAATCTTGCCTCTAGACTGCTCTGTTGTGGTGATGAATTATGACCTGTGCCCTGCTGTGACGGTGCAGCAGATTGTGAGTCAGACTAAGCGCGGTTTGGAGTGGGTCGCAAATCAAACGGCCAATTGGCAGGTTGATCCTGAGCAAATCTACGTTTCTGGGCATTCTGCTGGTGCGCATATCATCGCGGCGACTCTGGCCCAAACAGGCGCTGCGTTTGAACTCAAGAATCATAAGATTAAAAAGGCGTATTTAATCAGTGGTGTTTTTGATGTCGAGCCGGTTTTACAGATTTCCGTCAATGAAGAAATTAAGCTCAAACCCGAGGATGTTGAGGTGTTGAGTCCGCTTCGTCACCCTTTTTCCTCAACGGTTGGCTATGAGGTGATCGTTGGAGGCGCCGAGCCCAAGGATTGGATTGGTGAGTCTGAGCGTATGGCTGCGCATCTACGTACTCAGGGTTGCGAGGTGGGGCTGCATATTCTTCCGGGTTTAAATCATTACACTGTGCTGCATGAAATGGATCGTCCAGAGGGCTATGTCTCTGAACTGTTCGCACGTGATATAGGGTGATGTATGGAAAATGTTGATCAGCAACGTGCTGAGCAAGGTGCCACAATCGTTGCCTTGCGCGTGCAATTAGGTGGGTTGTTGTCACGCGAACGGCTGAATCAGCAAAAAGACGTCCTGGATGTCGCGCGACGTTTAATGTTGTCCAAGCTTCAATTACTCGCGATCGAAGCTGGTGAAGCAACCAGTTTTCATCATGAGCAACGATATATCCAGGGCATCAAAGCCTATGTCTTTTATTTGGGACTTCATAGCAGAGCAGAGATCAATGCGCTTGTGACGCAGATCGAAGATTGGTCCTCCGAAAGCTTGCGTACTTCACCGGCGGCGGGTGTTGCCCAACTCCATCGTTTAGCAGCGACTCCGATCGCGAAAAAATCATATGCCTCCAGAAGTCCCCGTTATCTTTATGTCGGACTTGGCGTGCTCGTGCTGGGTGCGATTGCTCTCGCCATCACAGAAGGGTGGCCCTTCAGTGATGAAACAGAAGAGATCGCAACAACGGCCACTCCTGCTGAGAGCGCGAGTGCCACGACGATTGCGGTACCGATTGCGACGCCTCAAGCACGGCCTGATTCAGCCAATCCTGCCTCTAGCGCAACAACGCAGAGCCCTTCAGTGGCCTCTGCATCGACATCACTCCCGCAGGAAGTATCTGCACAGGCCGTTACACCAGCACCAACACCAGCACCAGCACCAGTACCAGCACCCGCACCAGTACCAGCACCAGTACCAGCACC
>Ga0164293_10004754_pt1 | contig 11603 bp, 10 predicted proteins | sample GEODES118metaG_FD_111487 | JGI IMG/M metagenome (GOLD analysis project Ga0164293, IMG submission 111487) | Eutrophic lake water microbial communities from Lake Mendota, Wisconsin, USA - GEODES118 metaG | ecosystem: Environmental > Aquatic > Freshwater > Lake | place: USA: Lake Mendota...
AATGCAGGTTGTCGCGCCAACGACATGTCGTACAGCCGCTTCATTGCTGGTTTGAACGCCGCAGGAATCGAAGTGGATCGCAAGATTCTCTCCGAAGTGGCAACTACGGATCCGGCAGCGTTTACGAAGTTGGTTGAAGCCGCAAAGGCAGCGCTCGCCTGACCGGTCAACTCGGACTTCGTCACCCGAATGTTCAGCAACTGCGGCGCCTCTTGGGGCGCCGCAGTGCTCGTTTAGATGAGGGTTTGCTTGTCGTCGAAGGCGCGATGTTGCTACGTGAAGCCGCCTCGGCGGGCTGGCGCGTCGTTGCGCAAGTACTCGCTCCCGAGGGCGAAGCTTTGCCGTCAATTGGTGAGGACTTATGGTTCTTGGCTCCAGACGTTCTCGAGAAGATTTCTGACACAACAACTCCACAACCAGTACTTGGGTTGGTGGAGCGACGGGTTATGGATCTCAAGCGAGTTGCGGTTTCTGGCTGGGTTCTTGTTCTTGACCGAATCGCTGACCCAGGCAATGCGGGCACGTTGATTCGATCTGCCGAAGCAGCAGGGGCTGGTGCAGTTTTCATCACCAAGGGCAGTGTTGATTGGTCAAGTCCAAAGACGGTGCGATCAAGTGCGGGCGCGGTATTCAACGTGCCAATTGTTGAGGTATCGGATCTCGATGCGGTTAAGAGCTGCGGTTGGAAACTGGTTGGTACTAGCTCGCATGAAAAGAAGGGCGCCAAAAATTACAAAGACGCCGATATGACTGGTCCGGTGGCGCTAGTTCTTGGCAATGAAGCCCATGGTTTGGACACACAGGTGGCCTTTGACCAATGGGTCTTCATTCCACATTTGGGTCGTGCCGAGAGTCTGAATGTCGCAATGGCTGGGACCCTGCTCGCTTTTGAGATCGCTGGCCGAAAATTGGCTGAGAGCGAATGATGAGTGCGATTAGCGTCGTTACTGCCAATAGGAGGCGGTAGTCGAATGGCCACAGATGAAATCAAAGCGCTTGAAGAGAGGCTAAAGACCGCCTCTGACGATGCCATCAGTCGCCTTGGAGCAGTCACAAACATTGATGATCTGCGCTCCCTACAAAACGAGGTTTTAGGCAAAAAGGGTTCTGTCGGTTCAATGAAGAGTGAACTCGGGCGCCTTAATTCTGTTGATGCCAAAAAAGAAGCTGGGGCGATGTTGAATACCGTCACCGAGCAGCTTGAAGCGGCGTTTAATGCGCGGCGCGAACTTCTCGAAGACGTCGCATTCGCTCAACAGGTTGCAACAGAGCGTCTCGACTTAACTGAACACTTATCTGTTGCGCGCCGTGGGCACTCACATTTAGTAACCCAGGCGACTCGACGCTTGGAAGATGTCTTTACGGGCCTTGGATTTCAGATTGCTGAAGGCCCGGAAGTTGAAACCGACTTCTACAACTTTGAGGCTTTGAATATGCCCAAGTCGCATCCGGCTCGGAGCATGTGGGACACGATGTTTGTGGAGTCAGGCGAGCCTGGGTCAGTACTGTTGCGCACTCACACATCGCCTGTGCAGATCCGAGTTATGGAAAGCTGGAAACCACCGATTTATGCGATCATGCCGGGTCGCGTATTTCGTCGGGATACGCCCGACGCCACACACATGCCGGTGTTCCATCAAATTGAATGTCTGGTAATTGATCGTGGCATTACGTTCGCCGATCTCGCGGGGACGATTGAGTCATTCACTAAGGCATTTTTTGGTGGTGACTTCACGAGTCGCCTGCGACCTTCTTATTTTCCATTCACAGAGCCCAGCGCCGAATTCGATATTCGTCGCCCTGATGGAACCTGGATTGAACTCGGTGGCTGCGGAATGGTCCATCCAAATGTGCTTCGTGCCGGCGGGCTTGACCCCGAAGAGTGGACTGGATTTGCCTTCGGTTTTGGCATTGATCGAATGGCCAAGGAACGTCATGGAATCGACGACATACGCGAGATGTACACCAACGACCTGCGCTTCCTGCGCCAGTTTTGAGGTCGTGACGCGATGAAAGTACTGCTCTCATGGTTACGCGAACTCGCGGAACTTCCAGACTCCGTAGATGCCATTGAAGTTGCGCTCAATTCACTTGGGCTAGCTGTCGACGGGGTGGAACACATCAACACTCCTGTGGCAGGAGTCGTCACCGCGCGGATTGAACGGATCGAAAAACATCCTGATGCGGACAAGGTGACTCGTACCTGGGTATCGACCGGTGATGGAGAACCGAAGCATGTCTGGTGCGGAGCCAAGAATTTCAATGTTGGTGACACTGTCGCTTTGGCCACACTTGGAACAAAGATGCCCAATGGGATGGAGATCTCTCGCCGCGGCATTCTCGGAATTGATTCCGAAGGAATGCTCTGTTCCGGAGTTGAACTCGGTATCGAAGATGATGCCGACGGAATCGTGATACTCCCAACTTCAACTCCCTTGGGAGTCGATGCGTTCGCCGCAATGGGCCTACACCCCGATGTGGTATTCGAATTGGATCTCACACGTAACCGCCCGGATTGCTGGGGCCATGTTGGGGTGGCACGCGATCTTGCTGCACATTTCGGTACTGCCATTCGTTCTGGCTCAGTTGACATTGATTCGGTTATCAATGGACCAGAGAAGACTGTGGCTGTTGCAATTATCGATGGTGCACGCTGCGGTCGGTTTGCGTCGATTGTGATCTCGGGGCTCCAGGTAAAACCATCACCACAAAGTCATGCCAACAAGCTGACTGCTGTAGGCATGCGTCCGATTAACAACATCGTTGATGTTTCAAACCTGGTGATGCTTGAAACCAATCAGCCCAACCACGCCTACGATCTGCGATCAGTTCAGGGTTTTCGAATTCGTGAGGCCACGCGTGGGGAGGTCCTCGCAACCCTCGACGGTGTTGAGCGCAAACTGGATACCAGTGACTTATTGATTTGCGATCAAAATGACTCGCCAATTGGTATTGCCGGCATCATGGGTGGGCTGGAGAGCGAAGTGCGGCTCGACACCACCGAAATTGCACTTGAAGTGGCATGGTTTGAGCCTGAAGGTATTGCGGCATCTGTGCAAAGACTCGGTCTGCGTTCCGAAGCCTCTGCTCGATTCGAACGGGGAACTGATCCCTATGGAATTACGCAATCAGTTGTGCGTTTTGTGGAGCTTCTGCGTGAGACCTGCCCAAATCTTGTTGTTCATTCAGGTGTCACGGATTCGTTCGCTGAATCCCTGCCAGTAGCAACCCAGATTTCACTGCGTGTGCCTCAAGTTGAGCGACTACTAGGCACCGCGTTCACCAAGGAACAGATCACCGATCTTCTTACGCCGATTGGTTTCATGGTGTCAGGTGACAAGGAGTTGCTTGATGTGGCGGTGCCAACCTGGAGGCCCGACTGCACGTTGGAAGTTGACTTGATTGAGGAGATAGCCCGCCATTTCGGGTATGACAACCTCGGCAAGTCGGTTCCTAAATCTGCTGTTCATGGTGGTCTTTCAATCCTGCAGCAACGCCGGCGCGCGTTGCATGAGGTTGTACTTGGTCTAGGCGCATCAGAGGCCATGCCGAATCCATTCCTTGCTCAAGGCGATCTGGAAGCAGCGGGCTTGAATTCGAAAGATGCTTTGCACTTGGCAAATCCACTGGTGGCGGAAGAAAGTGTGTTGCGCACTTCTTTAATTCCTGGGTTGTTACGCAGTGTTAGCTATAACGAAAATCACCGAGTAGCTGATATCGCACTGTTTGAGATCGGTCATGTTTACCCGCGGGATTTAAGCACCACGAATGGTCTGCCTGCTGAGTCCGAGATGCTTGCAATTATTGCTGCGGAAAAGGATGCAACCGCAGCGATGAGTTGGTGGAATGAGGTTGCGGCTGCACTCGGAGTAGGGGCCCAGATAGATCAACTCACGGTTCCCGATGCGATGCATCCAACACGCTCTGCCACATTGCGCCGCGGCAAAGAAGTAATCGGAGCAGTTGGAGAAATTGACCCGCTGGTCTTGCGACGTTTCAACATTGCATCGCGTGTTGCTTATCTGGAAGTGAATCTATCGGCGGTTCTTGGCTCGGAGCCGAAACCCGCACAGGCAAAAGTTGTCAGTCGATTCCCATCGAGTGACATTGATCTTGCGTTTGTGCTCGATTCATCGCAGCCCGCAGCAAATGTGATGCGTGCACTGCGACAAGCGGGTGGGGCATTGGTGGCTGACATCGCACTGTTCGATGTTTATCGCGGCCCTGGCGTTGATGACTCCGCTCGGAGCCTGACCTTCCGCCTTCGCCTTCAGGCCCCAGACCACACCCTGACTGATAGCGAGATTGCTGGTGTACGAGAAAAGTGCATCGCGGCCGTCGAAAAAGCTGGTGGAACCCTGCGGGCATAGGCTTGCATAGATATACAGTCCTTGGTATATTGATCGGGTGACCCCCACCAAACCTCTCAAAGTCGGCATTGTCGGCGCCTCCGGCTACACGGGAGCAGAGCTTCTGCGGCTCTTGGCTGGCCATCCCGAGATGGAAGTTGTCTACGCCACCGGTGACTCGCAGGCCGGCACGCTCGCTTCATCTCTGTATCCGAGCCTTGCCGTTGCATATCCAAACCTCGTCTTTGCTGAGTACGAAGCAAGTTCAGCTGAGGGTCTAGATGTTGTCTTTCTTGGTTTGCCACACGAAGCATCACTGGTGGTTGCATCGCAACTGTACGGAAAAGTCGGATGCATTGTTGATCTTTCGGCTGCATATCGGCTGAAGGATTCTTCGCTTTATCCGCAGTGGTATGGCTTTACGCACGACCAACCTGATCTCCTGCAGCAAGCGGTCTATGGGTTGCCAGAGTTGTACCGGTCAGAACTCGCGGGCGCGATGTTGATAGCAACACCGGGTTGCTATGTGACAGCCGCATCACTTGCGTTGGCACCACTCGTGCAATCAGGGCTGATTGCCAACGATGACGTGATTGTCGACGCCGCGTCTGGCGTCTCAGGAGCGGGTCGCACGCTCAAGCAGGGGAGTCTGTTTTGCAGCGTGGACGAAGATTTCAGCGCTTACGGCCTGCTTGACCATCGGCACACCCCAGAGATTGAGCAAGTCACAGGTGCCACAGTTCTATTCACACCTCATTTAGCGCCAATGAATAGGGGCATTCTTGCCACTTGCTATGCAAAGCCGACAGCGGAAGGCCTCACCACCGCGCGAGTGCTTGCGGAGTTGGCGCGTTTTTATAAGGACGAACCATTTGTCAGTGTGCGGATGACTCCACCAAGCACGAAAGCGACTCTTGGCACTAACGCAGTTCATATAAGCGCGCGTTATGACCAACGCACCAATCGCGTGATTGTGCTCTGCGCTATTGACAATCTGTGCAAAGGCGCAAGTGGCGGGGCAGTACAAGCCGCCAATGTTGCCTTTGGAATAAACGAGGCAGCGGGACTCACTGCTGTCGGGATGTATCCATGATGAATAACGCATCTAACCAAGACGCCACCACCCAGCTGCTCATTGAGGCGCTCCCGTACATTCGGCGCTTCGCCGGCAAAGTGATGGTTGTGAAATACGGCGGCAATGCTCTGGCCGGCGCTTCTGAGAACGATGCAATGTCACAGTTCGCAAAGGACATCGTGTTGATGCATGCCGTTGGTATCAAACCGATCGTGGTGCACGGTGGGGGCCCTCAAATCAGCGACATGATGAAGCGCCTCGGCAAAGAGACTGAGTTTCGCAATGGGCTCAGAGTTACCGATGCCGAAACCGTAGCGATAGCGCAAATGGTTCTTGGTGGTCAGGTAAATCCACAACTGGTTGCGGCAATCAATGTGCACGGCGCGCTTGCAGTTGGCCTTTCCGGTGCCGATGCGAGTCTTGTAAAAGCTCAGCCACTTGATCCCGAGCTCGGCTTTGTTGGCGAAGTCACTGCGGTCAATGCGGAGATTCTGAAAGCACTTCTTGACGACAATCTGATACCGGTCCTTGCAACTATTGGAGTCGATGATTCGGGACAGGCCTACAACATCAATGCGGACACGGTTGCCGGTGCTGTAGCTGAAGCCGTTGGTGCCGAGAAGATCATCTATCTCACTGACATTGAGGGTCTTCGCAGCAGGGTAGATGATGCCTCAAGCCTGATTCGTCAGATAACTAGCAGCGAACTCGCAGCCTTGGTAACAGACGGCACCATCGCTGGCGGAATGATTCCAAAAGTTAAGTCATGCATTGATGCTGTGAATTCAGGTGTGGCAAGGGCTCACATTCTGGATGGACGCATACCCCATGTCCTGTTGTTGGAATTGTTTACCGACGCAGGCGTTGGCACGATGATCACCAAAGAAAAGGTCTCTCATGTCGGCGCATGAGTTCATTGATTCTGGCAAGTCGGCAAAATCTCTGATCGGCTCACGTCCTGATTGCCCTTTCATTCCCGTATTCGGAGCTCCGCAGGTGATGTTCGTAAAAGGAAAAGGAACCGAGCTCTGGGATTCTGAGGGGAAACGGTATTTAGACTTCTTGTGCGGTCTTGCTGTTACTTCACTTGGGCACTCACACGATGCAATCTCAGAGGCCATCGCATCGCAAGCATCCACGCTCATGCACGTGAGCAACTTTTTTGCCAACCCAATTGCCACAACTGCAGCCGTTGAACTCGATGCACTTCTCGGTGGGGGTGGACAGGTCTTTTTCTGCAACTCCGGTGCCGAAGCAAATGAGGCCGCAATCAAACTTGCGCGCAAGTTCGGTGGTCGTGGTCGCCATACCGTGGTGTCTGCATACGGCAGTTTTCATGGGCGCACACTGGCAGCACTCGCGGCTACCGGGCAGCCGGCAAAACACGAACCCTTCCAGCCAATGCCCGAAGGTTTTAAACATGTCGCATACGGCGACATCGATGCGTTGGCTGAAGCAATAGACCCAGGAGTTGCAGCTGTTCTACTCGAGTCGGTGCAAGGTGAAGGCGGAGTCGTTCCCGCGCCCGAGGGCTACCTGCGCGCTGTTCGTGACCTGTGCACACAACGTGGTGTCCTTTTGATTCTTGATGAGGTTCAAACTGGTCTCGCACGCACGGGCAAATGGTGGGGCTTTGAACACGATGACATCGAGCCCGATGCAGTTTGTGTGGCAAAAGCCCTCGGTAATGGAATGCCTGTTGGTGCACTGTGGGCAAAAAAAGAAATAGCAGCGGTATTTCAACCCGGCGATCATGGGAGTACCTACTCTGGAACGGCGATTGCCACTGCCGCTGCCTCGGCAGTGATGCAGGAGATGAAGCGTATTAATGCGCCACAAATGGCGGCAGAGAATGGCGCATACCTCTCGAAGGCTGTCGCGGCAATGTCGCGCGTTAAGTCGGTACGTGGCCGCGGTTTACTTCTTGGCGTGGAACTTGTTGATGGACTTGATGCCAAAGCAGTGCAGTTGAATTTGTTGCATAAAGGTTTGGTAACGAATGCTGTCACTGCGACTGCGCTGCGCCTTGCTCCGCCCCTCAATGTGTCTGACGCGGAAATGGACGAAGCAATTTCAATCATCGCTACGGAGGTTGGCTGACATGGTTAGGTCACTAATTAATCTGCGCGACCTGAGTCGTGATGAGCTACTTGAAATCCTTGCGCTTTCGGAATTGCCGATTGCTGATTTGGGTGCGCCAATGAAGGGTCTTGGTGCGGCACTAATTTTTGAAAAACCCTCGAATCGGACTCGTCATTCAATGGAGATGGCCGTGGTTCAGCTAGGTGGGCATCCTGTTTATACCCGCGGTGAGGAAATCGGATTTGATACTCGTGAACCAGTTGAAGATGTAGCCGCAATCATGTCGGGCTACCACGCCATTCTTTGTGCACGAGTTTTCAAGCACTCTGTTGTGGAGCGACTAGCAGCGGCCGCCAGTGTCCCTGTTGTGAACATGCTGTCGGACCATTCACACCCCCTTCAGGGTCTTGCTGATGTGCTGACCATGCGTCAGGAGTTAGGGGACCTAAAAGGAAAGACCGTTGCTTGGGTTGGTGACTGGAACAATGTTGCACGCTCGCTTGCCGAAGCGTCCTCAATGCTGGGCATGAGTATTCGTATCGGTGCCCCAAGTGGCTATCAGGCTGATCCAAGAGAACTCGATGACATCCAAGCTCTTGGAGCATCTGACATTAATCAATTCACCTCACCGGAAGAAGCGGTGGCAGGTGCTGATGTTGTTCACACGGATGTCTGGACCTCAATGGGGCAAGAAGCAGAAAATGTTGTCAGATTGAAAGCGTTCGCTGGATATTCGGTGACGGAAGATTTAATGAGACACGCTAAAACCAGTGCGCTCTTCATGCATTGTTTGCCAGCCCATCGCGGTGAAGAAGTTGCAGCCGAGGTAGTCGATGGGCCCACCAGCAGAGTTGTGAAACAGGGGCACAATCGAATGCACAGCGCACGAGGTGCCCTCGCATTCTTGTTAGGGGTGAAGGCATGAGTGTGAAGAATCAGCGCCAACGAATACTGCAACAAATAATTTCGCAACAAGCCGTCACATCACAGACTCAACTTGTCGACCTCATGAGTGATGCCGGCATCAACACCACACAAGCAACCATGTCGAGGGACATGAAGGACCTCGGTGTGGTCAAGGTGCGTGTGGCTGGTGGCGAGGGCGTATTTGCGATACCTGAAATTGAAACTGCTCGTGTGGCACCTCTGGAACAACTCCGCCGCGTGATGGGTGAGTGGGTTGCTGATGTTCAGCACAGCGGTCCCATGGTGGTCGTGCGTACACCGCCTGGTTGCGCGCACGTTGTTGCGTCCGCGCTTGACCGTTCAGGGATGGACGGCTTGATCGGCACGGTTGCTGGTGACGACACAATTTTTTGTATTGCGGAAGAAAAATTAGGTGGCAAGGCGCTCGCTATTCAGTTGCGTGGTCTCGCGGGGTTGGAAGAGGTAGGCAAATGAATTCTGAGAATAAACACCTCTGGCATGGTCGCTTTGAACTAAAAGCCGCAGATGATCTCATGGCGTACACAGAGAGCATCAGTTTCGATCGTCGGCTGTGGCTTGATGACATTACGGGTTCACGTGCCCACGCTCGAATGCTCGGCCATGTTGGTCTGTTGTCCGTCAATGAAGTGGATGCAATCATCCAGGCGTTGGCAACCATCGAAAAGGAAATGTTGAGCAGCGAGTTTCGTTTCCTCGACTCAGATGAGGACATTCACACCGCGATCGAGCGCCGAGTCACCGAGATAGCGGGTGCGGCGGGCGCCAAACTCCACACTGCAAGAAGCCGTAATGACCAAGTGGCAACTGCGTTCAGACTTTGGACTAAGCGAGAGCTCGGGGTGGTGTGTGGTCATATCGCTGATCTGTGTCGAGTATTGCGAGAGAAAGCGGAAACAGCAGGCTTCGGATCAGGCGCCGCATATTTACCTGGATATACACACCTCCAACGCGCACAACCTGTGCTTTTGTCGCACCATCTTCTTGCGCACGGTTGGGCTTTCATGCGCGACATCGAACGGCTCCATGATGCGATTAAGAGATTAAATGTCTCACCACTTGGTGCTGGCGCCCTTGCAGGGACCTCGCTTCCCATTGATCCTGAGTTCACCGCCAAAGAACTCGGATTTGCCAAGCCATTTGACAATTCCTTGGACGCGGTCAGCGATCGTGACTTTGTTGCCGAATCGCTCTCCGCACTGGCTCTAGTAGCGGTCCACCTCTCGCGTCTTGGTGAAGAGTGGGTGCTTTGGACATCTGAAGAATTCGGCTTTGCGAAATTGAATGACGCTTGGGCGACTGGGTCGTCGATGTTGCCGCAGAAGAAGAATCCGGACATCGCGGAATTGGCGCGGGGCAAAAGCGGTCGATTGATCGGCAACCTCACGGGGTTTTTGGCAACAATGAAGTCGCTTCCAATGGCTTACAACCGCGATCTCCAAGAAGACAAAGAGCCGTTATTCGATGCCGTTGATCAGGTTCGTCGCGGCCTAATTGCTATGAGTGGCATGATCTCGACAGCCAGTTTTAACACTGAGCGAATGCAAATCGCCGCTGATCAACCAACCATGGCGGCTACCGACCTTGCTGAATACTTGGTGAGGCGTGGAATTCCGTTCCGGGAATCACATGCAATTGTTGGGTCGATGGTGCGCAAGGTTGTAGACGAAGGCGCACAATTGCGTGATCTGGTTGCTGCCAGTGAGCACTTTGGCGACGATGCACTAGAGCTCTTGAATCCTGGATCGGCTGTGGCAAATCGCAGTTCGCGTGGTGCAGCAGGACCAAACGCTGTTCCCGATCAAGTCGCGAGATACGACGCCGAACTTAAGCGAGTGACTGTCCACTAAACGACACGCACTAATCCACCAACCACTTGAGGTCCATGCCGTGGTAGCCAACTAGTGCAAGCGTGTGTTCCGTTGGTGCGTCACCCCGCCAAATCGTTGCCCGCAAATCGGCGGTAGCGCCGGCGGGCTCCATTCTCAACCAGACCAATGGATTCTCGGGTGTGGCATTTGAACCATGATCGCCAAGCGCGGCGCGCACGCCGTCTTTTGTTGCGCTTGGGAAGTACTGCCACGCGATGGAGTGCCAGGCAACCCGCACTCCACTTGAATGGCTACGCAGGCGTCGGTCAATCCAAGTGGCCGCATCTTCTTTGTCCACTTTGTAGTCCGTGGTGCGGGCGATTTCGATTGCCTTTTTGAGTCGTGTGAAACGTTCAATCTGATCGGGCCAAACGAATGAGAGCAATTTCAACGTGTCGGCGTCGTTGTTGACATCGATTGGGAAAACATCACAACCGTGCAGGTCGACAATGCGCGGCGTATCGCCAAGTGGAGCGAACGGTTCAAGCCATCCATCGGCAAAAGTAATCGGTGAACCTTTGGGTCCCGTTGCGCTGAGCGGATTTTCAAATCGGAATGCACCAGCACACAGATTCAGTCCAGCCGACGCCCCCATTTCAAAGAGTTGCACTTCGTGCACCCCGTAGTTGCGGCCCAACCATGAAAGACCGGCAATGAGTGCGCGTGAGCGTCCTGTCTCATTGGTCTGAACGTTTTCTTGCATTGCTGACAAGAGCAGATTTTGCTTCGTAGCGATGGTGTTGAGAGCACTTGCACCGACTTCGGTCGTAGGGGTGCCACCGCATGTCGCATATTGCGCTGCGAGCTCTGGAGCTTGGCCAGCCAGCGCGAGACGATGGAGCCCACTTAAGAGTCGAAGGGGAATAGCGTCGTGCACCGGCCTTCCCTCAACGCTGTGCAAGAGGTCATAGCTAGCGCCACCGGCTCTGTAGTCATCAGCAATAGATTCCAGAACCAGTTTGTAGGTCGGGGCACCAAGTAGTTCCGCCGCCGCTGCCTGCAATGCGATGGCATCAAGCATTGTGGGTTCATTCACTTCATTGGTCACGTCTCGAAACTAGTGCCGATTTCATGCTCGTTCGCGTGGGACAATTGAAGCGTGGATCTGTTAGGTGACCTACGTGCTCGGGGGTTAGTGCACGACTCAACTGACCCAGATGCCTTGTCGGCACGATTAAATAAAGGGCCAGTCGGTGTTTATGTGGGTTTTGATCCCACCGCTGACTCTTTGCATGTTGGGCACTTGCTCGGGCAACTGATGTTGCGGCGTTTTCAAATGGC
>Ga0164293_10004756_pt1 | contig 11603 bp, 8 predicted proteins | sample GEODES118metaG_FD_111487 | JGI IMG/M metagenome (GOLD analysis project Ga0164293, IMG submission 111487) | Eutrophic lake water microbial communities from Lake Mendota, Wisconsin, USA - GEODES118 metaG | ecosystem: Environmental > Aquatic > Freshwater > Lake | place: USA: Lake Mendota, Wisconsin...
ATAATTGAACCAATAGTCGCTCATCACTCCATTCTTTACCGCCCTGATATGAAGCTCGAGGAGTTTGTCATCGAAATTGGCGTTAGCTAGTGAATAGCTTCGACGCACACCACTTGGCCCGATGATATTTACATATTGGCCGGGGATAAATTGAAAATCCGCATTTGGAGGGAGCCTCAATAAAACTCGAATAACGTCTGGTGTTAAGCGCTCTAAATGATTGACACGACAGGGCCAGGTTTTAGCTGAAGGTATCGTAATGTCGCTTATATGATCAATTTGCAGCAAGCAATCCGACTCGATCGAACGAGCGCAGCTCAACACCCAGCCGTCATCTTTTTCAGCCAGCGTCAATCCGGTTTCAGCTATTAGAGCACGCGTTGATCCGCTAAGAACCCTACACTTACATGAACTACATTGACCAGTCCTACAACTGTAATCTAACGCTATTCCGGCGAAAGTCGCCGCATCAAGTATTGATGTATGCGGCGAACACTCAAAGCTTTTGCCCGAACTTAATGTAACGAGTGCCATGTTAATGAAAGGCCGGATTTAGCTGCTGGCGGATATCAAATAACCAGACCAGATAACATATGGATCTACACCAATGAAAAAATGGCAATTAAATACCTCTGGGTTAATTAAGCATGCGTTCATCTTTTGGGCGTAACTGAAAAGCAAATTTGCCAACCATTCGATTGTCGGCAGAGGTGTTACTGGTAAGCGTATAACGCCAAGAGAAATAGTTTAATATGAAAAAGACAAGTAAAAGAAAAAAATGAGATAAAAGCCGGTGAATTAAAGAGTGCATATGAACACGTTTCCAATCCCAAGTATAGTAATCTTGTAGACACCCACGCAACGCACGTCATCAGATTCAGTTTCAAGCGTCTATTATAGACTCTTGTTAAATAGAAACTCGGGCCTCGTCACTGGGTTGTAGTGAAAACATTAACTAAAATCTTTAGTTGAGTACTCGAGCCATCCAAAAAGAAGATAAATGACGCGATATAAAACCCGATGGCTAATGAATGAAAAAAAGCGTAACTATATATTAATAGGTGGACTAAATACATTATTCGGATATATTATCGGGGTAGGTTTGTATAAGTTACTAGTTAATCTTATTGGAATCTTTTGGGTGGGTGCTGCAGTTAACATGGCAAGCATAACTTTCTCGTTCATAACGTACAAGGTTTTTGTTTTTAAAACTCATGGGAATTGGCTTGCCGAATATTTGAAAGCTATTCTAGTTTACGGTGTTATGGCTCTAATTTCTACTTTCTTATTATTTTTCTTTATTGAACGATTAGGGCTATCAATATGGATCGCACAAGCAATTACAATGCTTATCGCCATGGCTGTATCATATGTGAGTCATAGCCGATTTACATTTCGTAGCAAAACATTATCTTGAATATAAAAATGCAAACTAAAAAATTAATCAGTATAATTTCACCGTGTTTTAATGAAGAAGATAATATTCAAGAATTATATCTTCGAGTGAGAAAGGTCATCGATGGACTACCTGAATATGACTTTGAATATTTGTTTATCGATAATGCCTCAACTGATAGTACCGTACATAAGCTCCGGGAAATTGTTCGAAATGATTCGCGCGTAAAAATTATTATAAATACAAGGAACTTTGGGCATATCCGGTCCCCCTATTGGGGAATAATCAACACCGCCGGAGATGCGACAATTTATCTTGCGTCCGATCTGCAGGATCCGCCGGAACTAATTCCGGAGTTTATCAGGAATTGGGAGAGTGGATTTAAAATAGTACTAGCAGTAAAGCCAACGACTGCTACCAATCCATTGATGCACTCATGTCGCAAAGCTTATTATAAATTCCTTGAAAAAATTGCTGAAATTCCAATTGTTAAGGATGCGACCGGATTTGGTCTTTATGACAAAAAAGTACTAGATTTGATTCGTGCAATTAATGATCCATATCCCTATTTGCGCGGATTGCTATGTGAGCTTGGATATGAAATAAAAGTCGTGCCATTTAACCAGCCACGTCGGGTAAGAGGAATTTCCAAAAATAATTTCTATAGTTTGTTTGATATTGCAATGCTAGGTATCATAAGCCATTCCATGGTACCGATCAGGATCGCCTCAATTTTCGGTTTTGGATTGAGTATTGTTAGTATCCTTTTTGCTGTTTTTCTATTAGTAATAAAATTCGCATTTTGGGATTATATACCGGTCGGATACGCACCGATAGGTATATCAATGTTGTTGATATTTGGGGTTTTACTGTTCTTCATTGGTATCCTTGGGGAGTATATTGGAATAATCCATACTAAAATACAAAATAGGCCTATTGTTGTTGAGCGCGAGCGAGTTAACTTTAATAATAACTATCAAGCCAGCGTTATTTCAGAGCCAACAGATAAGTCAACAGATTAGGTAGATCAGCACGGCAGGGTGGCCTTCTGAGCTAATCTTCTGCCTTTGGGCTCATGTACAAGAGGGTCTTCTCTTGATTAGTAGCTTTTATTTTAAAAATATTCATTAGGTCGTCTGGGAGTGCAAGTACCTGACTGTCACCCACGCCCCAGAATAAGCAACGGACAGATCCATTTCGCAAAGCTGTCAATTGCAACTCGCGGTCTCGCTTTAGAACAGTTTCTACAATGCTTGGCCCTGGTAATGAAGAGCGCATTCCTAGTTCTAAGTGGTAGATCCCCTGCCTTTTAGAGAAGATCGCACAATCTTGACCTTGAGAGAAATCCTTGATAAATCTTAACTCTGAATGTATTAGAGGGTCAGAAATTGTATCTCTGGCCCTGTATTGATTAGAAACATCTAGAAATATTTTTGGTATGTTAATTATTAACGTAAATGCAGATAGATTTAATGCTGCAACTGCCAAAGATGGGGCTATTAGAGCAATTTTCGGATAGCGCTGGTTAGAGGTCTTGTGGAGGTATGAATCCGTGACGATTGCGATGATTAGTAGTGCTGGCCATGAAACATTGATAAGATTAAGGGGGTGTGATCTACCCTGGTAATACGAGAATAGTCCCACGCCTAAAATACTTAAATAAAAAATAATATCTATTTTTTTTGATTTGCTGCTAGTAAATTTTCCAGCAAAGAAAATTAATATACCTAATGCATATACAAGTATAATTGCCATCCAAGGATCGCGAGATATCGGCATAGGCAGCATGTAATAACCAAGCCCATAGAATAGCTTTTGATAACCCAGAAGCCATTCTGTATTAATTATTGCGTTGTGCTCATAAAATAGCAAGTAAAAATAGCTACAAGTAGATACAGATGTTATTAAAACAAAAAATATTATCTCTTTAAAATCACCGATTGCTAATTTCAATCGGAATGATTGATGAGGCAAAGCTTTAAATATGGCCGTAAATATCAAATAAACAAGTATTGAAAACGTGACGACGACTCCGCTATCGATATTCCAAAGCAAGGATAATGCACCTAATTGGCTACAATAAAAGAGTCTTAATAAGTTGGGGCGTTTAAGATAAAAATAAAAAACAAATAGCGATAGTGCTGGCGTAATCAATCTTATAGGCCAGTATTGAAAATAATGATCAATATGATTAATTAAATATATAGGTGTGCCATTAGTAGCGATGAGTAGCACAAGGGCAAATATCGCCAGTATATATTGATTTTTTATGTGCCTATACCCAACAAAATATATAGCTAGCATAGCTATTAACTGCAATATGCCAAATACAATCGTAAGACTTAGAACAGAAGATCCAATAATATTAAATATCCTAGATATTAACTGAGGATATAATCCGTACTGCGATGGTAAATCTATTAGGAGTTTTTTCCCCTGAATTACTTGACTAATAACATATGCGATTGGATCCAAGTGTTGCGAGTATGAAATATCGTTTGTAATGGAATTTATAGATATTATTCGCCATGCAAACAAAAGGGCCAACAGCAACGTTAGATATAGCAATATAAATCCTGAACAAGTACAATTATCCCCACTGACGAATCGACTGTTACGTGTCCAGAAAAAAAATATGTAAGTGAAAACTGCAGAAAGCAAATACCACCTTATTGTGTGAGTGCTAGTTTCCCCGTAACTACCTAGCATCGCTTTTGTATATTCACCATTGAAAACCAAGTATAACAAGGTAATGCAAAATATTAACGGAACGCAGTGTATAGATAGCCTATTAATTAAACTATTGGCGCAATCGGATTTAATAATTATATGCAGCAGGAAAATCGAAATTAATGGTGTGAAAAATAGTTGCGCGAGAAATGTCCTGCGCTCTATTAACTCCGGAGCAGTAAATTTTTGTAATTCATCAAGTAATGGACTTAGGTCGTTGCTCGGGACGCCCAAAAAGAATTGGTATTTAACAGCAGCTACTGTAAACGCCACCATTGCTACGCATAACATAGGCAGTACGAGGCATACTAAGCCTAATGGGTCTGGGCGCAGCAAATTGGGTGGATTACACCGCATCAACTTGTGCATTCGTAGAGTTGGATAGCGTAGAAGTAGCGAAATCCATTTCAGTTTGCAATGCTCGGTAATGTTGATCATTAGTTATTAAGTTCACCCTTGCGATGATATATGTATGCGTTTTGTACATCAAACGAGGTGAGAGGTATCAACGGTATTCCGACTAATTGTGGATAAATTGTTGGAGAGACAACAATTATTACTCTACCGGAGGTCACAAGTGGGTCTAGGTCCGTCCAGATTTTAGGAGGAGCGCCAGCGGCGATTAGCTTTGACTGGAAGATATCAAAATCATAGAAATTAGTTAAGTACTTGAGAGTTCTCTCGGAGATGAGTTGTGGGGCATATATCAGCGCCATCGTTAATGCATACTTGGGCAGTGCACAACGATAAGAGCAAACAATAATCGGATTGTGATAGTCTGCGAGTATCTTTTCTATGTCGATCATAGCCTCGGACATTGCTGCACGCTGTGCAATCTGTTTCTTGACTCCAACCGTAGTTATGAGGATTGAATGTAAAACTAGGAGTCCGACACCAATCGTTAATAGTGACTTTTTGATGGGATGGTTTAATTTTGTCATCAAGGCTAGCCAAGTAATTAGGATAAAGCTAACCGGAAGCACAGACACCATGTAGTGTGCGCCAGGATGTTTTAGTACTAGACAAATTTGAACAAATACGACTAGCAAGAGGATCGACGGGGAGCGGATTAAAACCGGAGGAGCGAGCAGTACTTTTTTCAACACCAAAATGAGGGTGATGCTGGTAGTGATCGTGAACAGCGGAAACCAAACCAAGAGATTAAGCAGATTCTTGGGAGTGTCTTTAAGATTGATAAAACCTGCGCCACCACCACCGTGAATCCCAGAATTGGATATCAGACCTGTCACCCAAGCAAGGAAGCGGTCAATATTTGGTAGTGCTGGAGTTGTAAGTAATAAGAAAACTAACAGGGCAACTACCAAGCCGATGCGCCGCTCTTTACCCTTCGGCAAAAGGGCAAATAAAAGTACCATCGGTGCAAAAGTAATTTTGACGGCCAGACCAAGCGCAAAGGTAGCGCCAACAAGCTTGCTTGAGACAGACGGTAGCGATTCGTTTGTGTTTGTAGGCCGAAAAATACGTGGTGATAAGAGCCCCAGCAAAATCAGGCTACAAAAAATCAAAACGGCTTCAGGCGCCGGATAGGTGGCTTTAGGCGCCATGATCGTAAAGCAGAGTAGGGAAAGTTGGCAAAACATCCCAAGGTAAATCTTGCCGGTCGCTTCCGAGATACGTCGCCCAAAAAAAGTAAGTGCGTATAAATTGAGAGCTAACAGTAGAACCGCCATATCAAAAAGATAGGACTCAGGATCTGACATTACCGAATCAACAAAGTCTAATGAGCTACCGGTTAATAACCTTGTAATGAGCCAGCGGATGAATATTGTCAGTGCAAAGAGAAGCTGCAGCGGTGTACCGGGATGATCTATGTGATACGGGGGATACCCCTCAAGAATGAGGAGCCCATTAAATAAATAAGCGTAAGCTGGATCCTGATCGTACCCTGGCGAGCCGGAATGAAGGGGAAAGGCTGCTTTAAGAAAAAAGAAATCAAGAACTGCCAACATAAGTGGCACGAGCAATAACGCAAACGTCTTATGATTTTCTTTAAGCACGAAAAATTGACCAAACTACAAACAAAGTGAAGCGAATCAAATGAATTTGATTCGCTTGGCTGCGAAGGCAACCATCTTTAATAAGAGCCAGCCATGGCTCCAGCGGGAAATATTTGTCTCACCGTAGCGTCTTGCGCGATAGCGCACCGGAACTTCCATAATCTTTAGATTAAGTTTTGCAGCACCAAACAAAAGATCAAAATCACCGAAAGGATCGAAGTCACCAAAATAGGATCGATTATCGGCGATGCGTCGGTAATCCTCACGCCACAGGACTTTGGTGCCACAGAGGGTATCCCTGATGGGTTGTCCAAGCAGCCAACTGAAGGCCCACGAAAAGAACTTATTGCCGATCAGATTGGCGAAGCGCATCGCGTCGCCCTCCATCGGATACACAAGGCGTACGCCGTTTACAAATTCGCCAGAACCATTCGCCATGATTTTGTAGAAACGAGGTAGATCTTCAGGCGGCACGGTGATGTCGGCGTCTAAGATCATCAAGATATCACCCGCTGCAGCGTCGAAGCCTGTTCTTACCGCATCCCCTTTACCTTTGCCAGGTTGTTTTAAGAGTTTGCAATTAAGGTGAGGATTATTGGCGATTGCTCGTTCAATTGCGGAGTAAGTATCGTCTGTGGAGTTTCCCTCTACAAATACGATCTCAGTGCCTGCTCCCATTTGAGGGATTCTCGAAATTAATTCGTCGATATGGCCAGACTCATTTCTCGCTGCCACAACCACTGATACGGAAGGGTTGCTTTTGCGCTGCAAGCGCATCGGCCTTGCAACCACGAAGTTAGCTAACGAAAGCCAACGGAAAGGCAAAATTTTGGCAAGATATCTGTTGCACCAGTCTGATATCAAGGGGATCCTAACTGGAACCACGATATCTGACCAAGACCTGAGGGGTTCATAGTTGGATATTTCCAGCAGATTACGAGCGTCTTGGGGCGTCAGCCAATTTTGTGCCAGCCGGGGGCTTGCTATGCCAAGCTGTTGCGCAATAGTCAACGGAATATTCCAAAGATGACTATAGAAATTTAAAATGACTCGGGTGTGTGGCCCGCAAAAGCGTTGCGCTGATTCGAGGACGGTTTGCACATCCCAAAGCTCGTTAACTAAATCTGAAAGAACGATGTAATCAAAGACGCGGTTGTGCAGGGGTAAGTCTGCAGCGTCGGCGGTTATGAATTCAACAGCGGGGAAGTTTCGTTGGGCTTCGATCACTGCCGGCTGGCTAAAGTCAATACCAACACCGTGTTTGGGGTCGAGCGAGGCGATCAAGTCGCCCCGTCCGCAGCCAAGCTCAAGCACGCTCGACCCGGCGGGGATTAAATATTGATAAGTATTGCGGATTTTGCTTCGGTAGTAGGTGGAGGCCTTTTGCGCAGGTGCTGCGTTGAGCTGATCCCAGTGACGTGAGCGTGTTAGCTGAAACTCTTTGGCTTCTGATTCAAATGTGTTCATGTGTTGTCTAGGTGATCTATCCGCTTTGTGGCACGGTGCAACGCCCGCCTGGGAACGGATGCTATGTCGTAACCGACGAATTGCAAAATAAGTTGTATACCGACCAGTAAGGGCATCGCCGCGAGCATAACCGTGCCCGCAGGGGTTGCGATACCGATACTGGCCGAGGCGACCCAATGATAACCGCCGTAAATCACACCAAAAGCGGTGAGGAGCAAACCAAGAACTAGTTCTATGGAAGCAAGTGATAAGTCGCGTAAGTAGTAGTTATAGAAAATTCGTTTAAAGAAGTTTTGAGTGTGTTTGCCCAAGAACTCAAAAATAATCGCTGAGATCTTAAGATTGCTATTTTCGTCTTCGTATCGTGCATCCATTGGAATGTCCACGACTACTGCACGTAAAGTATTCAAGCGAAACAACATATCTGTTTCAAAGAAATAGCGCTGACTGATTTTGTCAAAAGGTAGCCGTCGACAAACATCCGAATGAATTGCCGTGTAACCGTTAGTGGGATCAAATAAATTCCAATAACCTGAGGAGAGCTTTGCCATCAGCGACAAGACTGCATTCCCGAATACCCGAATCCGAGGCATGCGATTGAGTAACTCAAGGTCAAAAAAACGATTTCCTTTGGTGTAATCCGCTTCTCCGGCAAGGATCGGCTCGATAAAATTGGGGATCAAAGCGGGATCCATCTGACCATCGCCATCGATTTTAATGATGATATCCGCACCATCAGCGATGGCGGCTTGATAGCCCACCATCACCGTACCACCAACCCCAAGATTGGTTTGATTAAACAATACGACGACACGCGGGTCACTCGACTGTTGTTGCAGGAATTGTCCTGAGCGCTCGGGGCAAGCGTCGTCCACAACGTATATCTTGCGGATTGAAGAGGGAATTTTTGCGATCACATCGACGATGTGTCGAGCGACCTTGAAGCAAGGCACGACTACAGCGATGTGTGGGGGAATCATTATGGCTAATTTGCTCGCAGGCAAGATTCGTAATCAATGCGCATCGTGGCTTTCATGATTGCACAAGAAAAAACGACAATACATAAAAATAAAAACTATAAATAAGGGGAAAAATATTCGAGTTTCATTAATAAGTCCAAACATAAGTATGGATGAAACCATAACCAAGTATATCAATAGAATCCGAACTAATATCGAAAAATCTGTTTTAGCTCGAGCGACAAGCCAAACTATGAAAATGATAGATCCGATTATCCAAATTGAGTTTGCTGCAGTCATTGTTCCATTTAGATTGCCAGAGAAGTTTGTGTAGAGTAGTGCTTTTAAATTTGCACCCAAATGAAAGTGATTACCTATTGCCTGATTTGTAATATCTAAGGTGCCATCAGGCTGTGACTTAAACAAAAAGGTGCGAATGCTTTTTGTATAGACTATACCGGCTAGTAAAGCACTTGATCCAATAAGCATATGCCAATAGGAATGAAGCTTTATATATGGAAAATTCTTCGAAAAATTGAACCCTAAAAGAAATATGAAAAATGCTATGTAAAGCGAAGATTCACGATTCAGAGATGCGATTATGAATAACAGTAATAAAATAAGAAGGGACGGATTTTTTCTTAACGCTAAATAAGAGAAAATTGAAAATATTATTCCTTCAATTGGATCCCAAGGGTAGTAGAAATTAGGGTCTTGATACCCAAGCAGTAGTAACGAAAATACGAGTGTGCCCTTAATCGCAATATTTTTTGATGAGGTGAGATTGTTTAATAAAAAATAGATGCAGTAACTTTGGGTGCACAGTGCCACTAAGTAGAAAAAAAGAATCCCCCGCATAGGTGATCCTAGAACAAAAGAAAGCCCATTAACAATCCAAGGCCCTAGCAAACGATTTTGGAACGCGAGCCATGGGGATACGCCGGCGGGAATGCCCTGGGAAAGCTCAATGAGCCTTGGAAAAGTATCTCTATACCTAAATGAGTACTGATTGAAAATTAGAATTCCCAAGGCGCCAACTAATAAAAAAATAAAAATATCACGATACGGATTATTTAAATTTTTCATATATATTTTTTTGTGATTGTGCACATTGCTTGTATTGTCAATGCGCTCGACTTCGCCAAAGGCAAATCAACGTGTTAAGTTCATTGAACTGGTGTGGGATTTGCCAATTGGATAGCCCAGACTACTCGCTATATATTCATCTTATTAAAAACAAATCTCGGCAAATGCCGAATGACCATCATAATTAACCACCACTTCCCTGGCACATAAGCCTCCGGTTGCCCACGGTCCATTGCAGCGACAATTCCTTGTGCAACGTCATCCACGTCGGCAACTTTCAACCCCTTGGCAATGAGGGCAGCAGTCATAGGCGAAGCGGTCGGGCCAGGCTTAATCAATACAACTTTTATTTGCGTAGTAGCAAAACGATGCTGCAAGCCTTGTACGTAACGCGTAACAAGACCTTTGGCAGCACCGTAGACATAATTGGATTTACGGCCACGATCACCAGCCACCGACCCAATGATGGCTAAGGTTCCGCGACCGGCTGCTTCCATCACACTTGCAAATGCCTCAGCAAACAATACAGCCGACACGCCGTTTACGATAAGCTCATCCTGGCAATATCGTAGATCAGCTTGCGCGCGCTGCTGATCACCTAGAGACCCGTGGGCAATTAACACAGTAGCAATCTGACCGGCGCGAGCAACTTCGTTTGCGATAGCCTGTATGGCGACCGGATCTATAAAGCTCGTAACCACGACTTGGGCGCTGTTTTCAGTACCGCGGGCTCTTAAGTCAGCGGCGACGCGATTCAATCTGTCCGTATCGCGACCAATCAGAACGAACTCGGTTTGGCCGCGTTGCGCCAAAATTCTGGCAGTGTGCGAGGCGATCGCAGAGGTTGCGCCCACGATCACAATACGGTTTTGCTTACTCATTTTTTAATATCCCATTAATCGACGCGACATCTCTGAGCTAATCCCAGGATCACGAAACCGCAAAAACTCTTTTAGTTTAGGGTAGCCTGCCTCAAACACAGACCGCGACATACGCGCATCCTTACCCAAATAAATCCTTCCGCCTGCCTCCAGCACAATCGCATCAAGGCGACGAAATAAAGACTCGGTCGCTTCTCCGTGATTCGGGAAGTCCAAAGCCAACGTCGCTCCGGCCCTAGGAAAGCTAAGCATGCCTACCGCAGGTCGCTCCGCAAACGTTTTTAAGACCGCCAAAAACGACCCTTGCCCGGACCGAGCGATTTCATTCAGCATTGTTTGGGTCACCTCGGGCGCCGCCGATGTCGGGACGACGCTTTGATATTGATAAAAGCCTTTCGGCCCGTACATCCGATTCCAATGCTGCAAGTTATCCAAGGGGTAAAAAAATGGCTGATAATGCACCACATCCTTACCCCGTTTACTCCGATTCAGATAAAAATAGGCATTGTTAAATAGACGTAGCGACACCTTATTGACAAGCGAAACGGGCGGCACGAACGGAAAACTCCGCTTACGCCTCATAGGCTCTTGTTCAGATACGTTTGCAGCGTGATTAGCACGCATAAATAATCCTCGGCCACCCTTGCCCGCTAAGCAGTCAATCCAAGAGACGGTGTATTCCCACTCGGACTCAGACTCCGCTACGAGCGCAAAAAATTCTTTGACATTACCGTAAGGAATCGTTTCGGTCTCGAGCCAAGGACCTATGACTTTGCGAAGTTGAAGGGTGGCTTCAATAATCACGCCAGTCAATCCTATCCCCCCAACTGTCGCAGCAAAGTATTCAGGATTCTCTGTTGCACTACAAACGATAGTCTGCCCATCTGTACGCAACAACTTTAGGTGCTGGACATGCTCGCCGAAAGTGCCAAAAACATGGTGGTTTTTGCCATGAACGTCGTTTGCAATGGCGCCACCGACTGTTGCCATCTGAGTGCCAGGGGTAACCGGCAGCATCCATCCTTGGGGAATGCAGTAGCGTTGAATATCACGTAACAGCACTCCG
>Ga0164293_10004758_pt1 | contig 11600 bp, 12 predicted proteins | sample GEODES118metaG_FD_111487 | JGI IMG/M metagenome (GOLD analysis project Ga0164293, IMG submission 111487) | Eutrophic lake water microbial communities from Lake Mendota, Wisconsin, USA - GEODES118 metaG | ecosystem: Environmental > Aquatic > Freshwater > Lake | place: USA: Lake Mendota...
ACATCGGGGAGTGTGTCGCATCGCTGTCGACCCGGTACGTGCGTCCTGGTGCGATGACTTTAATGGGCGGCTTGTTCATCCGCGCATAGCGGACTTGCATCGGACTCGTGTGAGTACGTAACAATAAAGGCAGCCCCTTATCGTCTTTCATGTCGACATAAAAGGTATCTTGCATTGAGCGAGCGGGATGATTCTCTGGATTATTCAGTGCTGTAAAGTTGGTCCAATCATTCTCGATCTCAGGGCCATCCGCCACGTCGAAACCAATCGATTTAAAAATCTCCTCAACGCGATGCCAGGTACGGATCACGGGGTGAATACCGCCCTTCCCGCGACCACGACCCGGTAGCGTCACATCAATCGTCTCGCTCGCTAAGCGCATGTGCAACTCTGCCTGCGCTAATTGCGCACGGCGCGCATTGAGCAAACCTTCAATTTCCTGCTTAATCTGGTTGATCCGCGCGCCTTCCGTGCGCTTAGCGTCCGCGTCTAGCTTAGCGAGCCCTTTCAACATTTCAGTCAACGAGCCTTGCTTACCAAGGAACTTTGCTTTCGCATTCTCAAGGGCAGCGGCGTCTGCAGCCAGTTCAAACTGCGCACGCGCCTGCTCAATCAGGTCGGTAGCTAATCCAGTCATCTTTATAAAGCCTTCAGGAAACACTGCTTAAAAATGCAAACGGAGCCCAGCAGGCCCCGTCCACATGTAGATCGCGCGATGCTTACGCAGCCAACGCAGATTTGACCTGATTGACGACAGCTGCAAAACCAGCCTTGTCATGCACGGCCATATCGGCAAGGACTTTACGATCGAGCTCAATCGCAGCCTTTTTCAGGCCAGCAACAAACACACTGTATGTCACGCCGTGCTCGCGCACCGCTGCGTTGATACGTGTGATCCACAACGCACGGAATGTGCGCTTTTTGTTGCGACGGTCACGATATGCGTATTGACCAGCACGCATAACTGCTTGCTTAGCGATACGAAACACATTACCGCGACGACCACGGTAGCCTTTAGCGGCCGAAATAACTTTTTTGTGACGGGCTCTTGCCGTTACACCACGTTTTACGCGAGGCATTTAGTATCTCCTATCAAGCGAAAGGCATCATGGCTTTTACAGAAGCCACGTTGGATTTGTCTACCGCTGCTGAACCGCGCAATTGGCGCTTGTTCTTCGTGGTTTTTTTGGTAAGGATGTGGCGCTTAAACGCCTGACCCCGCTTGATCGATCCGCTTCCGCGAACCTGGAAGCGCTTTGCAGCGCTCTTTTTCGTCTTCATCTTAGGCATTGCAATTCCTATTGCTTAAAATTGTGTTCTGAAGGTGCCTTGCCTGATTGTCGCAAGCAACAATCGCAAGTCTTGGAAACCCTAGAGCCACTTCTTAGTAACGCTCGTTCAACTATCAGCTTCCTTGCACACCGCCCCGTAGCTATTTAGGATGCAGTTACGCAGAAAAGCCTTTGATTATATGACATTTTTTTAGTTACTGCACGCCAATAGTGAGCCTATATCTGTACGCTTCCGAAAGGTGAGTCCTAGATATTGCAACGCATCCGTCTAGGTCAGCGCAGGTTCTCGCCACCCGGCGCGTCCGTTGGACTGCTCGCAAAGACAGATGATGTTGGGCTGCAACAGAAGCTAATAATTGTTTAGCATTACTATCAAGTCCGCATTGGAGCTCTAGGGACGAGTCAGCTAAGTGCGCATTAAGCACGCCTTGCCTGGCAATCTGCACCCGCCAGGCTGCCGCAACGCGAGACGCGATCTGCGCCGACGCCTCCGAAATCCCTTCATGAACGAGCTCTTCTACTTCCTGAAACAGCGGAACAAACAGATCGATACGATCTAGCACGGGACCCGACACGCGTGCCTGATAACTTTGAATCTGGGTCTCGGTGCAGCGACAGCGACGCTTAGGATGCCCTCTCCATCCGCATGGGCACGGGTTCATCGTGGCGACCAGTTGGAACTTTGCTGGAAACTCACACCTACCTTTTGCACGAGAAATACAAACAACCCCATTTTCTAGCGGCTCACGTAGGCCCTCCCGTACTTTGCGATCGTACTCGGGCAGTTCGTCAAGGAATAGCACGCCATGATGCGCCAACGAGACTTCTCCGGGCGTTGGTCGAGCTCCGCCACCGATGATGGCTACTGCCGAGGCCGAATGGTGCGGACTGCGCACTGGCCTTTGCTTGGATATCGCTGTATCTAAGCCAGCATACGCAGAGATTGCTGCGAGCTCTAATGCCTGCTTGCTTGTAAGTGGCGGAAGAATCCCTGGCAATCGTTTAGCGAGCATACTTTTTCCGACGCCTGGGGCACCGCACATCAGCAAACTGTGTCCACCACTCGCTGCAACCTCAAGAGCACGTTTGGCCATTGTCTGACCACGCACATCCGATAAACATAACGATGGTTGCGGCAACAAGGTTAGCTTGCGTGGCGCTAGGGGTTGTAATGTATTGTCGCCTTGCAGATGGGCTACCACCTCAGCAAGCGTGTTCGCACCCAGAACATGTAGTTCTGGAATATTTGCAGCCTCTATCGCGTTACTCATGGGAAGAATCAACACACAATCGGGCTGGGTGCGAGCCACGGCGAGACCGAGCGCTATCGCGCCGCGCGTGGGTACCAGGGCGCCCGTGAGCGAGAGCTCTCCGGCAAGCACCAGCGCTGACAACATTCCAGGCGCAGCCACTGTAATTTGCCCTGACACCAAAAGCACACCCAGTGCGATAGGTAAATCAAAGCGTCCGGACTCTTTAGGCAAATCAGCTGGTGACAGGTTGACGATCAGCCGGCCGCTTGGAAACGCAAGGCCCGTGCTGAAGATCGCGGCCCGAACGCGCTCTCGGCTCTCTCGAACCTCCGCGTCTGCGAGTCCGACAATATGAAAGGCAGGAAGCCCAACACCGAGATGCGTTTCTACTCTGACGAGTGGTGCATCCAAACCAACTAAGGAACGACTGAGCAGAATCGCCAGCGACATACGTCCTCCACAAAGAGGTCGATTATGAAGCGGTGTTAATACGAATCGGCCATCGACTGATTCGGCTTAGCCTAGCGCATTAGTCCGTACTTGTTTCCAAAATCGAAATGCGGTGTTCAAGTGCCTGAAGCTGAGTTTCTAAAGCCTCGATACGCGTTTGGGCCTTACCTAGGAGCGCAACTTGCACATCAAACTCCTCGCGCGTAATGAGATCCATGCGCGTGAACGCTTGGCCCATAAACGCTTTCACGTTGCGTTCGATATCTGCCGCTGGGCTGCGTGCAATCAGGTCAGCCACGTTCTTTTGAAATTCCTCAAACCAAGGATTTTTTTGCATCGCCTACTCTCAAGTTGGGTCGTCGTTAACGCATTTTAGCCCTCAGCACTGCCAATCGCGCAGCTCGATCCCGCGATCTCTCGTAAATCAGTGCAATGAAGCAGGATCGATTGAGCTAGCGCGGTTCAGAGATGTGGCGACCTGCACACGCAAGGCATTCGAATGAGCGCGAAGAATTTCTTTCTTGACTGAAAGAAGCTGCTGCGGATGCATTGAAAACTGAGTCAGTCCCAGCCCCAGTAATAAGCGCGTAAGCTGTGGATCCCCTGCCATTTCACCACAAAGGGCGACGGACTTACCGACGCGGATCCCAGCGTTAATAACGTTTGCAATGAGTCGCAGTATCGCGGGGTGCAGGGGATCGTACAAACCTGCAACCTCATTATCAGCCCGGTCGATCGCCAGTGTGTATTGAATTAAATCATTTGTGCCAATCGATAGAAAATCAAGCGCATCGGCAAACGGTTCAATCGCAATCGCCGTTGCAGGAATCTCGACCATCGCCCCAACCTCAATATTGTTGGCGTAGGACTGGCCACGTAGGTCGAGCTCCGCCATCGCACTGGCGATCGCGGCTCGCGCCGCACGAACTTCGTGCATATGGGCAACCATTGGAATCAAAATCCGGACAGTGCCATGCGCAGACGCGCGCAAAATCGCACGTAACTGCGTTGCGAATAAATCAGGATGTGCAAGACAATAACGAATTGCACGCAATCCAAGAGCAGGATTCGTCGCCACCGTCGCTTCTCCGTCTAGTGCCTTATCCGCACCGACATCCAATGTGCGTATAGTGACCGGACGGTGCTGCATCGTTCTTACGACAGAGGCATAAGCTTGGTACTGTTCTTCTTCAGTAGGGAGCTCACTACGTCCAATAAAGAGAAACTCGCTACGAAACAAACCTATTCCAGTCGCTCCATTAGCAAGTGCACTCTCTGCTTCGTCGGGTAATTCTATATTTGCTTGTAAAGAAACAGTTATCCCGTCTTGTGTTTCCGCCGGGACATCTTTGAGCTGGGCTAAAACAACTCGCTCTTGGGCGTGCTGCCTCTGTAATACGCGGTACTGCTCTAATGCTTGGACTGAGGGATTGACGAGCAACGTGCCACGAACGCCATCGACCACGACAACGTCGCCATCACGCACGAGGCTTCTCACTTGCCCGAGTCCTACGACAGCAGGAACATCCATGCTACGAGCAACGATCGCTGTGTGCGATGTTGGCCCTCCTAAGTCGGTGGCAAAGCCCGCAAAACGTCCGCCTCGTAAGCGGATCATATCCGCCGGAGAAATATCATGGGCGATAACGACCAGCGGCTCAGAAGATTGACCAACGCGTTCGAGAGACAACATCGGACGTGAGCCACCAAGTACGTGCAAGACTCGCTCAATAACCTGCCGAACGTCGGCTCCGCGCTCACGCAGATACTCATCTTCCATTGCCGCAAACTGCTCCCCGAGCAATTGCCCTTGCGTGGTCAATGCCCATTCAGCGTTATAGAGTTTCTCTTGGATCAACGATAAGGCCTGATCAGCCAAGAGCGGGTCCGACAGCAACATCCCATGTACATTGAGTAACGCGCCAAGCTCGCGTGGCGCATCCTCCGGAAGCGTTTCCGCTAGCTCGAGCATCTCACGTCGTGCAGTGTCTAGTGCGACCGTTAGTCTCGACTGTTCTGCAACGACGCTGTCGGCAGAAATTCTGTAGTGCGCAACTTCAAGAGCGGTTGCACCCATCACGACCGCTCGACCAATTGCGTAGCCGTGAGCGGCACGCTGACCAGACAAGCACAACATCGGTGTGCTTGCTGGGTCAGCTAGCGTCTTATTGCCCTTCGCCGAATTTGTCATTGAATAACGCCTGAACGGCTGCTACGGCCTGGTCGGCGTCGCTCCCGCTGGTCTCAATTGTCACGGTCGTACCCAGCCCTGCAGCAAGCATCATGACACCCATAATACTTTTCGCATTCACACGCTGCCCAGACTTAATGATAAAGACCTCGCAGGCGAATTGACTCGCCAACTGTGTGAGTTTCGCCGCAGCTCGCGCGTGTAGTCCGAGTTTATTAGAGATAACGATATCGAGTGCAGGCATAAGGTTTGGAGATCCGTTTATAGGATGGCTTACGAATTTTGCTTAGTCTACACGCAACACGGAGTGCGCGGCACCCGCCAGCGCACTCGCGGCAACATCTTCGAGGCTGCCTTGTCGATAGTTTATGGCGCGCAGCAACATCGCCGCGTTCGCACCACCCAGTACACAGGCGGCCGTACCTTCCAGACGGGCGGCCTCACTCGCTTTTACTGCAATATTCGAGGGGCTAGCGCCAGGAAGATCAGTGAGCACCAGGACACCGTCGCCGCGGTCGGCTTGCGTAATGAGTTTAGCCACCCGAGGAGAGCAATCCTGGGCACACTCGTTCGGCTCAATATCTAAGGCAATGACCTCGGGGTCACGGCCTAAAACGTGGCGGGCACAAGATACCAACGCGGTAGCGAGTGGTGCATGGGCAACAACTAGAATGGAAATCATTGCGCTTACGCAGCTAGGCTAACTGCGGCCTCAAGCGCCTGAACGAAACGGGCGCCAACATCAAACCCAGTTTGCTCGGTAATCTCAACGAAACACGTCGGGCTTGTCACGTTAATCTCGGTGACGTAATCGCCGATGACATCTAAGCCGACAAGCAACAATCCGCGCTTGGCGAGCTTAGGCCCGATTTGAGCCGCTATGTGCGTGTCTCGCTCAGACAAAGGTTGTGCGACCCCCCGCCCGCCCGCTGCTAAATTACCGCGCGTTTCTCCAGCAAGGGGGATCCGCGCCAAGCAATAAGGAACCGCTTCTCCACCAATCAACAGAATCCGCTTGTCACCTTGCGTGATCTCAGGAATATAGCGTTGGGCCATAATGGTTCGGCAACCGTCGTTGGTCAAGGTCTCGAGAATCGCGTTGCGATTCGTTTCATTAGGAGTCAACCGAAAAACTCCGGTACCACCCATGCCGTCAAGTGGCTTAACAATTACATCGCGATGCTCAGTGTGAAACGCCTTCAGACGCAACATGTCCCGGCTCACCAGAGTTGGAGCAGTAAATTCCGCAAATTCTGTAATGGCCAACTTCTCAGGGTGATTACGAATGGCAGCACCGCTATTGAATACTTTCGCACCTTGAGCCTGTGCGTACTCAAGCATATGCGTTGCGTACACATACTCCATATCGAATGGAGGGTCCTTACGCATGAGCACGGCACCAAAGGTATGCAAGGGTGTATCCACCCCTGCCTGCGTCTCAGTCCACCACGCTCGTGCGTGCAAGTCGGCACCCTCAACAAGTTCTATTGAGCCTGCCTTGGCGCGAACCTCTCCAGCTTCAATAAACAAATCACCCTGCATCGCTACGCAAAGCGTATGACCTCGAGCCACGAGGGCCCGCATCATCGCCACAGAGCTATCTTTGTAAGCGTTTAGGCTCTCGAGCGGATCAAGTACAAATAGAACCCGCATCGATTAAGCCGCAGCCTCGGCCTTACCTGGCGCTTTCTTGCGAGGAGCAAGCACCATGACCATTTGCCGGCCTTCGAGTTTAGGCATCGCTTCAACGACTGCCATGTCCGTCAGATCATCCCGCACGCGTTCAAGCACGCGCATGCCGAGTTCTTGGTGCGCCATCTCACGACCACGAAAACGCAGTGTGACTTTAGCCTTGTCGCCTTCGTCAAGGAAGCGCTTAAGGTTACGAAGTTTCACTTGGTAGTCACCTTCGTCGGTGGCTGGGCGGAACTTCACTTCTTTGACTTGAATAATTTTTTGCTTCGCGCGAGCCTCAGCTAGGCGCTTTTGCTCTTGGTACTTGAACTTGCCATAATCCATCAGGCGACACACGGGCGGCTCTGCGTTTGGCGCGATCTCGACGAGATCTATTTCGTTTTCTTCGGCCATCCGAATGGCGTCGAATATTTTTACGATACCGAGTTGTTCACCTTCGATTCCAAGCAAGCGCACTTCGGGAACTCGGATTTCACCGTTAATGCGATGGGGTTTTTCTGTTGCGATGTTGACGACTCCTAAGGATTAGGCTGACTGCGATACAGTCAAACCGGAATTGCGGCGTAATGCCACGTCTTCGGACAATAAGGCAGAGAACTGAGCTAATGGCATAACGCCTAGCTCGACCCCGCCGCGTCCGCGCACAGCTACAGCCCCGGCCTGACGCTCTTTGTCGCCAACAACCAAAATATAGGGGACTTTCTGCAAACTGTGCTCTCTGATTTTATAGTTAATCTTTTCACTACGTAAATCAGATTCTACTCTAAAGCCTTGTTTTTTCAGGGATTGTGCTATTTCCGCCGCATAATCGGCTGTAGGTTCCGAAATGCAGCAGATAACCGCCTGCACTGGCGCCAACCAAGCCGGCATCGCGCCGGAGTGGTTTTCAATCAACATGCCGATGAATCGCTCAAACGAGCCCAAAATCGCACGGTGCAGCATCACAGGCGCGCGCCGTTGATCCGACGCATCGACGAACTCTGCTCCAAGCCTCTGGGGCATCGAGAAATCAACCTGGATGGTCCCGCATTGCCAGTGACGTCCGATGGCATCCTTGAGCGTGTACTCAATTTTGGGGCCATAGAAAGCGCCCTCACCCGGCGAAACTTCGAACGCACACCCAGTACGACGAAGGCTTTCCATAAGCGCGGTTTCAGCTTTGTCCCAAACCTCATCGCTACCGATACGCTTTTCCGGCCGGGTCGCCACCTTGTACAACACTTCATGGAAACCAAAATCAGCATAGACCTTCTGAAGCAAAGCGGTAAAGTCTGCGCACTCGTCTTGCAGCTGATCTTCTGTACAAAAAATGTGTCCGTCGTCTTGCGTAAAACCACGCACACGCATCATTCCGTGCAGCGAACCGGAGGGCTCATTACGGTGACACTGACCAAACTCACCATACCTCAGCGGCAAGTCGCGGTATGAGTGCAAACCAGAATTAAAGATCTGCACGTGGCCCGGACAGTTCATGGGTTTGAGTCCGTAAACACGGTTTTCGGACTCAGTGGTGAACATATTCTCGCGATAGTTATCCCAGTGACCCGTCTTTTTCCAAAGTGAAATATCCAGGATCTGTGGCGCCTTGACCTCTTGATAGCCATTGTCGCGATACACCGCGCGCATGTATTGCTCGACCTGTTGCCAGATCGCCCAGCCCTTGGGATGCCAAAAGATAAGTCCCGGGCCTTCCTCTTGGAAGTGGAACAGATCGAGATCGCGTCCGATCTTACGGTGATCACGTCGCTCCGCCTCTTCGAGCATATGCAAGTAAGCGTCTTGCTCTTCTTTTGTTGCCCACGCAGTACCGTAGATGCGTTGGAGCATCTCATTATTACTATCGCCACGCCAATACGCGCCAGCAACTTTCATTAATTTGAAAACTTTTAACTTGCCCGTGCTTGGCACGTGCGGCCCCCGACACAAATCGATAAAGTTACCCTCGCGATACAAACTAATCGGCTCGTTTCCTGGAATAGCGCCAATAATTTCTGCTTTATAGGTTTCGCCAATACCTTTGAAATACGCAACCGCTTCGTCACGCAGCCACTCTTCTCGGGTAACAACCTCATCCTTCTTCGCAAGCTCGGCCATCTTCTTTTCAATGGCAATTAAGTCATCAGGTGTAAAAGGACGCTTGTAAGAAAAATCATAGTAAAAGCCGTTTTCAATGACTGGACCGATCGTGACTTGCGCGTCAGGAAACAGTGCCTTGACTGCATAGGCCAATAAGTGGGCGGTGGAATGTCTGATTAGATCTAGACCCTCCACATCCTTCGTTGTAATGATTGCAAGCTTCGTGTCGTGTTCAATGCGATGCGTCGTATCTACGAGTTTGGATTGACCGGCTAAGGAGACTCGCCCGCCGAGGGCCGCACGCGCTAAGCCCGCGCCGATCGATTGTGCAACCTCGGCAACGGTAACGGGCCCCGGATATTGTCGTTGGGAACCGTCTGGCAATGTGATCGTGACCATCAGCAATCCTGTGAACAAAAAAATAGCGGCCCTAAGCCGCTGTTTTGCACCTGCATATACCTGCAGCCAACCAGCTACGGGCCAAAATTGGTAGGCGGTATTGGAATCGAACCAACGACCTCCACGATGTCAACGTGGCGCTCTAACCAGCTGAGCTAACCGCCTGTAAAGACAACGATTATATCGGTTTAGCAGCCCGCCTGTCAAAAGGCTATCTTCAAACGCGCTTTACCGACAGCAGAGACAAATTCCAACATTTTGTCCGCAGACTTGATGCCGGGGCTTGACTCCACACCGCTGCTTACGTCAACCGCCCAGGGGTGGGTGGCTTCAATCGCTGCTTGCACATTCAGTGCATTCAGGCCACCAGACAGAATAATGGACTGTGCTTGGCGCAGTTGCTTGACGCCGCCAAGCAAGCCGTGATCGAAACCATGTCCGCTTCCGCCAAACAAAGGTGAATAACTGTCAAACAGCCATCCGCACGCTGAAATATAGCCCGCGCAATGAGCAGCGAGACCTGCACTCGTATCTAGCCCAGGTGCTCCGACTCGAAACGCTTTCAAATATGGCCGTCCGAAGCTTGAGCAAAACTCTGGCGTCTCATCCCCGTGAAACTGAAGTGTCGCAGGCGACATCTCGTGAATCACTTCATCAACGAAAGAACGATCTGGATTAACGAATAGCGCCACGCTGGTTACAAAGGGTGGAAGTGCGGCACACAGCTCGCTTGCGCGCGAGGGGCTAACGTAACGCTTACTCGATGGGTGAAACACAAATCCTAACGCGTCCGCCCCAGCGGCAACGGCACATAAAAGATCCTCTTCGCGGGTAATCCCACAAATCTTGATGCGCGTGCGTTTGTTATTGCTCATAGTTTGTCTTCAAAGTTTATGCTGTCAAGACTAAAGCCCTCTGTACTTACGCGCGGGAACTCGTACCCTGGATAATCCACCTCGGTCAAATAGAGACCGTGCGCAGAAAACGTTGGTGCGCCAAGTGTTCGATCCCGTGCGAACAATAGTCGGGCGATATACCCCTCATCCTCCCGACCTTGCCCAACCTGCACTAAAGCTCCCATGATATTACGAACCATGTGATGTAGAAATGCATTGGCTGTTAAACGAACGAGAATTTTCTGCCCCTGAAGGGCAACGTCAACTTTATGCATCTGTCGTATTGGCGACTTCGCCTGACATTGCGATGAACGAAAGCTAGAAAAATCATGCTCTCCGAGCAAAGCGTTCGCCGCCGCTCGCATTGCAGCTACGTCTAACTTTTGATGTACCCAACCCACTCGTCCATCCCACAGCGGGTGTCTCACGCGGGTATTCAAGATCACATAAGTATACGTCCGCGATGCTGCACTGAATCTCGCATGAAATGTAGCGTCGACTTCCCGCGCCCATTGCACGGCCACGCTCGGAGGAAGGTGGGCATTCGTGCCACGCACCCAGGATTCTTGCGCACGCTCGATCGTCGTATCTAGGTGAATGACCTGATCTAGCGCATGTACGCCGGTGTCTGTCCGTCCGGCACAAACGGTACCGATAGGTTGCGCCGCGAAACGCGACAAGGCTAGTTCGAGACAGTCCTGCACTGTTTGCCCGTGCGGCTGCTTTTGCCAACCCTGCCAAGCCTGGCCGTCATAAGCGATACCTAAAGCAATTCGCTTCACGGCGTCGCTCTGACTCGATGGTCCAACTACACCTTCCCCGATACAGCTGGGCCCGGCTTTGTATCGCTTGCCGGGGAGTCTAAATTCAGATCAAGAGACTGAAGCTTTTGATCAAACGCTTTTGAAACTTCCGCATTGTTTGTGGCGTGATAAGCACCATTATTCTCTCGCGTACCAGCGCGACGCAGCATCAAGGCCATGAGCAGTGCCAACACTGCCGAAGCACCCAGTACAACCCACAGTACATTGTCGTTTGCGACTTGCTGCACCCGAGCCAGTCCCGTTGCAGGGGGACGCTGTGTGGTGTCTGGGCCCTTAGGGCGATCGACTTGCCCTGCATCAGCGTTAGGACGTGATACCGATCCAACTGCAGCGCTGTTGGTATTTTGCGTGGCTTGTGGCGTACTCGCTGGCTCAGTCTGCGTGCGGACAGCATCGCGCAGCTGCTGCAGGTTCTGTTGAAGCAACTCAATGCGCTGTTGCATTTCTTTGAGCTCTTGCGCAGCCGCTACTTTAGCGTCATCTTCCGACGTGCCCGGTGCCGCTGAACTCAGACGCAACTGATC
>Ga0164293_10004759_pt1 | contig 11600 bp, 9 predicted proteins | sample GEODES118metaG_FD_111487 | JGI IMG/M metagenome (GOLD analysis project Ga0164293, IMG submission 111487) | Eutrophic lake water microbial communities from Lake Mendota, Wisconsin, USA - GEODES118 metaG | ecosystem: Environmental > Aquatic > Freshwater > Lake | place: USA: Lake Mendota, Wisconsin...
AATATCGATACCTGTATCGCAATTCGTACCGCACTCATCCAAAATTCTAAAGCATATGTGCAAGCCGGTGCTGGAGTAGTCGCTGATTCAGATCCTGACTCGGAGTTTCAAGAGACAATCAATAAAGCAACAGCGGTCCTCTCGGCGATTAGAAGTGCACACGAGTTTGGAGCCTAGATGATGTGGCAGCTCTATCTCTCGCTCGCAATTTTTGCGACACTTGCGATCCTGATCAGCCTTAAATTTCGAATCTCTTCTCGATATGAACGCGAAGATAAGAAGAGCAGCGAAATCTCTGATTGGAAGTCGATGGATTTAGGAATCGATCCAACCTCAAGGCAATCTTCAGATGAGGAAGAGAAATGAGCGTTCTCGACTCGATTATCGAGGGCGTTCGAGAGGACCTAGCGGCCAGACGATTGCCGTTGGCGCAGATCAATGAAGGACTAAGCGCTGCCCCTGCTGTGATTGACGTGCATCCGCGATTTTTGGCAGAGCCCATGAGCATCATCGCTGAAGTCAAACGTTCTTCACCAAGCAAAGGTGTGCTGGGCGCTATTTCAAATCCGGTCGACCTGGCGCAACAATACGAGGCAGCTGGAGCTGCGATGGTCAGTGTTCTGACTGAAAGGCGCAGATTTAATGGCTCGCTGGATGACCTTATTGCTGTTCGTGCTGGAATCAACATTCCAGTGTTACGAAAAGAATTTATGGTCGATGAATATCAATTTCTTGAGGCGCGCGCAGCTGGCGCAGATGCAGTCTTATTGATTGTTGCAGCACTTTCAAAGAGTCAGCTAAAGGATTATTACGATCTGGCAGCAGAATTAGGTATGGCTGCAGTAGTTGAAGTACATACTCCGGCAGAGATTGAAGATGCGCTCGATATCAGCCCGCGGATCATCGGCGTCAATTGCAGAAATCTCAAGACCCTAGAAATCGATGCATCTGCCTTTGCGACCCTGATCCCTCAGATTCCGCAGGAGATTATTCGAATTGCTGAATCTGGAATTTCCAAGCGCAGCGAAGTTGTTGCAGCCCAGGCCGCAGGAGCGCGTGCAATCTTGGTCGGAGAGACCTTGGTCCGTTCTGGAAATCCGGGCGCAGAATTCGACGCGCTTCTTGGGCGCACTCAAGGGTAGGCTTCCCTCATGTCGATAGCCTCAGATATTGCGGGACATTTCGGTCCCTACGGTGGTCGATTTGTTCCAGAAGCGCTGATTGCGGCCCTGGAAGAACTCGATGCTGCGCACACTGCAGCGATGAGCGATCCTGAATTTCAGCGCGAGCTCGCTGAACTCCATCGAAGCTATTCAGGTAGGCCATCAATAGTTACAGAAGCAAAGCGTTTCTCTGCGTATGCAGGGGGAGCGCGAGTATTTCTCAAGCGTGAAGATCTCAATCACACCGGTAGCCATAAAATTAACAATGTTTTAGGTCAAGCGTTACTCACCAAGAAGATGGGTAAGAAGCGGATCATCGCCGAAACAGGGGCCGGTCAACATGGCGTTGCTTCAGCAACGGCGGCAGCTCTTATGGGGCTCGAGTGCGTTGTGTATATGGGCGAAGAAGATACCCGTCGACAGGCTCTCAATGTGGCGCGGATGAAGATACTGGGCGCAGAGGTGGTTCCGGTTACCTCCGGATCTCGCACTCTTAAAGATGCAATCAATGAGGCGATGCGCGATTGGGTTACTAATGTAGAAGGCACTCACTACTTGTTAGGAACTGTTGCTGGTCCTCACCCATTTCCAACCATGGTCCGCGATTTCCACAAAATTATCGGCGAGGAGTCTCGAGCTCAAATGCTTGAACTCACCGGCCGTCTGCCAGATGCTGTTCTCGCATGTGTCGGTGGTGGATCCAATGCCATCGGAATATTCCATCGCTTCATCAGCGATCAGGGAGTTCGTTTGATTGGGCTGGAAGCTGGCGGCGATGGCGTGGCAACAGGTCGCCATGCGGCAACTATTTCAGGTGGATCTCCAGGTGTGCTCCATGGAACTCGTTCATATGTACTACAAGATGAAAATGGACAGACCGTTGAGTCACATTCAATTTCGGCAGGTTTAGATTATCCAGGTGTTGGGCCGGAGCACGCATACCTGTATGACATTGGCCGCGCTGAATATCGCGCCATCACAGATGCGCAAGCGATGGAGGCTTTTTCAATTTTAAGCAAGAGCGAAGGAATTATTCCCGCTATTGAGACGGCACATGCTATTGCTGGTGCGATGCAAGTGGGCAAAGAACTTGGTCCAGATGCAATCCTGCTGATCAATCTCTCAGGTCGTGGCGATAAAGATGTTGATACAGCTGCACGATACTTCGGAATTCCGCTGGATTAAGCGAGCAGATTAAGCAAAGATTATGAACACACCACTAGAGCAGATGTTTACCCGTGTACGTAGCGAGGGTCGATCGGCACTAATTGCCTATATACCCGCAGGTTTTCCTACAATCAAAGATTGCCATCGAGTGATTCAAGCTTTTATTGATGGCGGAGTAGATGCTGTTGAAATTGGATTTCCATATAGCGACCCAGTGATGGACGGTCCTACAATTCAAGCAGCTGCAGTGACATCACTTGCCAATGGAACTAGTGCAACTGATGTTTTTGATGCACTAGAAGTTGCTACATCTGCGGGAGTGCCAGCGATGGTGATGACTTATTGGAACCCCATCGAACGCTACGGAGTAGAAAAGTTCGCAGCCGAGATTGCCCGCCGTGGTGGATCGGGAGTGATTCATCCAGATTTAACGATTGAGGAATCGCAGCAATGGTTGGCAGCTGCCGAAAAATCTGCCATCAACCCAATTTATGTCGTGGCGCTAAGCACCAGTGATGAAAGATTGCCGAAGGTCGCGAGCCAGTGCAGCGGATTTGTGTATGCAGCCAGCATCATGGGTGTAACCGGGGCGCGCACCAGCGTCTCAAGCGGTGCCGAAAATCTCGTCTCTCGCATTAGAGGGGTGACACCAACCCCAGTCGCAGTGGGTCTGGGCGTATCAACTCGTGCACAGGCGCGAGAAGTTGCCGCCTATGCCGACGGAGTAATCGTGGGATCAGCATTTGTGAAGGCGATTTTGGATGCCCCATCGATTGAAGAGGGGTTAGTCGCCGTACGTGAGCTGGCAACCGAGCTTGCGCTCGGCGTTCGAGGCCAATAGGCGATATATTTGCCCCTGAACATCGAGATGCTCACTGTGCACAATGAGCCAAGAGAAATGGATTGATGATGTCTGCAAAGAGCGGCAAGAAGCCTGGTCAAGATAATTTCACTCGCAACCTTGTTATTGCAATGGTCGCACTTGTTGCTGTGATTCTTTTAGCTAAGCCAATTAACGATCTTGTTAATCCACGCGAAATCTCACAGACCATCCCGTCAGTTGCATCTGCTGATAATGGTTATGCAATCTCATTTAACACCGAGCTCACGGGTGTGCCAGTTCTCGATATCTACGAAGATTTTCAATGCCCTGTCTGCCTCGAATTTGAATCTGTCAATATGAAGTACATCGAGTCACTCATTACCGAGAAGAAGGCAACCGTTCATTACCACATACTTTCATTCTTGGGTGACGAGTCTGTGCGTGCGGCAAATGCTTCAGCATGTGCAGCTGATGAGAGCAAGTTTATGCAATTTCATAATGGGCTTTATGCAAACCAACCAACGGCCGAAAATTCTGGTGAATGGAGCAATGATCGCCTGATCGCTATTGGTGCAACTGCTGGAATCTCAAGTGATTCCTTCAAGAGTTGCGTCAACAATTTGGAATATGAAGGTTGGGTCGCAAAGGCCGCAGAGGCAGCAGCAAAGTCAAATGTAAACAGTACGCCGACCGTCTTTGTTAATGGCAAAGAGATTAATCGTCAGACTGACTACATGAGCGCTGCGAATTTCAAAGCTGCAGTAGAAGGCTAATTTGTTTCTTGCCGCTATTCCAACGCCGAGCATCTCGGTATTGGAGCTTGGTCCATTTACGATTCATTTTTATTCGCTCTGCATTATTTCCGGAGTAGCGCTGGCAATCTGGCTCGGCAACAAACGTTTTGTCTCGGCCTTTCCGGAAGCTTCGGGAGTTGTCAGTGATGTTGCGGTCTATGCAGTACCTGCTGGAGTTATTGGCGGTCGCCTCTATCACGTGATCACAACCCCAGAGCGATTCTTCGGTAGCAACGGAAATCTGGTTGATATCGTAAAAATCTGGCAAGGAGGCCTCGGCATCTGGGGTGCGATTTCACTTGGTGCACTTGCTTCACTCCTTGCATATCGGCATATCGGAAAAACGCGACCACTTCCACAATTTAGATTCTTCTTAGATGCGCTAGCACCTGGAGTGATTTTCGCTCAAGCTATCGGCAGATGGGGAAATTGGTTCAATGGCGAGCTCTTTGGCCGTCCGCTCGATGCGCCATGGGCTCTGGAAATCCCGCCTGATCTTCGTCCCATTGAATTCGCGCAATATGAAACCTTTCATCCAACCTTTCTCTATGAATCTCTCTGGTCTATCGCAATTGGACTTCTTTTGCTCGCCCTCACCACACGCGTTCGAGGTGGACAGCTCGTTGCTCTCTACGTTGTGGGATATTGTCTCGGCAGAGTCCTGATTGAATATCTGCGAATAGACCCATCGCACCTTGTATTGGGAATTCGCCTGAATATATTGGTCGCACTCACTGTTGGACTCTGCGCACTTGTTGCCTTCCGAGGTTTTTCACGTAGCGAGCGGTAGGCTAGAAATATGGCCCTAGAAGATGTTTACCGTCGAAATCTGCAACATCGCGCACACCGCGCAGGTTGGTTGCGCGCGGCGGTTCTAGGAGTAAACGACGGGTTAGTCTCGACCGCGAGTTTGATGATTGGTGTAGCAACGGCCAGTGCATCTTTAGATAATGCAGCCTCGATTATTATCTCCACCGGCGCAGCTGGAATCGCAGCGGGTGCGCTATCTATGGCAGTCGGTGAGTACATCTCAGTAAGTTCGCAGACGGATATTGAAAACTCTGATCGTCTTTTGGAGATAGAACATCTGGCAATCGATCCCGAGGGCGAACTTGAAGAACTAGTCGAAATTTACAAGGGGCGTGGCCTGAATGAAGATCTGGCACGCCAAGTTGCGATATCACTTACCGAACAAGATGCGCTAACAACGCATCTTCGTGATGAGCTCGGACATCATCCCCATAGCAAGGCGCGGCCAGTGCAAGCTTCAATTGCTTCAGCCCTTTCCTTTGCACTCGGTGGTTTTATTCCATTTGCCGGCGCACTCCTGGTCACATCATCTACAGCGGGTTCTAAATCAATGAGTATCTCGATTATCGCCTTTACCCTGGTGGGTTTAATGGCGGCCGGGGCGGTCGGCGCTAAGACTGCCGGCTCGCGTTTGTTGGTTCCCACACTTCGAGTACTTATTGGCGGCAGCCTCGGTATGGCAATTACCGCGGGAATCGGAGCACTTTTTCACGCATCTATCGTGTAATTTTTCCGGCGTAAAGCCTGACTTTCACTATCCATTTTCCTCGCCTTCTTGATACCCTTCGTGACTTAAGTACCGGGCCACCGTTGTCCCATCGCCGCAAGAATTACGAAGCGTGAAGCAAGGAAAACGGTTATGGCGCTCTCATCCTCATATCCAGCAGCACAAGGTCTTTATGATCCTTCACAGGAGCATGATGCTTGTGGTGTTGCGATGGTCGCCACCCTGAACAAAGTTGCCACGCATGAGATTGTTGAAAAAGCGTTGACCGCACTTCGCAACTTAGAGCACCGCGGCGCTTCCGGCGCCGAGCCCGATAGCGGTGATGGTGCAGGAATTCTGATTCGCGTTCCCGATGCTTTCTACCGAGCGGTCGTAGATTTCACCCTTCCAGCTGAAGGCTCTTATGCCACCGGTATTGCTTTCGTCGCAGCAGGTAAGAACTTTGCAAGCGAAATTGCCGCACTCGCAGATGAAGAAGGAATGATTGTTCTTGGATGGCGTGCATTGCCCATCAACTCAACATCACTTGGTAAGACAGCGCTCTCGGTAATGCCTGAATTCCATCAGCTCTTTCTCGCTGGCAAAAATGGCGAGTCAGGCATAGAACTCGATCGTAAAGCGTTCTGCCTGCGCAAGCGCGCTGAACATAGTTTTGACCTCTACTTCCCATCACTGTCATCACAGACTGTTGTTTACAAAGGAATGCTCACCACTGGACAGCTGGAAGAGTTCTTTCCGGACCTGAGCGACCCTCGCGTTATCTCACCGTTAGCACTCGTTCACTCACGCTTTTCCACCAATACCTTTCCATCATGGCCACTTGCTCACCCATATCGGTATATCGCCCACAACGGTGAAATCAATACCGTAAGAGGAAATCGCAACTGGATGCGAGCTCGCGAATCCTTGCTTAAGAGCGATTACTTTGGCGCAGATCTCCAGCGTATTTTTCCAATCGTCGAGATGTCAGGCTCTGATTCGGCCTCTTTTGATGAAGTGCTCGAACTTCTCTATCTGGGCGGACGTTCACTTCCGCACTCAATCTTGATGATGATTCCAGAGGCCTGGGAGAATCATGCAACGATGTCGCAAAAGCGTCGTGACTTCTATGCCTTCCATGCATCCATGATGGAACCATGGGATGGGCCAGCCTGCGTGACCTTCACCAACGGTCATCAAGTGGGCGCAGTTCTCGATCGAAATGGCCTTCGCCCATCGCGTTATTGGGTAACAGAAGATGGTCTCGTTGTTCTTGCATCTGAGGTTGGAGTTCTCGATATCCCAGCAGAGAAGATTGTTCGAAAGGGTCGCTTGCAGCCTGGAAAGATGTTCCTTGTCGATATCGAAGCAGGTCGCATTATCGAAGATGATGAACTCAAGGATCAATTGGCAGATGCTGCTCCTTATGGACAGTGGCTCAGCGATGGAATGGTCAAGCTCTCCGAACTTCCCGCGCGTGAGCACATCATCTATCCTCACAAATCAGTTGTACGACGACAGAAAGCATTTGGGTATACCGAGGAAGAGCTCAAAATAATCATCGCCCCGATGGCTAAAAGTGGGGGAGAAGCACTTGGTTCGATGGGAACTGATACTCCACTCGCGGCTCTATCTAATAAGCCGCGTCTACTTTTCGACTACTTCACCCAGCTATTTGCGCAGGTAACAAATCCGCCGCTCGATGCGATTCGCGAAGAGCTTGTCACTAGTCTTGGGGGCTCGATTGGTCCAGAGCATAATTTGCTCGACCCAAGTCCCGAGTCATGCAAGCAGATTTCATTAGCATTCCCAGTCATCGACAATGATGAGCTTGCAAAGATTATTAATGTAAACGTCGATGATGAGTATCCAGAGCTCGCAGCATATGTAGTACGAGGACTCTTCCCTGTAACCGGTGATGGAAACACTCTTCGTAATCGCCTCGATGAAATCAAGAAGGAAGTGACAGAGGCAATCAATAACGGCGCGCATATTATTGTCTTATCAGATCGTGATGGTGATGCCGAAGATTGCCCAATTCCATCATTACTGCTCACCGCTGCGGTTCACCACCATCTTATTCGCGAGAAGACTCGCACCCAAGTAGGTTTGATTGTGGAAGCCGGAGATGTTCGCGAAGTTCACCATGTTGCACTCCTTGTGGGATACGGCGCGGCTGCCGTCAATCCATACCTAGTGATGGAAACTGCCGAAGATCTCGTGCGTCAGGGCGCAATTAGTGGAATTACACCCGAGAAAGCTGTTCGTAACATCATTAAGGGGCTCGGCAAAGGCGTCCTGAAGGTGATGTCAAAGATGGGTATTTCAACTATTTCTTCCTATACGGGCGCACAAGTCTTCGAAGCAATTGGGCTTGCTCAAGATGTCGTTGATGAATTCTTCGTAGGAACTACTTCTCGACTTGGGGGAGTAGACCTTGATGTCATTGCCGAAGAGACAATCAAACGCCACTTCCTTGCCTATCCACCTGGTGGCGAGATTCCTGGCGCGAAGAAGCTGGCAGTTGGTGGCGAGTACCAATGGCGTCGCGATGGCGAGCCACATCTATTTAATCCAGAGACTGTTTTTGCGCTACAGCACTCCACTCGCAATAAGCGATACGACATTTTCAAGCGCTACACGACTGCAGTCAATGATCAAAGTAAGAATTTGATGACACTTCGTGGTCTTTTCTCATTTACAGAGCGCACCCCGATCTCAATTGACGAAGTTGAGCCAATCTCTGAAGTTGTGAAGCGATTCTCAACTGGAGCAATGTCATATGGATCGATTTCCCAGGAAGCGCACGAGACTCTCGCTATTGCGATGAATCGTCTTGGCGCAAAGTCCAATACCGGTGAAGGCGGAGAAGATGAGTATCGATTTACACCAATGGAAAATGGTGATTCAAAGCGATCTGCAATCAAACAAGTTGCATCTGGTCGCTTTGGAGTAACAAGTAATTACTTGGTCAATGCAGATGATATTCAAATCAAAATCGCACAAGGCGCCAAGCCTGGCGAAGGTGGCCAGTTGCCGGGAAACAAGGTATACCCATGGATTGCGAAGGCACGTTTTTCAACTCCCGGAGTAGGCCTCATCTCACCACCACCACATCATGATATTTACTCAATTGAAGATTTAGCACAGCTCATTCATGACCTCAAAAATGCAAATAAGAACGCCCGAGTGCATGTAAAGCTTGTTGCCGAAGTAGGTGTTGGAACTGTTGCTGCTGGAGTTTCCAAGGCGCATGCAGATGTTGTCTTGATCTCCGGACATGACGGAGGAACTGGTGCATCACCGCTGACATCTCTCAAGCACGCCGGTGCACCATGGGAGCTTGGTTTAGCTGAGACCCAGCAGACGCTTTTGCTTAATGGACTACGCGATCGCATCGTCGTACAGGCAGATGGCCAATTAAAGACTGGCCGCGATGTAGTGATTGCTGCTCTTCTCGGAGCCGAAGAGTATGGCTTTGCGACTGCGCCACTCGTTGTCTCTGGTTGCATCATGATGCGCGTCTGCCATCTCGACACATGTCCAGTCGGTGTTGCAACTCAAAATCCTGAACTCCGTAAAAAGTTCACCGGAAAGCCCGAGTTTGTCGAGACCTTCTTTGAATACATTGCTGAAGAAGTACGCGAAATCTTGGCCTCCCTTGGTTTCCGCACCTTGCAAGAGGCAATCGGACATGTCGAATACCTCGAAACGAAGGCGGCAGTCGATCACTGGAAGGCGAGCGGTCTTGATCTCTCACCTCTGCTGGTTCGCCCCGATGTGAAATCCGATCTCTACTGCACCACAACTCAGGACCATGGATTAGCTGCAGCCCTTGATAATCAATTGATTGAACTCTCCCAAGAAGCGCTTACAAATAAGCGTGAAGTCCGAATCGATCTTCCAGTACGCAACGTCAATCGCACAGTGGGCACAATGTTAGGTGCTGAAATCACTCGACGCTTCGGAAGCGAAGGCTTACCTCTTGGCACAATCGATGTGACGCTTCATGGTTCAGCAGGACAATCACTGGGAGCGTTTATCCCATCAGGTCTTACCGTTCGTCTCTACGGCGATTCCAATGACTATGTAGGTAAAGGTATTTCTGGAGGTCGTGTCATTGTTCGCCCTGACGAGAAAGCATCGTTCCCATCTGAAAAGAATGTGATCGCCGGAAATGTCATCGGCTACGGTGCCACCTCTGGTGAGATTTACATCCGCGGTCTAGTCGGCGAGAGATTCTGTGTTCGAAATTCCGGCGCAACAGCCGTCGTCGAAGGCGTGGGTGACCACGCCCTTGAATATATGACGGGCGGCAAAGTTGTCATTCTTGGCGCAACCGGTCGAAACATTGCCGCCGGCATGTCTGGCGGTCGCGCATTTATTCTAGATCTCGACCCTGCGCTTGTGAATGCCGATATGGTCGACGTGCTCGTCGTACCGGTTGATCAACGAGAAGAACTTCGTGCAATAGTTTCTGACTTCAGCGTCGAAACTGGTTCCACAGTTGCAGATTCGTTACTTGCTGATTGGGAGAAGTCCGTGACGCGCTTCTCGATGATCATGCCGCGCGATTACGCTCGCGTACTTGCAGCAATTGAGCGAGCAACACGAGATGGCTTGCCGGTAGATCAATATGTAATGGAGGTGGCAGCAAATGGCTGATCCAAAGGGATTTATGAATACTCCGCGCGAAACACCCAAGCGTCGCCCGGTTGATGTGCGTATTCTCGATTGGCGTGAAGTCTATGAGCCACAGAGCTTTGAGCACCTGCAAAAGCAGGCAGGACGCTGCATGGATTGCGGTATTCCGTTCTGTCACAACGGGTGCCCGCTCGGAAACCTTATTCCCGAGTGGAATGATCTTATGTATCGCGGTTACAAATCTGATGCGATCGACCGTCTTCATGCCACCAATAACTTCCCTGAATTCACCGGCCGTCTCTGTCCTGCCCCTTGTGAAACTGCCTGTGTTGTAGGAATTAACCGAGATGCGGTCACAATCAAGCAGGTAGAACTTCGCACAATTGAAGAAGCATTTGGGTTCGGTGCAGTAAAGCCGATGATTCCGGATCGACTTACCGGAAAGACTGTTGCAGTAGTTGGCTCAGGTCCAGCCGGACTTGCAGCGGCGCAGCAATTAACTCGAGCAGGTCACACGGTGGCTGTTTACGATCGCGCAGATAAGGTGGGCGGCTTGCTGCGATATGGAATTCCTGAATTTAAAATGGAGAAGAATATTCTCGACCGTCGTTTAGCGCAGATGGAGCAAGAGGGAACTCGTTTCCGCCCTGGCATCAATGTGGGAGTAGATATCACAGGAGATGCGCTGCGTACCCGCTATGACGCTGTCCTTCTTGCAGTGGGTGCAACACAGTGGCGTGATCTTCCAATTAAAGGACGCGAGTACAAGGGCATCTACCAAGCGATGGAATTTCTACCATGGGGAAATAAGCAGGCACTTGGTGAGGTCGAAGTGCCGCCAATTAACGTGGCCGGCAAAAATGTTGTCATTCTCGGTGGTGGAGATACCGGCGCGGATTGTCTAGGGACATCTATTCGTCAGGGTGCGGCAAGTGTTACTCAACTTGAAATCATGCCCGAGCCAACTGTAGAACGTCCTGCAGGACAGCCATGGCCAACCTACCCAATGATTTTCCGAGTCTCCAGTGCACATGAAGAGCTCGACAATCGCATCTTCGGAGTGAGCACGGAAGAATTCTTAGGCGATAGCGAAGGCAATCTGCGCGCACTCAAGATTGTTGAAACTCAATTCGTAAATGGTAAGTTCGAAAGTATTCCTGGCACTGAGCGCGAGCTACCTGCAGACTTCGCATTTCTGGCGATGGGCTTCACCGGACCAGAAAAATCTGTACTTATCGATCAGTTAGAGGTCGCACTTGACGAGCGTGGAAATATTAATCGCGATGAAAATTTCCACACAAATCAGGACGGAGTCTTCGTCGCCGGAGATGCTGGTCGCGGTCAATCATTAATTGTCTGGGCAATTGCAGAAGGACGCTCAGCCGCCGCCGCCATGGATCGATACTTGGTGGGGGAGACGCAATTACATTCCCCAATCGAGCCGACAACACGACAGATGCTGGTCTAAGCAGTAAGTGTTCTGCGAAAGTTAG
>Ga0164293_10004760_pt1 | contig 11600 bp, 5 predicted proteins | sample GEODES118metaG_FD_111487 | JGI IMG/M metagenome (GOLD analysis project Ga0164293, IMG submission 111487) | Eutrophic lake water microbial communities from Lake Mendota, Wisconsin, USA - GEODES118 metaG | ecosystem: Environmental > Aquatic > Freshwater > Lake | place: USA: Lake Mendota, Wisconsin...
CGACGTCATCCTCTTCCGCTGGCATCTGGGCAGCAACGCCGAGCCGGAGATAGCCCCGGTCGCAGGCGGCTTTCGCGTGGTGTGGGACGACGCGCAGATGCTGATCGGGAGCCCGGGTCGGCTCGCTGTCACCGCGGTCAAGGCCCCGGACAACACCGTCAACAACGCGACCGACGACGCGCGGCCGGAGACCTTCCATACCTGCATCGTGATCGCGTCCGCGGAGCCCGCGGAGCGGCTCGCGGTGGATGTGAGCGTCGGGGGCCGGTAAGCGTCGGGGGCCGGTAAGCGTCGGCCCGTCCGCTTCGTCAGGCATGCTGCCGCGGATTCCAGCCCGTTACCGGCTGTCTTCAGCACACGAGCCAATCATCGGGTGATTTCGGATCCCCCAAGGCACAATAAAACTACTTTAACCGCACCGCGAGGCCCGGCAGAAACTGGGTCAACTCCACCTCCAGAATCTCCAGCTTTGCCTGGAGCATGTCGGCGGTATGGGAGAAAGTGTGATCTCCCCCATAGTAGGCGTCGAGGCGGACATCGGCAGCAATGATCGGTACGGCAGCGCGGGTGTTCTCGCGCTCGTCCTCGAGCACCGCGGTCCAACGTGTGAGTGCCGCTGCGCCCTCGGCGATTTCCTCCGGCGAGCGCGTTGCCTTCGCAGCGAGCACAAGCAGGCGATCTCGCACCATGCAGGACTCATAGAAGTTGGCCTCGCTGCGCGCCGTGCGGTAGAACCACTGGATCGACGAGTCCTCTGCTTCGAAACCCACGCGACAGCGGTCTGGCACAAGTGGGCGTGCGGTATTCATCGCCTCGGCGGCCTCACGCAGAAGGCCCTCCATCGTCCGGTAGGAGCGCGTGAACACCGGTACTTCGCCTGTGGGCTTGGTGTAATAAGTCGGCCGCTTCTTGACGCCTTCATCGTCTGAAATCTCTGCCATGTAGAGGTAATAACCATTGAACACCTCGGGCACCGCGGCACTTGGATCCGCGATCATCGGCTGCGCCGGGCCGAGATAGGAGGGCCCGGTGTAGTACGCGGGCAATTCCGGCACCCAGGGGATCGCCTCGGAGACCTTGCTCCAAGCCAAACGCACGTGATCGGTCGCGGCTGGCCCTGCGATGCGTGCGGCCAGAGCGCGAAGCGCCTCCTCCTTGTCCGTGCGCGGCGTCCACCAGGCGTATTTGTTCACCTCGCTCGCACTGGTCGCGTAGCAGCCGCGAAACGCGGGGAAAACCCATGCACCCCTGGCCCCACAAGACGCCAACGCCTCGGCGCGATCCCACCAGCGGTCCAGGCAGGGGATGTGAGGCAGACGCGGTGCCTCATAGCTGCTCTCGGGCTCGCTCTTGAGGTAGCACGGAATGCCCCGTGCCTGGCATGCAGCGATCTGTGCCTTGGCGCGTTCACCCGGCCCGATCAGGTCGATGCTGTAGTCCCAGAGATGCTTGCGCACACCCTCCGGCTTTTCCACGAACTCGTCCTTCTCAATCTCTGTGAGCAGTGCCACGCCGGGGTCGAGCTTCGCAATCAGGCCTGCCTGCGTGCGGTCGTCGGTCCACACATGCTCGGCGGAGTACGGCCAGATTACGATCTCCGCCCTCGGGTTCACCCGGCGCGCTGCGGCGGCCATGCGATTGCAAAGATTCGCGACCACCCGGTCCGCGCCGAGGGCCTCGCAGCGCGCGCAGTTGGTGTGACCCTTCTTCACCTCGAAGGGCCGCATGAAGCAGTGGTAGAAGCCTTCTCCGCCGATGATGATCACGGCGCCGTCGAGCTTGGGATCGCTGCGAAACATGCCTTCGACACTTTCGTCGATCCAGCGCTGCATCAGCGGGTGCTCGGTGCAGAGAACGTACTCGCCGTCAGCTTTCCAGGTGAGCGCGCCCCGCAATTCCGGGTGTGCGACGAGCACGGGGTCGTCCTTGGGGAATTTTTGCCGCGTGTTGAGAAATCCGTAGGTCTTGAGGCCGTAGGTGCGGGCGACCTCGGCGGCTTTCAGGTTCGCTTCGGGCAGTCCTTCGATGCGCCGCGCGGCGAGTTCGGGAATCGCATCGGAACGCGAGAGCGCATGAAGGCTTCCGCCACCACTGAGCACGGCGTTGTAGCCGAGAAACGCGGTCTCGCGGTAGCTACCGCCCGAGGGCATCGGCCCGAGGCGCACAGGCAGGCGCGGCGCATACGTCTCTTCACCCCGGGCGAGAAACGGCGCGGCCCGCAGGCCAATTCGGTCCACGAACTGGACGACGCCATCGCGGACGCCGCGGGCGTCGACACCCTGGAGCACGATCTGGTCGGCGGCCACACGCAGTGTGAAGCTCTCGGCCACTTCGGGCTTACCCCCGCCATGATCCACGAGCACGATGCTGTGCACCGGCGGCGTGGCAACGGCTTCTGGGGAAAGCGTTTGGAGCGGCAGCGATAGTGCCATGCGCCGCGCGAGGAAATCGGCAAGATCCATGGCCATGCGAGCTACCAGCGGGTCAGCATCGCTTGCAATGACAATTCGCCACGTGCCGTCGAGCACAGTGTCGTTCTCGGCGGGTGTGGCGTTGGTGTCTCTCGAGAAGCGCGCGAAATAATCGCGCGATTGGTCGAGGTACACGCAGCCCGCGAAAGCCTTGTCGGTATCTGCGCCAACACGCGCGCTGATCTCGGCGAGGCTTTCGGCATGGGTGGGGTTGCAAAGGACGAGCAGGAGGAGGAGTGCGACGGCACGAAGGTAGGTCATACGAGAATCCCGATGATGATGTTGGCCTGCTCGACGCCATCGATCCCTTCGCCGAGGCCGGTGACGACGACGGTCCGTTTTGAAGCGGCCTCTCACTCGTTGATCGCGACCAGCTGGATCTGCCCGGGCTGCAGATCGAATCGCAGCACCCGCTCATCGCCGACGCCGGTCCGCTCCATCGGCAGCGGGCTGCCGTCCATGAGATCCGATGCGGTCACGGGCTTTCCACGAAAGAAAATGCCCACGGTCTGGACGGCTGATGCATCGATGACCGGCTTGCGGTCGACGTGCGGCTCCTTCGTGATGCCCTTGTTGTTGACGATCATCACCACCCAGCCGGTCTTCGTGCGATTGACGAGGGTCTGCACGTCGCCGTCGACCCGGATCGGCAAATACCTGTCCGCCAGCTCCGCGAGCAGTTCATCCGGAACAGCCTGCGCCCATGGTCGATCAGCCGGCGGCGTCGCGCTCGACACGAGCACACACCCTTCCCCGATGTCGCGGCGGATCAATCGAGCGGCGCCATCGCTCGACGCCATCACGGCACGGGCCTCGTGCGTCGGAGCGAAGACCTCGGGCGCGACTCCGAGGAATGCCCGATCCCAGCCCGCCAAGTGGATCTCGTTGAGGACCAAGATCCCGCCACCCCGCACGTAGTCCTCGAGAAACCTGATGTCTTCCGGGGTCCAGGTTATGTCGCCGACCGAGAGGATGACGGGGTAGGCCCGCCATGAGCTGCGGTCGGCATCGTTCACCAGGACGTCGAAGGTGTCACCGTAGGGCGATGAGCAGAGATACCTTTCCTCGTTGCCAGGTCCCTGCGATTGTCCGGTGAACGCCTGATCGAAGAAACGCTCGATCATCGCGTCGCCAGGGGTCTCCTCCAGTCGGCCCCACGGCTTCCCCCAGACGCTCCAGCGGCCGTGATGCTTGCTCACGAGGACGGCGAACGGCGTGTAGGGCACCCCGATGTCCACGCTGGTCATCAATCGAGCCAGATCCCTGGCGATCGTGCCGTAGCGGGAGAGCCGCGCGTCTGCCGGGAACTCGGTGGCCCACGGCACTTCGAACAAGACCTGTGGGGACGCCTCCAGCATCACGTGGTTCGCGCCGCTGAACCACGACGTGAACCAGTGTCGGCTCAGGTGGCTGGAGGAGTGTCCTGCCTCGCCGCCCACGGGCGTATTGGGCCAGAACGGCACGATCTTCGCCTTGGGCATGCCCCCCGAAACGCTCGCTCCGAACCACACCGACACCTCCTCGAACCACGGCATGCCAAACTGTCGGGCCGCACCTCGCGCGAACGCCCGCTTGACCTGGGTCGCGGGGATCGTCTCGGAGGTCTCCACCCCGACGGCATCGAGACCGATCTCCGCCAGGTGGCTGAGCATCCCGTAGCCATTGGCCATGATCATCCGGCCGCGAACCGCCTCTTTCCACCGGCGAGCGGTCCGCTCCACCACCTCGTAGTTGCCGGCGCGATCCATCAGGGCGAGCTCCGTCGGCGACGCCCCGAAGACGGCGGCCGTATCGGTCTCCTGCTCCCAGTGGCGGAAGAAGGCGTTCTCCCATTCGCAGACACCGAACGTGAAGAAGCCCCTGTGCATCTTCTCAAGCTCGTCCATCGCGGCGAGCGTGACGGCGTCCTGGTGCAGGCGGTGGTTCTGCACCGGTAGCATGGCGAAGTAGCAGCAGACCGGCCGCTCTGTTTCGACGATCGGCCGGAGCGAGTCGCGCGAGGGCAGGCTCATGAGCGCCCAGGAGCCCGACACGCCATGACGCTCCACGGCGGCGACGAATGCGCCGACCGACGAGCCCGAGTTCAGGTTGACGTAATGCTGCAGGCAGGGCGTCTTCTGCCCCGGAAAGAGCCGCACCCTCAGCGGTCCCGCGGAGAGCGACTCGTAGGAGGCCGGGCTCGGCGTTGTTCGCGGCAGAAGGCCGGCTCCGCTTTCGGCGGTGGCGACCGCGCTAGCGAGTAGCATCGGAGGCACGAGCAGCACGCCGAGATAGATGCGAAGCATGGCTGTGACATTCTCGAGGGGCCTGAGGATAGGTCGGCCGATGGTACTTCGGCAAGCGTCGGCCGAGCGGAGCGGATCATGATGAGCAACAGCCTGGGGTGGACGCATCTGGAGCTCCAGGCAGAACTGCCTGACGATGCCCTTCCCTTGATGTCGAGTGAAATGGCTGTCATGCAATCCAAGGACAAGATCCATGCAATTGGATCGCGTCTGAAGAACTGGGCTACGCTCACGCTTCAGAATCCTCAGGCCGAAGTGAAAATGGGGCAATCGATAAAGGAGTGGACCATGAACCAGACTCGATGGATCGCGATCACGGCGATGCTGCTGGCGGTGGCCGGCGTGAGCGGCGCACCCGCTCCCGAGCCTGCCGCCGTGTACACCGTCACCGATGAGGCCTTGCTCCCCCCGGGCGAGTATTACGAGCGGAAGGTGCCGGCGACGCTCGACCTCGCCGAGCGAGCCCGCGTGGCCGTCCATGGCCTGACGCACATGCTCAACGACAAGGACCTCTACAGCCCCTTCGAGCATGCGTTCTTTAACACGGACCCTCCCTGCATGAGCCGCGTGTTCGGGCCCGGCCGTGGATGCTGGAGCAAGCTGACGGAGGCCACGCTGCTGGCGCGGTTAATGTCGGGAACGGAAGAGCACCTCGATATCCAGCGGCAGAGCCTGCAGAACATGCTTGCCTGGACGCAGTTCGACGGGATCACGCCGATGGTTCGTGCGCTGAGCACCTGCATGACCCTCCACGAGCAGGATCCGGATCCCGCCTTGCGGCAGTTGATCGAGAAGATGGTCTCCAGCCTGCACGAGACCGCCAGGCACGATGGGAGCATGAGCTGGAACTACGCCCAGGACGGTGCGTTCGCCGACTCCAAGCTTGGCGTGATCGGCTGGGGTTGGAACGTTTTCATCCAGGGCAACGCGCTGCGGGTCCTGTCGCGGTATGCCGACGGGCGCGGCGTTGACGACGCGATGCCTCTGACACGCGGGCTCAAGAACTTCCTGCTGCAGGAGAAGTTCTGGAAGCCGGACGGGGCGCCCAAGGCCGTCGTGCCTCACGAGCGGGCGCAGTTCGCGGGCCATCACCACAGCTACACCGCGGCCCTGATGGGCCTGCTGCGCTACGCCGAAGCGACCAACGACCGCCAGGTCGCCGAGTTCGTTCGCGCCGGCTACGAGTTTCTGCGCGGCTTCGGCATCGCGCGCATCGGCATGTTCGGTGAGATGTGCACGACCGGCGACATGACGTTCCTGGCGATCAAGCTGAGCGAGATGGGGGTGGGCGACTACTGGGATGATGCGGACTGCTACGTCCGCAACCAGCTTGCCGAACTGCAAATCACGGACGCCGAAAAGATGCTCCGGGCCGTCAAGGCTGAGCCGATCTTCGCCCGTGTCGATCCGACGCGTCCTGACGGCATCCAGCAGCTGAAGAGCGACGTCCAGGAGGAACGTCCGCTGCACGAGGTCGACGACACGATCGATCGCGTCATCGAGCGGACCGTCGGCAGCTTCCTGTCCGACTCGGGTACGCCGACCTGCATCCCCAAGCACCGTTTCCTGGCGACGGTCTGCTGCACGGGCAACTGCGTGCCGGCGCTGTTTTCCGCCTGGGACAGCACGGTGCGTTTCCAGCGCGGCCACGCGCAGATCAACCTGCTCCTCAACCGAGCGTCGCCGTGGCTCGATCTCGACAGCTACCTGCCCCATCAGGGGAAGGTCGTGATCGAGAACAAGCAGGCCGAGACGCTGGCGGTGCGGATTCCGGGGTGGGTCGCGCTGGACCGCGTCACTGCCCGGGTCAACGAGTCGGCGGCCGACTTCTTCATGAACGGCCGGTACCTTCATCTGGCCGGGCTCGAGCCCGGCGACCGCATCACGATCGAGTTTCCCATGGTGGAGACGACCGAGACCCACACGAGCGTCTGGGGGCAGCAGGAGTTCTGGATGGAGTCGACCAACCCGGGCCATGCCTGGAAGCCATCGCCTACCGCATACTCGTTTCGCTTCCGCGGCAACACGCTGATCGAGGTCTCGCCGAGGTGCGAGGGCAACCTGTACAAGCTGTATGAGCGTCGTGCCCTCGACACCGACGAGGTGACGATGACCGCCGTTCGGCGCTTTGTCACGCCCATCAGCATCGACTGGTAGATGACGTGCCGCCACCGCGGAAGCAACTGCTGGTGCGGGTGGGGGAGGAGTTTCCGCTCGAGTGCCCTTGGGTGTGGCAGCGACGAGCGATGGCCACACAGCCTTCGGTGCCGTGAAGGGCCTGGCGCTGCACCCCATCGACCGCCCATCACGAGTCACATGCTTTTGGAAGTGCCGTTGACCGTCCTGCCCTTAGGTTCGACCAAGCCTCGATGCCGGCCTCAAGGATCGCCCGTTCAAAGCCACTTCCGCACTGTTCTTCCGTGCGGCGATTCGTCGGTGAGGCGAGACGTATCTCCCGCAGCAAACACTGAAACGCGAGCACCGAACATAGCATCAACTAGTTTCGCAATCTTTTCGGTTTTCCTCTCCAGGACGCGACTGCATAAAATGCCGACCATGATTCCGAGACTTTTCGTTTAGCAGGAGCCTTTTGGATGAACGATACTCTCGTATCGCACGCGTCGCGATTGGATCGAGCCGGAGGCCCTCGCGGTTTCACGCTTGTTGAACTCCTGGTCGTGATCGCGATCATCGCCACGCTCATCGGCCTGCTGCTGCCCGCCGTGCAGAGCGCCCGCGAGGCGGCCCGCCGCAGCGCTTGCCAGAACAACCTCAAGCAGATCGCCGTCGCCGCGCTCAACCACGAAAACACCAAGAACTTCCTCCCCTCCGGCGGCTGGGGCATCGCCTGGACCGGCGACCCCGACCGCGGCTTCGGCCCGCGGCAACCCGGCGGCTGGATCTACTCGATCCTCCCCTTCGCCGAGGAGCAGTCGCTCTATTCGCTGGGGGCCGGCCAGTCCGGGGCCACGCGGCAGGCGGCCAACACCCAGCGGGTCACCACGCCCGTGGGGAGCATGTACTGTCCGGCGCGCCGGTCGCCCGCCGCCTATCCCTGGACGCAGTCGTGGACGTTCGTGGGTACGACCACACCCGCGGTCGTGGGGCGGGCCGACTACGCCGCCAATGGGGGAAGCGTGTACCATCAGACCGGCGAACTCGGCGGCGCCGCCGCCACGCCGCCGTGGACGTCGGCCTCGGCCGGAGGCAGCCAGAATGCCGGCCCCGCCGACCTCGCCAAGGGCAGCGACGCGACCGCCCAGGCCCACTTTCGCAGGTTCGCCGCCGCGACCAACGGCGTCGTCCACTGCGGCAGCGCCGTGAAGATGTCGCAGGTGAGCGACGGCACCAGCAAGACGATCCTGGTCGGCGAGAAGTACGTCGATGCCGCCGCCTATGCCGACGGTAGCGACGGGGGTGACAACGAGGCGGCGCTGATGGGCATGGGCCGCGACATCGTCCGCTGGAGTCGCGACCCGAGCAACGCCTCGCTGCCGCCGATGCAGGACCGGCAGAGCGACAAGCACGTCAACTCGTTCGGCGGGCCCCATCCCGGCGGCTTCGGGGCGGCGTTCTGCGACGGCTCGGTGCGGACGATCTCGTTCGACGTCGATCCGACGGCCTACGTCGCCATCACCGGCCGCAACGACGGCCAGCCGGTTCCCTCCGATCTCTGACAGCCCGAGCCAGGCGGCCCTGGGTCGGCCCGGGCCGCGGGTGGAAGTCCGCGCGACCGGGGGCTCATGGCAGCGTCGACATCCTGCTGATCGCATTCATCGCCCAGCCGGGGCCTATCCATAAAATCCTGACACACCTCGGGGAGGTCACTTCACCCCCGGCTCCCGCCCCACCCGCTCTGTTACGCTGAAAGTATTTCGAGGCAAACCATGAGTACGCTCCTCCGGACGTTTTCATTCCTCTGTGCCGCCTTCGCGATCAGCCTCGCCTGCCCTGCCCGGTCGGCCGACGTGCACGTGTCACCTGCGGGAAACGATGCGGCCGCGGGGGCAGCCGACGCACCCGTGGTCTCGCTCCGCCGGGCGCTCGACCGCGTGCGAGAGATCCGGGCCGCCGAGCCGGGCCGGGCTGCGCCGGTCGTCGTCGAAGTAGCCGACGGCCGGCATGAGCTCGCCGAGACGCTCGTCGTGGTTCCCGAGGACGCGGGCACGGAACAGTCGCCGACGGTCATCCGCGCGGCGGCGGGAGCCCGGCCAGTCGTCAGCGGCGGCAGGGTCGTGCGCGGCTGGAGCGTCGCCGACAAGGATGGCCGGCCGCGGTGGACGGTGGAACTCCTGGAAGCAAGGGCCGGCGCATGGCGGTTCGCCCAGCTCTTCGTCAACGACCAGCGGCGGTTTCGGCCGGTGCTTCCCGCGGCGGGCTGGCACACGATCGCGGCGGAGGTCGCACCGTCGCCGGCGAACGCGGGCAAAGGGCACGACCGGTTCGCCTGCGTCGCCAACGACCTCGAGCCGGAGTGGTCGAACCTCGGCGACGTCTAGGTGGTGGTCACGCACCTGTGGTCGATGAGCCGGCTGCCGATCGCGGCGATTGAGCCCAACCCCGCCGATCCGGCGACGAGAATCGCGAGCCTCGCCGGCCGCACCGCGAGCCCCGCCTTCTGGTCAACGCTGCCCAAGGGAAACCGGTTCCTCGTGGAGAACGTCCGCGAGGCGCTCGGCGAGCCGGGCTCGTGGTATCTCGACCGGCCGACGGGCGCGCTCACCTACTGCCCGCGCGACGGCGAAACGCCCGACACCGCGGTCGTGATCGCCCCCGTGCTCGACCGGCTCGTCGAGCTGCGCGGCGACGCGGCGTCGGGCCGGCACGTGGCCCACCTGCGGTTCGAGGGCCTCACGTTTGCCCACGGCAACTGGACGACGCCGGCCGAGGGACAGTCGTTTCCCCAGGCGGACGTGAACGTGGGCGGCAGCATCGTCGCCACGGGCGCCCGGCATGTGACCTTCGCGGGCTGCTGCGTGCGGCACGTGGGCCGCTACGCGGTCGAATTCGGGGCGGGCTGCAGCGACTGCAGCCTCAAGCAGTGCGACCTGGTCGATCTGGGCGGCGGCGGCGCGCTCATCGGCACGTCCGGCGGCCCGCAGCGGTGGGGCACGCCCGGACGAATCGACGGCCAAGGAGGCGAGGTCGCGCGGATCGCGGTTCGCGACTGCACGATCGCCCACGGCGGCCGGATGCACCCGGCGGCCGTCGGCGTTTGGATCGGCAATGCCGCCCACTGCACCGTGGAGCACTGCGACATCCACGACCTCACCTACACGGGCGTGTCGGTGGGCTGGGTGTGGGGCTACGCCGACAGCCGAACGCATCACAACCGGATCCTGCGCAACCATCTCCACGACCTGGGCAAGGGTGTGCTATCCGACATGGGAGGCGTCTACACGCTCGGCGTCTCCCCCGGCACGGTCGTGGAGGGCAACGTCATCCACGACATCTCGGGCCATCAGTACGGCGGCTGGGGTCTCTACACCGACGAGGGTTCGAGCGAGATCGTGATGCGGAAGAACCTCGTGTATCGGACGACGACCGGCGGCTTCCACCAGCACTACGGCCGCGACAATGCCGTGGAGAACAACGTGTTCGCGATGGGCCGCGATTGGCAGATCCAGCGGAGCAAGATCGAGGAGCACACGAGTTTCCGGTTTGAGAGGAACATCGTCTGGTGGACGACCGACGCGGCGCTCATGCATGGCGACTGGACGACGGGGTTGGGCACGAAGGCCAACTGCTACTGGCACGCGGGCAAGCCGGTCGTGTTTCCCGGCGACAAGGATCTGGCTGCGCGGTAGGCGGAGGGGCAGGACACGAGTTCGATCGTGGCCGACCCGCGCTCCAAGGATCCCGAGCACGGCGACTTCACGCTCGGCCCCGACTCGCCCGCGCATGACCTCGGCTTCGAGCCGCTCGACCCCGGCGCCGCGGGCCGCCGCACGCCGCCGCAACCCACGGCGGGCCTCCCGCCGGTGCCGACGATCTGGCTCCGGGCCCGGAAGGGATGACCACCGGCAGGGGCGCTTCGGCGGTGGACGCGGCGGCGATTGCCTTCGCGGCCGTCGGTTTCGCGGTCGCTGCTGTGGCCCGCCGGCGGACTCACGCCCGCCGGCGCTCACTCCGCAAGTCGAGGTGCAGAGCAAGCAGCTCAAAAGCCTTTCTCAGTCCCGACCGGTGTCGGATCCACCGCTTTCGAAGTCATCGGTGCGGAAGGGCGCGGCCGGCAGTCCCTCGCCGTTCACGAGGTGGGAGTCGCGAGGTGCGTCGGCCCAGGCATAGCGGACCGCGACGGGATCCAGAACCGCCGGCGACGAGACGACGACACCGTCGTTTTCGATGCGGGCCGTCGCCCAGGCGAATTTCCGGTCGCTACCGGCGATGGCGAAGTTTTGCAGCGATGCGCCCGTCGCCGTCAGTCCGCCCGCGGTGTTCCTGAAGAAAAGCCGCAGCGCAGAGCCTTCTCGGGTCATCCGGTCGAATATCGGGCCCTCACAGCCGACAGGCAGACCGTAGACCCCGGCGAGCGCATGCAGCGCAAGGCGACGGCCCACGTCGCGTTTGTTGGGCGGGTGAATGGTTGCTGCCCCGACATCGATCGTGACAGCCAAGCTCACCCCCGGCACCCGGGCCGCCACGTCAGCCTGGGCCTCGCGAACCAGGGCCACTGTGGAAACACCAGGCTCTGCGGCCGGTTCACGCATGCCGGGCAACTGCACGACCCCGAATGGCAACTCAGCAGTCCTGAAGGTGCGCCGCCAGTCGTGAATCAGTGCCTCGAGCAGGAGGGCGTAGTGCGTCGCCGTGGCATCGGTGTTTGACTCGCCCTGATACCAGA
>Ga0164293_10004762_pt1 | contig 11597 bp, 9 predicted proteins | sample GEODES118metaG_FD_111487 | JGI IMG/M metagenome (GOLD analysis project Ga0164293, IMG submission 111487) | Eutrophic lake water microbial communities from Lake Mendota, Wisconsin, USA - GEODES118 metaG | ecosystem: Environmental > Aquatic > Freshwater > Lake | place: USA: Lake Mendota, Wisconsin...
ATTCTCAAACAACAACTTACTCATCTTCTTACCTAACATCACAATGGAGTTATCCAAAAAGAATCCGTCAAACGCGCCCTCAACCAAATACACATCCTTCTCCCAATCAATAAGTCCTTCGTTGAATATGATTTCATCTTTAGGTACCGTCGGGTTCTTGTACTTCATCTTGTTCTGTACCCAAGCACGAGCAACAAAATAGTTCAACGTTCCTTCGGTGTTGAACGATGGTACGATGATTCTATATGCGAAGTCTCCTGATACGGTGTAACCTATCTTGTACTTCTCAATAATTTCTTCGGTAATACCTCTTGAGGTAAGATACCTCATGGCTTCAATGTGTGGAATAAATCTCGCGTTGGAGTCCTTGAATGTTGTATATCCTTCAGGAAGTCTTAACTTAGGTCGTTTAAGGTCTTCTTTCTTTAACTCCTCAGGTTTGATTAAGTTGTATAGTTTCTTTTGAGCTTTGGTTCCATGTTTGTCGAATAACTTACCAAGAGGTCCTTGAGTTCCAAATGTCTCGCCACAAGACCAGCACTTATAAACGTGTTTCCCGTAGTTAATCTCAAGGTTACCTTTGCCATCACCATGGTCTAAACCTTTCTCATCAGCACAGACAGGACAATCAAATGATATTTGACCTTTGGATTCGTAATGTTGTTTGGGTCTTCCCAAAACATCCGTAAGTAACTCAACCAATACTTCTATCTCGTATGACATAACACAAGTATAGTAAATTATTTTGACTTGTCATACGGGTCCCAATTCACAATGTGGTTTTTCCACCATTGTTTTAAACAACTACCATCATCAAGTTTCTCAACTCTATCACTGATAGGTATTATTAATGCACATATTAGAATTCCAATAACCCAAAGTATAAAAAATACTATTTCCATTTTATTTTATTAATTTCTCTATAATTTTTAATATCTACACCAAAATAGTTCATTCTAAAAGACACTTCTTTTAATGTTAATTTTCTAAGGTATCGATTTAATTTAATTTTGGAGATACTGTATTTGTCACAAGTTAAAATATCCGACCCATACCAAATTCTTCCATCACTATTTAATTTAACAAAAATTTCTCCTTTAAATTCAATATCAACCTCATTTCTAAACATATATTTTCGATAATTTTTGATTGTAATAACACCTCTTATTCCATCATTATCAACAGGAAACTCACCCCACTTAATAAGTGATTTCTTAATTGCTTTCGATACAGTGTCTTGAATTAGGTATTTTGCCATACAACAAAGATATGGAGAATATTTGGATTTACCAAATTTCTTTCATTTTCATATAACCAAGAGCAGCGCAATAAGCGTCAGTTTGGTCGTAGTTTTCTTTCTTGAGAGTATTGTTTTTTGTATACTGCCAAGTGATTTGAGGTTCGCGTTTGGCCACCAATTCCCATATAACAACCTTCTTATCGATGTCTTTTGGAAGACCACCAAATAAGACGTGTTTTCCCTTATCATTTGATTGAACTAAATGTGGAAATGCGAATTTTCTTGAATTATATGTTGAGATAAATTCGGGTACGACTCCTAACACGTCGTAAACTTCTTTACAAACTAAAGTGTTAAATCTCATAAGAGTTCCAACAGTATATACGTTGTTTGAATTTAAAAGTGGTTCTTCAATAACTACGTGTTGAACTCCCATTCCAACATAATCCTCTAATTTTTTTCTAAAGATATTACCCTTTAAAATCAACTCTTCGATTTTATTCTCAACCTTTGGTTTTGGTACAGGAGATACGTGAGTTAATTCCAATAAGTTATTTGTTTCAATATCGAACAACGCAACACCAATGGTCTTAGTAGACACATCTAACCCCAAAACTTTTGGAGAATCCTTTTTTATATTTTTTGTCATAGTTAGAAATCTAATTTAACCACATACTGCTGAATGCCTTGTCTAAATTCAGGAGATTGTAGCTTAGATATAACTATAAGGTCTTTATTGTCATCGTAAAGACCAATTTCAGTAACATATGATTTTGTACCTTTAGTCCAAGTCGGATTTGACGTATCGGTAAACTGATTCCTTCCCAAGTTGATAAGGTATTTCATCTCATATATGGTTGCTGAGATGTCGGTTTCAAGATTTCCGTAGAAGTAATATTCATCTCCGAAGTTCAAGGTATTTGTCTGACCATTCTGTGGAATATCAATATAGTCACTTAAAGTGTACGGTTCCTCAAGTGATGCTGCATTATAGTTGTCTATGGTTATTTGGAATGTAGTGCCAGTTATTGAGCTCTGTGTAATGTACCCATTTGTTAACGTCATTGCACTTGTCACATCAATTGCTTTCCAATTAGTTGATGACGGTCTTGCATCACCTGTTACTATTTGACATAATAACTTCATTGAAGTTGCAGTAAATCCTGTTAACTCATTAAATGTTGTACCTGTTGCTGGATTTAAGAAATTAAATTCAGGTCCAAATCTTACCGCAACGTTTTGAGTATTTGCGGTAACTGTATTGTCAGGTTGAATTACAGTGTAGTAATTACAATGTAATGAACTTGTGGCACCTGAGTTAGTATCAAATCTATATGTTACCCACATTCTTTGTTCAGGGTTTGTCATAAGTCCTGACGCAGTGGCATTATCAAAATTACAAGTATTTGGTGTTAGTAAAGTAAGTTTAGGTGCCGGTAATGTCCAATTTCTGTTAGACTTGTATGACATAGCTGCAATAACTTCTTCATCATCAATAATAATAATTTCTTGGTCAGGGAACACCTTTCCTATTCTATTTAAATTACCATTATCATCAGGGTTTAAATCCCATAAATGATAATATCTAATACCAGGGTCGTTCATGTCAATATTTTTAGTTGACTTAATGTAGAACGGTTCACATAAATCATAACTTGGAGGGTCAATCCAAAACGTTTGTCCGATAGTATCTCCTGTGGATTTATGCCACATTAAAGTTGGTATTGTCAATTTAAAATGCCTTGCCAATCCAATACTATCGGTTGGATTTTGAGGGTCAAACGGTTGGGTTGAAAATTTCTCTCCATATACGTTGTCAATATCCTGATTAGTGTAATGGATTATTGCAATGGCTTTTTGGTTTTTAGGTGTTACAACAACCTTTTCATCAAAGGAATTATAATAAAATACTTCACTTGTATCTGTTTGTCCGCTTGACTCTTGATATCCCAAATATTCTTTTGTTCCAATATAAGTAACTGAACCATACTTAGTGTAATCCTCATCAACACTTGGGAAAATACCCGCAGGATTTTCACTCCATGGAATATTCATATTCCAAATTAAAGTGTTCTCACGGTTGCTAACATCACAAGGTGATTCGAAGTTAAGAGTATCTGTTTGCCAAAAAGGAGCTGGTGTAATAAAGTCATATAACTGAGTCATTCCTGATGGATAAACATAAAGTCTACTATAATAAGTTTCAGGATTTAAACCTGTATATGTTGGTAATGCTCTATCTAATGTTATTGTGAACGTTGACCCTGTAGTTCCAGTTGTCGGGTCCATATTTTGAATTCTATATGTTAGAATTTGATTAGTACCAAAATTACCACAACCACCAGATGCACTAAATACCATAGTAACTAAATCACCAATATTAGGTGTTCCTGTTGTTGCTTGATTACAAATATTCTCATCAAATTCTATTTCAATTGATGTTTGACCTGTCACGGTTGACATATCCACCCAATAGTTTGGAGTAACTGTGTATCCTGAACCCGTTTCAATTAAGGTTGTACCAGTTGTAAAGAATCCTTTAGGTCCGGCCGAATTATACACTTCTTGGATTTGGTTATCCATAAAAGGAATACCATACGTATTACCTTGAGAACCTTCAACATAGTAAGGATATTTAATATTTTGTTTGTTTGACTGAGGAGAACCTGTGTCATTTTGAGCATTAAAAGCTGGCATCAAAATATTATTATTTGTTTGATTATAGTTTGGAACCGCAGTATAGTTCACCTCACTATCCCCTATTTGGAAATAGTTGATGTTAAAGTTACCTTGTGAGATATTTCTTCTTCCAACATCGGTTAACCTTGTGTTAATCAGTCCTGCGGTATTTTTAATAATATATGCCATTGTTAATAAATATTGAGTTAATTATTTTTAATATCTTCGTATCTTGTTTATAAATAAAATCAACAAGTTTCGGCGTCACCTAAAAGTATTTTTTTATTTGTATATTTTATGTATTATTAACAAGGTGCTCCACCACTTATAGCTCCTGTACTTGCTATTAAGTAAGCACTGTATCTAGTAAATGTCTCATCATCTGCGATTGTGAAACTTATTACTGATTCATTTCCTGGAAGACCCAAGTTAACAATATTCATATTAATATATGGATTACCTAAATTTTCAGTATTGTAAAATTGAGTTATTAATTCAGGAGTACTTGTTGTTGCATAAACTGTTTGTGGTGATGCTGGAGGTAAGTCATTATTGCCACATGCAACACCCCTATTCAATCCAGGGTCAAATCCATAAATATTGTATTCAGTCCATGTAATTGGTGTTGGTTCGGAGTTTGGTGCATATGTTACAGAATTCTCATTAATTGATACTAACCTATCATCAGCAATTACTGAACAACAATTACATCCTTGAATACTTGGTACGGTAAATTGGGTATTAATTGTTTGATTTAAATTGGTTAAACAGTTGCTTTGAGCTCCAGCCTGACCGTCAGTGATTTCTAATATTGATGTGTCTATAATTAAAACTTTAGAGTTACTAGTCATCGATAACGTATATGTATCCGCCTCACTAACCACCACTTGTGATTCAGGATTACAATTAGGTCTATTTCCTGTTTGACTAATCGAACTTGTCGTTGAAGGTGTTTTACTCATTCCTCCTTGAGTTATTAGAATGTTGTCTGTGATAACTCCAGTACCAGGTCCATTATATGTCTTAATTGAAGACACCGTTAAGTTAAATGATATAGTGAGTCCTACAGGTAGTGGTGGTGTTACCACCGCTTCCAAATAAGTTGTCTTTGACGAATAATTGTTTGTTGTAACAGTTTGTGTTGCACTTGTGTTAGCACTTAATGATAATTGATATGTTATCGGTTGAGTATCAAACCCAACTGATATTGTTTGTGTGTTTTTACTATTAACCGCATCATTTGTAATGATTGTATAAGTTCCTGGACACAAATTATTAAAGATACTACTTGTTTGATAAGTAACCCCATTATTTATTGAGTACACATATGGTGCAACACCGAAAGACGCATTAACTGTTACACTACCATTACAATTTGTTGTTGTATTACAAGTGTTATTTTCAGATATTAGTAAAACTTGTAATGGAATCGATGTAGGACATAGTCCTTGAGTAACCGTTGTCGAATATGTTTGAGTACCCCCAACAAGACCCCACCCTGCATCAGGGTATAATGATGTTGTTATACTCGCAAATAATCCTCCCCCAACAGGTGAGAACGGTGTAACGTTGTCAGAACCAAGGATTTCCCATCTGTTTTTTGACGGGCTCCATGTTATATTATAATTACCGTTGTTTGTCCAAGTTGTCTTACCATTTACTGAACCATTAGCAACAAACTGTAATGGACCATATGAAGTATTACCAATCGCAATAAAACATAATTGAGGTGGGGTTCCTGAAGGTGTCATTGTTTGAGTCACGGTCGGAGTTGGTGTTGCGGTAGGAGTTGGAGCAACTAAACTACATATTGTCGATGCGGTGTAATCGCCATAATAATCAACGACAACCACTTCGTAATCTCCCTGCGGTACTCCGATTAATGTTTGACTTCTTTGTCCTCCAGCCCAAAAATATGAATATGGACTTGTTCCTCCAGTCACTATTAAAGATATTATACCATCTAAAGAACTTGATGTGTTTGGTTGGACAATAGGATTACATCTCACACCCATATCAAATAAAGTGAAAACATCACAATCATTCTTAAGTCTGAATACCTGACTATTTGTTGGAGTTTGGGTTGGAGTTCTTGTTAGTGTTGGCGTTGTGGTACTAGTCGGTGTCAATGTTGGTGTTGCGGTGTTTGTCGGCGATAAAGTCGGAGTTTGTGTAGGTGTGGGTGTTGGACATGCAACTGAGGCAGCGTTAAATAGTTTAGTAATACCATTCGATGGTTTCGTATAATCCATCGTGATTAGGACACCTACTTGAGTTCCTTGTTGAAAATTACCACAACAATCGGTATAGTAATATCCTCCTGTTGTTACACCTTCACCACAAGTTATGGGTGTTGTAGATGGAGTTTGAGTGTTGGTTGGAGTTGGAGAAGACATTATATCGATTTGTTGCCAATAGTAGTTTTATCTATGTGTATCATATCTTATAATTATAAGTCTTTAATGTTTTTTTTGTAGTTAAAATTATGTGCAAAGGGCGTAACCCACAATTGAACCTGATATGTCAATTTGTACCGCATAAAAATTTCCACCCCAATTCATCTTTATAAATCTATCACCACCATTATATGGCGTGTATAAAACACCATTGTATAAATTTTGATAAACCGTTACTGCTACAACAGGAATTAAGTTTGCTTCACTTATATAAGTGTATAGTGTAGTTAAGGACATTGTATCGGTACAAGTGTTTGCTGAAGTGGTAAAACTATTTTGTCCAATAAGATGTGATGAGACAACAGGAGTAACTGAAGGTGTTGGTGTGTATGTTGGAGTAGTTGTACTTGTCATAGTCTGTGTTTGAGTCATTGTAGGTGTGACCGTTGGTGTTGAGGTTTTAGTAGGAGTATTAGTTGGCGTTTGAGTTAATGTTGGTGTGACACTGGATGTTGGAGTTGGTGTTATATTAACAAATTCTCCATCAATACATCCATTAACATCTACAATTTTAATTAAATAATTTACATCATCAACAGGGTCAGGAACTTCAAAAGTATATGGAACTGTCGAAATTGTTGCAACATAGACACAATCTCCGCTTGTTGGCCCACAATAGTAAATTTCAACTGGCGTATTTGCGGTTATCGAAGTTATTGTTACTTGTTGTCCCATTTATTGTACTGTTGTTGTTCCAGAGATTATGCAGTTGTTTGAATCAATAACTTTCAACATATATGATAAAGAAGAGTTGTACGGTTCAGGTATGTCAAATATGTATGGTGTTGATTCGATAGTTGCCATATAAAAACATCCCGAACCTGTATTTTGACATATATAAACGTCGTAAGGACTCTGTCCTGTTATTGAATTGATTGTTACTTGTACCGCCATGTTAATAAATACCTCTAATCATATTTGTATTTTAACCTATTGGAATTATTATGTAATCATCCACAGGTGATGGATTAAAATTATTTACTTGAGTGTCACTTATCTGTTCTAACATAGGGTCATAACTAGTAATAAATACTTGGAATGAACCAGCAGGTAAAGTACCTGTTCCGCTAAATCCTCCTGAAGGTATTGTATTAATATTATAATTAAAAGTTACATCTGTAGTGAATACTACACTTCCATCTCCTATTTGTAAAAATATTTGAGTATCATTAGGACTTAAGGGTAGTTCATATGTACTAGCAGATAAATAAGTTGGTTCAATTGGTGTTGGAGGACATTCTGTGAATGCAGTACCAACTAATGTTTGTTGGAGACCTCCAGGATTAAACGATAATTCCCCAATAACAATAAATGTAAATAACCCATCAGTAGTTCTTACCCTCTGTCTATTACTAAATGTACCACTAAAATATTCTACTGAATATGCTGTCGTAGCGCCATTACAATTTTCTAAAACATACCAAACAACTGGATTTGGACTATTACTCTGACAGTCTTGACAGTTTGGATATGTTGTCGTTGGTGCTCCTACAAAGTAATTTCCTTGATATGTGAGAGGTAATGTTGAAGGTGGAGCAATATAATTTGTGTTAAATCTTCCAATATATGTCCAACAAATTCCGTCTAAATCTTTAATTATTGCTCCAGGTTGTTGTGTAATCGACAAAGCCTGTGTTTGAATAATTTGAGTTAAGTTTACATTCGGACTTATAGGTGAACAACTTTCAAAAACATAAACATAATTTGGTGTCGCCGATGGTGATGCCGTTATTGATGGTGTAGGTGTCTGTGTTTTAGTTGGTGTTTGTGTTTGTGTTGGAGTTACTGGTGGTGTGGTACCAACTGTTGCCGTTTGTGACGGAGTAACACTTGGAGATGCCGTAACGCTTGGTGTTGGCGTTTGGGTACTTGATGGTGTTATTGTTGGCGTTGTTGTAACCGTAGGTGTTGGTGTTGGGATAGTACTACAATATTCACACGATGAATAAAATTGTACAACCTCTCCAACACTTGAGTTTGAAGAGAAGTCAGTATCATCTCTTGTGTAAATAACACAACGATATTCACCATTAAGGTCAACTAATAATGTTATACCAATAACCGCAGGAATTTCGTTAAACACTAAACTATCCGTTACGTAATACTCTTGTCCTGATTGACAGTCGGTAAGTACCTTAACAGACACACAACTAAATGTTTCGTCCAACATTTCAAATGTTACTTGTCCTTGAATATCAACTGTTCTTGTTAATGTAACTGAAGGTGTTAATGTTACAGTTGGTGTTGTTGCTGGTGTATATCCACTCATACTGAATGAGATTCCAACTGAATTACAACTATCATTTGTTGGAGTTGGTGTTGGCGTAACTCCAATTGTGTCAAACGTAAAATCCACATCATCACAAGCAACACTTGGAGTTGGCGTTGGTATCGGTTCCCAATCACAATCAAAATATGCGTTAAAATTAAATATCCCACAATTAACAGGGGTTGGTGTTGGTGTTGGACAAATTCCACCAATAAAATCGTTCGCAGATATATCAGGACAATTTGAATTACATGGGAATGAACCTCTTAAAAAACAATCTCCGTCTAAAACATCAGATAGACACCAATAATCTCCCGTATAATAAATTAATCCAAAGTTTATTCCATCACCAGAATAATAATATTTTGTATTATGGTTACCGGCAATAGAATAATTACCACTATATCCCGAAAGTGAAGGTAATGTCGTTGTAAAACAGAAATCAGTAAATTCACATGCCGGTGGTGTTGCAGAAACTGTTGGAGTTGGCGTTGGTGTATTCCTTGGCGTTGATGTTGGGGTTGGAGTTGGTTTACATACCGAACAATCCTCATAATCGGGTGAATCTAAATTTGGACCTCCAGGTCCTGAAAATTCAACGAAAGAATAACACTCTCCATTATATAGGTATGCAGCACCAACAAAGGCGGTATCTTCTTCAACATTACCGTAAAATACCGTACTGTCGGAACATTTGATTAACAAAGCCGCACGATTTGATACTCTTGGACATACCTCATCACCACATCCGTTGGCAGTTTGGGTAAACGTAACACCAACTCCATCATATAGAGGTCCTGTACCGTCAGTTTCTACTACAGTCGCACACCCAAAAAAATCATCACTATTTGTGATATAATATACCGACCCAATAAATATAGTTGGTAATAGAATTTCAAATCTGAATGTATTTTCACTATTATAACAATCCACAAACTGAACAATATATCCAGGTGTTATGGTTGGGGTTGGAGTTTGAGTACTAGTTTGAGTTGGGGTTTGAGTACTAGTTTGAGTTGGGGTTTGAGTACTAGTTTGAGTTGGGGTTTGTGTACTAGTTTGAGTTGGAGTTTGGGTTTGAGTACTAGTTTGAGTTTGAGTTGGGGTTTGTGTACTAGTTTGAGTTGGAGTTTGGGTTGGCGTATTTGTAGGTGTCTCACTCGGAGTTTGAGTTGGGGTTTGAGTACTAGTTTGAGTTTGAGTTGGGGTTTGAGTGCTAGTTTGAGTTGGGGTTTGGGTTGGCGTATTTGTAGGTGTCTCACTAGAAGTTTGAGTTGGCGTAGGTGGAATAGTCCCTTCAGTTGGGCTAGGTGTTGGTGTGGGAGTTTGGGTAGGAGTTTCACTTGGTGTAGGAGTTGGCGTGATATCTCCACACACTCCACAATCACCACTAATAGTTGCGGTTGAATTACCAGCTACCGTTATGTTAAATGGGAATGATTGGTCATAATAATATAGGAATGGTGGTATATTCGGTAATTGACAACCACAAATTGCATCAGTAAATGTTCCTGCAATAAAATTAGTTGTAACAAATTCATTAGCACAATTATAATAATTTACATATATTACAGTAGAATTTGAATTATCTATATCAATTTGTGAAATTACTAAATCATAGTTTTTACAAGTTGCAGTAAAAATTGTAGGTGTAGGAGTTTGGGTGTTAGTATTAGTCGGAGTAGGAGTTGGGTCTAATGATGAAACAACTATTAAATCATAATTAAGGTCCGATGTTAAAAGACTAAAATCTGTAACTCCTTCAGTTGAAACACAAATACAATTTCCAGGCGAAGCACAAGCATCATCATAAGAACTCACAATAATACCAGTTGACCCTGAAGTGGTGCCAGAATTAATTTCCAAACTATTAATAAAACTTCCTGATGGAGTGGTTACTCCAGATAAATTAAATGAAATATTAATAGGTGAGCCTGTAATAACATAAAATTCATTATACACCACTGCGGTATATGTGTCAGTAGTATCAACTTCCGACCCGATACATGTTCCCCCCATTGATGGAGTTGTCGTTGTCGTTATACCAGTAAGAATATATAAAGTGGTTGCCATTAATAAGTTTACATTTCTATATAAATAACCAGACTACGGGTTTTTATACTTTTTATAATATAGTTTTATTAAAAAACAAATAAAGGCACCTCTGAACGATATTTATGGTTGTATGAAACTTATAAAAACAATACAAAAAATAATACAAGAGTCCGAAGAACAATATAATAACGCGTGTGAATCATGTGTTAGTGTGGAAGAATTAGATAGGTTGGAAAAACATTATAAAGACTCTTTAAAACTATTAAAGTTTTATAAATCCGAAGAAGGTAATTCCTTAGAGAAAAGGGAATAACTCCAATTATTTTATAATTAAATATTATTAACATCCAACTCCTGTATTTGTTATAGTACTATCTACACACGCCACTGGATTTCCTGACACAAAATAGTATAAGTACTGAGTACCTAATATTAATGAGCATATAGTATCATCTCCTGACAAACTTTGTGTTTGAGCGTCTCCATTACAATCTTGGTAATTATAATATATAATACCTCCATCAGCTGCCGCTTTTTCTGCGGCATCTAATACTATAGCATGTTCGGTACAAGTTGGTGCTGATGGTGTTGCAGTTAATGTAGTTGTGGTTGTTGGAGTTTGAGTTGGCATTGCTGTAGGAGTTGCAGTTAAGGTAGTTGTTGTGGTAGGAGTTGGTGCTGGACATGTTGTTTGTGTACTTAGTAAACCATCATCACCTGGAGCGGCATACCAATGATTTACACCATTAGAATACCATCCAGATGGTGCAGGTGTGCCTGGATATGTAGTATATATTGTACAACCATTAGCAGGAGCCGAACAATTTGAAGTATAATTATTTCTGTTTAATGGGTCAGACCAATTTGAACAAGCCTCTCCACCATCAGTTGCAGAATA
>Ga0164293_10004764_pt1 | contig 11594 bp, 11 predicted proteins | sample GEODES118metaG_FD_111487 | JGI IMG/M metagenome (GOLD analysis project Ga0164293, IMG submission 111487) | Eutrophic lake water microbial communities from Lake Mendota, Wisconsin, USA - GEODES118 metaG | ecosystem: Environmental > Aquatic > Freshwater > Lake | place: USA: Lake Mendota...
CCTGCACAGCTACCGCTATCCGTGCAAAGGTATATTCTTGAGCACAGGCTTTATTTTTAATTTTGTCAGTGTCTGAATAAACGGATGCTGCAGTCAGGAGCAATACATAATTGAATACCGAGCAAATCAGTGAACTGGTTGTTGACTCACTGGAAAATATCAAAGGCCAGCATATTGAAGTGTTTGATGTGCGCAGCCTGACACCCATCACTGATTGCATGATCATCGTCACCGGAACGTCCAGTACTCACATCAAAGCCATGGCTGATGAAGTCATTGTGAACGCCAAAAAGGCAGGTGTGCCGGTTCAGGGTGTTGAAGGTCGTGGCCAGGCTGACTGGGTCTTGGTCGACCTTGGTGATGTGATTGTGCACTTCATGTTATCTGCAACGCGGGCGCTTTACCGTCTGGAGGACTTGTGGAATATGAAGGCTCTGGTTAAGGCCAATCAGTCGGATATGCCGTGAAGATCAATCTGATTTCTGTCGGGACCCGCATGCCAGACTGGGTGCAGGAAGGGGTGCTGGAGTACAGCAAGCGCCTGCCCGCGGAATTCAGCCTGCATTGCATCGAAGTGCCGCTGGGTAAGCGCACCAAAAACAGTGATACCCAGCAAGCCATGCGTCAGGAAAGTGAGGCGCTGCTCAGTCGATTATCGGTACGCGACCATGTGGTGGCGTTGGATGTGTTGGGGCGCTCACTGAGTACCGAAGCCATGGCCGTGCGGGTCGGTGCAATTCGCGATGACGGCAGGCACCTCAGTCTGTTGGTAGGTGGGCCTGATGGGCTCAGCCCAGAGTGCCTGCAACGCGCAGACGAAAAGTGGTCGCTGTCGGCGTTAACATTGCCACATCCGTTAGTGCGCATTGTGCTGGCCGAGCAGATTTACAGGGTATGGAGTGTGCTGTCGGGGCATCCCTATCATCGGGCGTAAATACAGTTTTTCGTGAAGTCTGGACAGAATTAGAAACCCATGTAAACTTATCTTCCAAATACCTGTCCTATAAGCAATTCAAGCGTTTTTTTCAGGCAGGTAGTTGAGCTGGGTGGCATGGTCAAAAAATTCAGGTTAGATGCAAATAAGCATGAAATCCAGATTTTCAACCGACGCTTGTTTGTAGCAGGCGGGGTTGTCTGCCTGTTGGTGATGATCCTGATTGGCTGGATGATCAATCTGCAGTTTTTTAATCATATTTACTACTCCGAGCGTTCCGAAGGCAATCGCCTGCATTCTCAATTTATTCCGCCAACCCGGGGATTGATCTACGATCGTCAGGGTGTGCTGGTCGCGGATAACAGGCCCATTTTTAACCTCACCGTTGTGCGTGAAAATGCCGCTGACTTTGAAGAATCTGTTGAACTGTTACGCCGGGAAATCGGCTTGACTGAAGAAGACCTGGAAGATTACCAGACACGTCTCAGTCGTCGGGCTGTACCGCACACCTCTGTGCCGCTAAAGTTTCAGCTCACCGATGATGAAATTGCGCACATCGCGGTCAATCAGCATAAGTTGCCCGGCCTTGCCGTTGAAGCCCAATTGGTGCGCTACTATCCCTTTGGAGAGTCGATTGCGCATGCCCTTGGTTACGTTTCTGAAATCAATCGGGACGAACTTGAGGCTATGTCTGAGGAAGATGTGCGCGACTACCGCGGCACCCATCAGATTGGCAAAACCGGTATCGAAAAAACGTACGAAGACTTTATGCATGGCCGTGTGGGTTTTGAAACTGTCGAAAAAAACAATCGAGGCCGTGTGACGCGCGTGCTCGGTCGTACAGACCCCGAGCCTGGCCGTGATTTGCAGTTGCATCTGGATGTCTCGCTGCAACTGGCTGCTGAGGCTGCGCTGGGAGACCGTCGCGGCGCAATCGTGGCAATTGAGCCAACGACCGGTGGAATTCTCGCCATGGTCAGCAAGCCCGGTTACGACCCCAACTTGTTTGTCACCGGAATTTCCCGCGACCAGATGGCAGAACTTAACAGTTCCAGCCATTCACCAATGTTCAATCGGGCTATCAACTCGCGGGTGCCAGGATCAACAATCAAGCCGTTTATTGGTTTGGCAGGTCTGTATCATGGCATTGTCACTCCGGAAACCATGATTGCCGACCCTGGGTTCTATCGGTTGCCGGGTCGGGCGCGACCCTATTACGACTGGACGTGGTGGGTAGATAAATCCGGACATGGGCCGGTTGACCTGGAGCGAGCGATTTATCAGTCCTGTAACACCTATTTCAGCCATGTAGCCGTGGAGTTGGGTATTCAAAGCATCCATGATTACCTGTTGACCTGGGGTTTCGGGGCTAATGCCAGCATTGATGTGCCTCAGGCCAATCGAGGTATTGTGCCTTCTCCTGCTTGGAAGCGGGCAGTCAAAAATGAGCCTTGGTATCCGGGCGAAACCCCTGCAGAAGGCTTTGGTAACGGTATGTTCCAGGCGACCACTCTGCAGATGGCCAGTGCCGTCGCTACGATTGCCAATCATGGTGTGATGAAACGCCCGCGTTTTCTGAAGGCTGTAAATGATGGCACTAACGAATTTTCTGACATCCTGTTTGACGGCGAGGAAATGTCGCAGCCACTGCTGCCATCTGCAGAGGATCTAGCTCTGGTACGCCGTGCCATGGAGCACACCGTCAGCAAGCCTTATGACCGCAATCTTCGCCGTCAGGAAGGAACCGCCTATCCCTTTGTAGCGGGTGCGGAGCCGCTGGCTTACCCGATGGGCGGCAAGTCAGGAACCGCGCAGGTTGTGGGTGTGCAGGTAGATGGTAGTGGCAATCGGATAGAACCGAATCAGATCAGTGATGAGCATTTGAATCACGCGATGTTTATTGCATTTGACGCTTCTTCGCAATCGAGAATTGCAGTCGCAGTGTTTGTGGAGAATGGCGAGGGTGGCAGTTCGGTTGGTGGGCCGTTGGCCAGACAGGTTCTTGATGCCTATATGCTGCCAATACTCGAGAAAGAGGCAGCTGAGCAGGAGAGCATGTTACTGACAAGTGGACCGTAACACGTTAACATCCGCGAGCTTTAAAAAGGGCTCGCTTTCTAGAACCCGAACTTAAGAGAACGTGCTTTGAACCTTAAATTATGTCTCCTGTCATCCAGCGTGCTGTTGCTGGCGGCCTGTCAAAGTGCATCTGTCCCGCCGTCTTCAACAACAGCACCCGTTGCAAATGCCGGTCGATACAGTATTTCGCAGGACCGCGCGCCATCGCAGTCTCTGGATGTCTCACAGATCCGTGAAGTCATCCCGGTGCCGCTGAATCGAACCATGGCCGGCAACCGCTCTCCCTATACCGTTAATGGTCGCAGCTATCGCGTCATGCAAACTGAAGTGGGTTTTCAGCAAACGGGCCTTGCGTCATGGTATGGGGAAAAATTTCACGGCCACCAGACTTCCAACGGTGAGGTTTTTGACATGTATCAGGTGTCAGCAGCACATACCGGTTTGCCCATACCGAGTTTTGTCAGGGTAACCAATCTGGAAAATCAGCGCAGTATTGTAGTGAGAGTGAATGATCGCGGGCCTTTCCATAATGACCGGGTCATCGATCTTTCCTATGCAGCCGCGTACAAGCTGGGTTTCTCGAATCAAGGCACAGCGTTGGTGCATATTGAAGCGATAGTGCCTTCTCAGAATGTCATACTGGCGGCCAATACGGCGACCAACCCTGCCACCACGGTGACTGCTTCAGCGGCAGCAGCCGCGGGTGATCGTTATCTTCAGGCTGGTGCGTTTTCAGACTTGCGCGCAGCGCAGCGCTTATCCGACCGCCTGCGCGATCTCACCAGTCGCCCGGTGTTTATACGCTCGATTCAGGCAGCCGATACCAGTCAGCAGTTGCATCGTGTGCGGGTTGGCCCCATATCTGACCCGAGTGAGATCGAGAGAATTTCTAACCTGATGCAGTCCGCAAATCTGGGGCAACCCTACGTGGTTGAAGAATGATGTTACACAACAGGATTTTTGGTATGACAAATCGAGCACAATCAGAAGTTACCCCATTGAGTCGGACAAACCGATGCCTTGCGTTATTACTGGCTGGGTCTATCGCTCTCAGCACATCCGTGTTGTCGTTTGCGCAAACGACACCCGCGCCTGCACCCGCGCCAACTCCGATGCCTTCGCCGGCGATGCAAGCCATTGTGCCGAGAGCGCCGGACATCGCCGCCAGCAGTTATATTCTGATTGATGCTGTGACCGGTCATGCCATCATGGAGATGAACTCCGATGAAGCGCTGCCGCCTGCCAGCCTGACCAAGATCATGACTGCTTACGTCGCGGAGTACGAGATTGATAATGGCAACCTGAGCCTGGATGATATGGTGTTTATCAGCGAGAGAGCATGGCGTACCCAAGGCTCCAAGACCTTTGTTGACGTCAACAGCTACGTTCGGGTCGAGGATCTGTTGCGCGGCATTATCATCCAGTCGGGCAACGATGCCAGCGTCGCGATGGCCGAACATATTGCCGGCAGCGAAGAAGCGTTTGCGGATCTGATGAATCAGCATGCCCGCCGCCTGGGCATGAACAGTTCTTACTTTGTGAACTCAAGCGGCCTGGATGACACGGGTCAGACCAATCTGATGTCTGCCCGTGATCTGGCGACGTTGGCGCGGGTAAAAATTCTTGAGCACCCTGTGCACTACCGTATGTATGCGGAACGTGAGTTCACGTTTAATGGCATCAGCCAGCCCAATCGAAATACCCTGTTGTTCCGTGACAATACCGTCGATGGCATGAAGACCGGCTGGACAACCCCAGCGGGATTTTGTCTTGTCGCCTCTGCCGAGCGTGATGGCATGCGCCTGATTGCTGTGGTGATGGGAACAGCCAGTGAAGAGGCGCGTGCCGTTGAAGCACAGAAAATGCTCAGTTATGGCTTCCGCTTTTTTGAATCACACCGACTGTTTGAAGCCAATCAGGTGGTTGAATCTCTGCGCATCTGGTCTGCTGCCGAGAATACTATCGACGTCGGTATTCCGAGTGAAGTGCTGATTACTCTGCCGCGCGGCCGGGCAGGCGATCTGGTAACTACGCTGAGCACACAGGAAACCTTGCGTGGTGCAATTGAAGCGGGCCAGGTACTGGGCAGTGTGCAGGTCACGCTTGATGACGAAGTGCTCTTTACTGGAGATATTGTTGCTATGAAATCTCTGGAACGCGGTGGCCTTCTCAAGCGGCTGATGGACGCTCTGACCTTGTTCTTTATGGGCTTGTTTGGTTGATCATGCAAAATATCAACAGTGATAATACGCCCGATGCGCCCAGAATTACCTTTCCTTGCCGCTATCCGGTCAAGGTGATGGGTGAGGCGCACGCAACTTTCCATGCAGAGGTCAGGGCGGTGTTCAGCCGACATGCTCCCGGTGTGCAAGATGAGCATGTCAGTGTGCGACCCAGTACCAAGGGCAATTATGTTGCAATCACTGTTGTTATTGAAGCAACTGGCAAGGAGCAGCTGGAGTTTTTGTTTGCGGAGCTTAAGACTCTTGCGGCTGTCAAGCTGGTGTTATGAGTGACTCTGGTAGTCCTGAAAAAAATCGCCGGTTAATTGTTCGTCAGCTCGGTTTAACCGACTACGAACCCATCTGGCGAGCCATGCAGTCTTTTACGGATTCGCGTCAGCAAGAGACCCCGGATGAGCTCTGGTTGTTGTCCCACCGGCCTGTTTTTACCCAAGGTCAGGCGGGCAAGGCGGAACATGTGTTGGCGCCGGGACAAATTCCTGTGATTCAGATCGATCGGGGCGGGCAGGTAACGTATCATGGGCCGGGGCAACTGGTGGTTTACCTGTTGATCGATGTCCGCCGCGCCAGTATTGGCGTGCGTGAGCTGGTCAGTATTATCGAGCAGGCAATTGTGGACACCCTGGCCGGTGTAAAAATATCTGCGCAACCCAGAGCCGGTGCGCCGGGAGTTTATGTTGGTGACGCAAAAATAGCCTCCCTCGGATTACGCATCCGGCGTGGCTGCTCCTACCACGGTATGAGTCTGAACGTGGCAATGAACATGGAGCCCTTTAATCGGATTAACCCATGCGGATATCAAGGGCTGGAGGTTACGCAGGTGATTGATCACACGCCTGGCGTTGACCCGGAATCACTGATGGAGTCCATGGAAAAACAAGTGCTGCAGAACCTAATACTGCAGCTTGGTCCCTATAGCTGGATAGATGTCAGGCAGGAGTTGTAGTTTCATGACAACACAACAAGAAGTGACGGGCAGACGAAATGTGCTGGTAGAAGGTGAAAAACTGCGCGGCGCAGAAAAGGTCGCACGTATTCCCGTCAAGGTAATTCCGACCGTGGAATTGCCGGTAAAACCCGACTGGATCAGAGTGCGGATTCCGGCTTCCCCCAAAATTGCGCAGATCAAAGAGCAACTGCGTAAACACAAGCTGGCATCGGTGTGTGAAGAGGCGTCCTGCCCCAATCTGGGTGAGTGCTTCAGTAACGGCACTGCGACTTTTATGGTGATGGGTGAAATCTGTACCCGGCGCTGCCCTTTCTGTGATGTGGCACACGGCAAGCCCAAGCCTCTGGATGAGAACGAGCCGCGAGAACTGGCGCAGGCGATCTCTGAAATGGGACTGCGTTATGTCGTGATTACATCGGTCGACAGAGATGACCTGAAAGACAGCGGTGCGCAGCATATTGCCAACTGCATCACCGAAACCCGTCACTACAACCCTGGTATCAAAGTGGAAGTATTGGTGCCAGACTTCCGCGGCCGTATGCGGGCTGCGCTTGATATTCTTGAAAAGACACCGCCGGATGTGTTTAATCACAACCTCGAGACTGTGCCCCGGTTGTACAAACAGGCGCGGCCCGGTGCAGACTATCAGTGGTCACTGGATTTGCTGAAGCAGTATAAGGCCAGGCAACCCGATGTGCCGACCAAGTCAGGTTTGATGCTGGGGCTAGGTGAAACTAAAGAAGAGGTGATGCAGGTGTTGCAGGACCTCAGAGCGCATAACGTTGAAATGATCACATTGGGCCAGTATTTGCAACCCAGTCGTAACCATCTTGCGGTGCAGCGTTTTGTCCATCCGGACGAATTTGAAGAGTTGCGTTTATTTGGTGAGGCGCTGGGGTTTAAACAGGTTGCCAGTGGTCCAATGGTGCGCTCGTCCTACCATGCTGACAAGCAGGCGGCGGGTGAGTCAGTTAAATGAGTGTGTCAATTCGCGCATCGCAGCTCAGAATACGAAGGTCAACAGGAGAAGGCATGAGTTTCAGGCAGGTAAAAATCAGACAGATCAGGCGCTACAGTGCCCTTTGCGCCCTGTTGGTGCTGGTGGTCATGCCTTCCGTGCATGCTGCTAACCCGCTGGTTCGTGTTACCTCAACCTATGGTGACTTCACCATGGAGCTGCTTCAGGACAGAGCACCGGATACGGTGTCCAATTTTCTGGGGTACGTTGACCGCGGTGAATTCAGCCGCATGGTTATCCACCGCTCGGAAACAGATTTTGTGATTCAGGGCGGACAGTTTCGCTGGCTTGGCGACTGTGTCAATTTGATCGCCGGCAATTGTGGGCCCGCGTTTGTTCCCGTTGGCCCAATCGTTGTTAATGAACCCGGCGTATCTAATGTGCGTGGCACTGTTGCGATGGCGAAACAGGATGGTTTCCCGAACAGCGCCACGAATCAATGGTTTATCAACCTGGCAGATAATTCCACCAATCTGGATGTTCAAAATAGCGGTTTTACTGCGTTCGCGCGGATTCTGGGCAGCGGCATTAATGTTGCCGATGCCATCAACGATCTGCCCACCACCTTCGTCAGCGATTCGGTAGCAGCGTTGCCGGTTCGAGATTACACGGCGTCGAATACTGGCCCGGTGGAAAAAAATCTGGCGATGTTCAGTGTTTACCGGGTTCAGCGCTACAGCGAAAGCATGCACGTGTTTGATTTTGGTACTGGCCTGCTGAACACCTATGTGAATGCGGGTGCAACTATTGGTAATGTCGGATTGTTGATGCGTATTGTTGAAGATGCAGCACAAACGGTGTTTCAGGTAGAGCCGCGAAGCATCATCCCCCTTGCCATTTCACCGGCGGGAATGGCGTCGTATACAGAAAGCGATCAGCGTCTGCGTATTCCTCAGGTTGAACTTAATCGCAACGGTCAGGTAAGTGTCATCAAAAATGTCGTCATGCGCTTGATTGATCCAGTCAGGCTGAGATTTGCCATAGAGTCATTCGAGTAAATTCAGGTATCAGGCGAAGGTAAAGAAACCATCCCGCCTCATAATAAAAATACCGGCCAGGCAGGAGCATGTCAGCCATGAGTACAGCGCGCGGAGAGTTCAGTTCACGATTTGGTTTCCTGATGGCTGCCACAGGTTCAGCGGTAGGACTTGGCAACATCTGGGGCTTCCCCACCAATGCCGCGAGCAATGGCGGCGCTGCCTTTTTGTTTACTTATGTCATCCTGGCATTTGTGATGGCATATCCCGCCTTTATGGCTGAGTTGATCATTGGCCGGTATTCAAAGTCTAACGCTGTTACTGCGTTGCGTGGGCTGGCGACTTCCCCGGGAGCTGCGCGCGTTGGCGCCGGAGTCGGTTTTGCAGGGATGATTACGGTCACACTGATCCTGAGTTTTTACGCCATCATAAGTGGGTGGATGCTGGCCTATATGTTTGCTGCAATGGCAGACATTGCACGACTGGAAAGTGCGTCAACCTGGCTGACTCAATCAGGAACTACCCGTGATGCTGTATTTGCAGGAATTTTTTACCTGTTGACCATCTACATTGTGGTTGCTGGTGTGAGAAATGGTATTGAGAAATGGTCTTCACGGTTGATGCCATCGTTGTATCTCATCCTGATCATTTTGATTGTTTACGTACTGACTCTGGATGGTGCGATGGAAGGTCTGCGCATGTATCTGGTACCTGACTTTAGCAGAGTCGCCGATCCACAATTGATTTTAAGTGCGATGGGGCAGGCGTTTTTCTCGTTGTCACTGGGCGTTGGCACCATGCTTATTTATGGTTCTTATGTCAGTAAAAAGGAAAACTTGCCTGCCATTGGGGGCATGGTTACGGTGTTGGATATGTCTGTCGCACTATTGGCCGGCTTGCTGATATTGCCAGCCATGTCTGTTGCGCAATTAAATGGCATCCAGATCTATGATGAGCAAGGAGCCCTGATTGCAGGTCCTGCGTTGATTACGTCAGTATTGCCAGCATTGTTTGATCAGATGGGTGATGGCGGAATTTTAGTCGCACTGGCGTTTTTTGCGCTGATGAGCATTGCCGCACTGACGTCGTCAATCTCAATGCTGGAGGTACCTGTTGCATATTTTGTTGAGGATCGAGGAGTTTCGCGACGCAAAGCGGTGATTGTGTTGGGTGCAGTTGCTGCATCAGTGAGCATGGTGATTATCTGGAATTTTGGATTGATGTTTGACTGGGTAGTGCGTCTGACAACAGAGTTCAGTCAACCCTTATTGGGGTTCTTCTTTGCGATTTTTGCGGGATGGGTATGGAATCGTAATGCGCTGCTGGCAGAGATCAAACAGGGTTATCCGGAGGCAGAGTCTGGGCTGTTCTGGCGGATCTGGCCTTGGTACATCAAATTTGTATGCCCGTTAATAATACTGGCCGTTTATATCCAGTTGATTATCTGAATCAAAGCTTGTTGAGTGCAGCGCAAAAAGCGTCGATTTCGGTGTCGGTATTGTAATAGTGCACCGACGCCCGGTTGATATCCCCGAGCTTGCGCTCAGGGAAATCCAGCAGCGTATTCTGGCGCCGGACAACCGAGGTATTGATGTGATGATGACGCAGGTGCGCCTGAATCGCTTGCGCGGGGTGCAGGGCGCTGCTGAAAGTGACAATTCCGCTGAGCTGCGTGCCACGCTCGTGTACGCTGATTCCCGGTATGGTGCTCAACGCCTCACGCAGCGTTGCCGCCAGTCTGCCTACACTCGATTCTATCTCCTTGAGTCCCGTCTGCAGTGCGTAGTCTGCGGCGACAGCCAGCCCAATTTTGCCTGCAACAAAGTGTTCCCAGACCTCAAAGCGCCGCGCGTCGTCCCGCAGCGCGTAGTGATCCCTCGACAACCAATCAGCCGCTTGCAGATCAATACTTTGAGGTTGCAGGTAGTCCAGAATACTGTGGCGGACAAACATGAATCCGGTTCCGCGCGGCCCGCGCAAGTATTTGCGGCCCGTGCCGGTGAGCATGTCGCAACCAAGTTCATTAACATCCAGGTGCAGTTGCCCGGCTGATTGGCAGGCATCCAGTAAATACAGAATGCGGTGCTTCTGTGCGAGTTTGCCCACGGCTGCAGCTGGCTGAATGACACCGCTCTGGCTGGCAATATGTGTCAGTGCTATCAGTCTCACATCATTGCCGAGACTGCTTTCAAGGGTGTCAAGACAGATCAAGCCGTCACTGTTATTGGGGATGACATCAATTTTGACGCCCTTATGCCGGGAAAGATGCAGCAGACTCAGATAATTACTGGCATATTCGGATTGACCGGTCACAATCCTGTCGCCGGCCTCAAACGGAACAGATAGCAATAACTGTGTCCAGGCGCGTGTGCAGTTCTCAGCAAATGCGATCTCCCGGGGAGCACAATTGAGCAAGCTCGCAAAGGCATGATAAAAGTTATCAGCCAGCGTGCTATGCATGTCAGCAGCCTCGTAACCACCGATGCGCTGTTCCAGCAACAAATGCTGAAGCACTGCCTCGGTAACGGCGCGGGGTTGCAGAGCAGAGCCGGCGTTATTGAAGTGAATCAGATCGCTGCAAGCGGGCGTGTCACTGCGAACCTGATCCAGATTAATCGTCATGATTGTCAGGCCAGTTTTATCGCGCGGCCATGGTTATAGACTTCAACCAGCTGTGAATGCATGGCCTTCACTGCAGTATTGTAGTCTTCTTCATCCAGCACAAACTGCATGTCTACCTGTCGCATACACTGATGAACGCCCAGAATATCAACACCGGCATCCGCCAGTGCCTTGGCTGTGCGCGCCAGCATGCCCGGTATCTTAAGATCGCTGCCGATGGCGGATACTATGCAGACCTTGCGGACATTGATCTCAGCGCCAGGAAATAGCTCTGCCATGGCGGCTTGAATGCGCTTGACAGTTTTCAGGTTGGCTGACAGATAGTGGGTGATGGTGTTGGCATTCAGGTCTTTGTTAATGACCTGAGCCTTAAAGCGCATAATCTGACCGAGGAACTTTTCTTCGTAGTGCGACAGATCGCCGACCATATCCTGATCGAACAATTCGATGGCGTAGATACCCATGCGCCCGGCCACAATTTCAACACATGGAGAGTCGCTAACATAATCGCGCGTGATTAACGTGCCGCTATGATCGGGCTCAAAGGTATTCTTTACGCGCAGGTGTATATTGTTCTGCCGCAAGCCTTTGGCGGCACGCGGATGAATGGCTTCCATGCCAAGGTTCGCCAGTTGGTCAGCAACATCGTAATTGGTCCTGCCTATAGGTACGGCTTTATTCTCCCCAACAATGCCTGGGTCGGCGCTGCTCAGGTGGAATTCTTTGTGGATAATCGCTTCACGTGCGCCTGTCAGCACAGCGATACGGCTGA
>Ga0164293_10004766_pt1 | contig 11592 bp, 4 predicted proteins | sample GEODES118metaG_FD_111487 | JGI IMG/M metagenome (GOLD analysis project Ga0164293, IMG submission 111487) | Eutrophic lake water microbial communities from Lake Mendota, Wisconsin, USA - GEODES118 metaG | ecosystem: Environmental > Aquatic > Freshwater > Lake | place: USA: Lake Mendota, Wisconsin...
AACAAACCAGCGGGTGGTATCTCCACACTGGATATTGAAAACTCGCTGCGTTTCAACAACAGCCTCTCCCTGGTCACCGTGAGTGCCAGCAAGCTCAAGGAGTTGCTTGAGCACGGTATTGCCGTCTACCCAAATCAAGGGCGTTTCCCTCAGGTGAGCGGCCTGGCGTTCAGCTTTGACCTCACCAGGCCAGCGGGCAGCCGCATCCTCAACCTTGCGATTCAGGACAGCCAGGGCAATGACCTTGATGTGTTGGTTCGCGGCGGGGTCCTAGTGGGTGATTCGGCCCGGACCTTCCGGATGGTGACGCTCAACTTCCTGGCCAGCGGTGGGGATAGCTATCCGTTCCCTACGGATGCTGCCGCCAACCGAGTTGACCTCTTCAGTTCGACCGCGCCGCTTACCGGTGCCGCCACTTTCAGTGGCGATGGCACTGAACAGGATGCCCTGGCCGAGTATCTGAAGGCGAATTACGCCACCCTAGCCAAGGCCTACAGCCTGGCTGACTCATCTGCTGCCCAGGATTTGCGGTTGCAAAATACATCGCTACGCACTGATGAGGTGATCGATGTCAAAATCGGCACGGCTGGCGCGGATGACAGCTTGACATCTCAACCAATCAAGCTGCAAGGTTTTGATGGCAAAAATGATTTGCTCTTCTCAGGAGCCGGTGAGGATATCGTTGATGTTGCAAGCCTTAGCGGATTTGCCAACAGAATCTTCACAGGCAGCGGTAATGATGCCATTTACGCCGGATCCCGCGATGTGATTACCGGTGGCAGCGGTGATGATGAAATTTGGGCTATTGATGGCGATGGTAACCGCCTCAGTGCCGGCCTCGGCAACGACACCTTCATTATCGGCAGCTCCGCCAACCGCGCCCTCGGCGGTGCAGGTGACGACAAGTTCTACGTGCTTGGAGGAGCTGGAACCAATCACCTCAACGGTGGTGCCGCTGCCGACCAGTTCTGGCTAGTGAGCGAGATCGGTGATCTACCTGCCTCCAAGCAATTCGTGATGGACTTCCAGCTGGGAGCTGACAAGGTGGGCCTGGCGGGCGTGGCTTTCTCCAGCCTCAGCTTCAGCCAGGTGGGTTCGGACACTCTCTTGAAGGTGGCCGGCGTGGAGGTGGGTCATTTCACCAACCTCAGTGCAGTCAGCCTTAACAATCAGTCCAACTTTGCAGGGCTTTCGTAAGTCCTGTGTCTTGGGATACATGCAGGGCGTGTCTCTCCCGACGTTTGCAACGAGTTGGGCTGGCCATCCTGAGAGAGACTCTCACAGGATGGCAATCCAGGCTCTAAGGAAGCCACAAAGCTATAGCCACAAGATTGATTGAACTGCTTCGCGCCAACCACTCTTTCCCATCCCCATGACAACCCCGTTGATCAAAACCATTGGCCAGGTCACGGCTCTCATCCCCGAGGCCAGTACTGCCAACGATGCCAGCGAACTTCTGGACGGGCGCAGCGGCGATACCGATTTTCCATACGCCGAGTTCAAGGCACTGGCAACCGTTGGCGAGGTGGATCCCGTTACCAACATGGCCCTCACCGGCTGGCCGGATGGCAACGCTGCCTGGCTGAAGGACAACGCCACGATACGACTTGTCTACCAGTCCGAGTCTTACGCCACCAACTCCAATCAGACCTATGGCTGGTTGATGGAGAGCGGCGTGAAATTCACCGGTTCTCATATCCATTACATCGACTACGACCGCGCCAAGTTTGCCAGCTTTCTCGATAGCGAGGCGCCAGCCAGCACGATGTTTAAGGCTTCGGGCCATTTGTTTGATAAAGTTTATAACGTCTTCGGCAGGGAAGTCACCAAAAAGACCACCGATAAAGCCGATCTTGGTGGCAAATGGGGCAACCAGACTAATCCCGACGGCACTCTGGTTGAGTTTGGCACTGCCATCAGGCAGCTTGATGGCTCCACGAAGAACATGACCCTCACCGAAGGGGACTTCTTCTTCCATTCCTTCTGCGGCGCTTGGTATGAGCCAGCCAACAAAAACGGTGCCGGTATCGGCTTTAGTGATGACATATGGCTGATGGGCGAAGAGTGGAATATCGGCAATTCCATGTTCGCCGATCCAGACGGCTCTGGCCCCCTGCGTGGGTCTGATGTTGCCAACAGCACCATGGGCCTCGCCTCGATGGTGGTTGACATCATGAACGAGGTCGCTTACACGGCCCCAGCCCTGGGTCAGGCCGGCTACGAGAAGTTGATGCCGATCAACTCCGGCCATCAGGATTTCGTGGTGATCGTGGCCTCCGGCTACAACCACGACATCAACCCTGCTCCGCTCAAGGTCTACGTGGGTCGCAAGGGCGTCGATTCCAGCGGTAAAGCCATCGACCAGGCCAGCACCAGCGTGAGCGAGCGCGACAAGTTCCTGTCACGCAACGGGCTGTTGTACGGCCAGCTCTATGGCATGGCCGCCACGACCGCCACCTACACCCAGCTCGGCATCACCAGCGTGAATGCCGACACCAAGATGCTGGATGCCTACCTGCAGAACGCTGCAGCGCCCGACGACTTCTCGGTTCGCTACTACCCCACCAGCTACCGCTGGGATGGCTTTGACACCCCTGAGGCAGTCAAGGACACCGAGGCGCTGCGCTGGGCCAAGGATGGTGATCTTGTCAGTGGAGTTGCAGAAGCCAACGAGCAACCGACTGGCTTCACCTTCTTCAACAGCGACACCAAGGTGGAGCATCCGGCGGTGGATCCGGATGGAGGGTTCCGTTATATCCAGAACCACACCCGCACCGGCGGAATATTGGGTATTGAATTCACTAGTATGGTTGCCGATCTCACCAATAACGACCTTGACAAGAATGGTCTTCCTGATTACCTTTCAGCCGATGTCACCCGGATTCTCCCCGCTGTCAATGGTGCACTGAAGCTTGATGTAGGCGACAAGGGCGTGGGGCACTTTGATGCCACGGGCAATCCCTCTGGAGCCACCGCCGAGCAGCACATCGAGCTCAAGAACCGCAAAGCCAACGATCCTGACGGCCTGCTCTGGGTCAAATCAGCTGATGCAGACATCCTGATCGTTGATGAGGATTCTGGCAACGACTACGGCGAGCGAAAGTATGCACTGGTACTTAATGAGGATACCCTCGCCATTGAACCTGATGGTACAGGCTATTTCATCGCCCAAGCCGGTGGCAACAAGAATCCGCGTGCTCTTGCCGGGGTTTCCACCTATGGCGGTACTTTTGAGAGCAAGTCGGGCTCTGAGTTCTCGGGCAGTTGGAATGTCACCTCGTTAGTTGCCACCAAGGCCGACGGATCATTCTTCACCAAAGAGGAATTGGCTGGCAACGGTGCTCAGATCGTTGAACAGAGTCGTCCCCTCTCCGAACATGTCTTCATTGGCGCTGTTCAACAGGGAGGGGAGTCTGGTGGTGCACTGAAAGCCACCAAGGCTGATTACGGCGGTCAGATCTTTATGTTTAGCCTGGATCTGCCCGGCGTTGAGCCAAAGCCTGTTGTTGGCACCCCTGGCGCCGACACCCTGATTCAGCCCGATGCCAGTAAGGACCTCACGCTGATCGGCAATACCATCTTCACCGGGGCCGGCGACGACGAGGTTGATGTGGCCCTCAGCGACGGCTTCAAGAACCGCATCTTCACTGGCTCCGGTGTGGACGCCATCTACGCCGGCACCCGAGATGTGATCACCGGTGGCAGCGGTGATGATTGGTTGAGTGCCGAAGCTGGCGATGGCAACCGCCTCAGCGGCGGCGCCGGCAACGACAGCTTCATTATCGGCAGCTCGGCTAATCGCGCTCTTGGCGGTGCAGGCGACGACAAGTTCTATGTGCTGGGAGGCGCTGGAACCAATCACCTCAACGGTGGCGCCGGTTCCGATCAGTTCTGGCTGGTGAGTGAAATCGGGGACCGCCCGGCTGCCAAGCAGTTTGTGATGGACTTCCAGCTGGGGGCCGACAAGGTGGGCCTGCAGGGCCTGGCCTTCTCCAGCCTTAGCTTCAGCCAAGTGGGTGGAGACACCCTGCTCAAAGTGGCCGGTGTGGAGGTGGGTCATTTCACCAACCTCAGCGCCGCCAGCCTCAACAACCAGTCCAACTTCGCCGGTCTCGTGGCGGCCTGAGACGTGAGCATCTAGCCCCGTCTCAGTTTCAACCATGCCGATCTCTCCTTTCTTGGGAGAGATCGGTTTTTGCCAACAGGCTCTTGCTTCAGTTTTTCCATCTGAGCTCATCAGCGCCAGGTCCGCTCCCGTCACTCCATGTCAGCCACCAGCATTCGCTTTGCCCACGGTGTCGCTTCGGGCGATCCCTACGCCGATTCGGTGATCCTCTGGACTCGGATCAGCCCTGCCGATGGATTCGTGGGCTCGCAGAACGTGCAGTGGGAGATCGCCAGCAGCGCTGACTTCACGCCGGGTTCCATCAAAGGCAGCGGCAGCTTCATCACCAGTGCCGCCCGCGACTGGACCGTGAAAGTGGAGGCGGCAGGCCTCCGTGCCGACACCACTTACTTCTACCGTTTCGGAGCCGGGGATGAGGTCTCGAGCGTGGGTCAGACCAAGACCCTGCCGGTGGGCAGCGATCCGGTGCGGCTGGCTGTATTCTCCTGTGCCAACTTTCCGGCGGCCCAGCAGTTCGACGCCTACGCCAGGGCAGCGATTATAAACAGCGCTACCCCCTATGACGCCTGGCTTCAAGTTGGCGACTACATCTACGAATATGGCCCAGGCGGCTATGGCTCCGCTGAAGGCGCCGCCGGCAGCCGCGGTTTCCTGCCCAACCGTGAGATCCTCAGCCTCGAAGACTACCGCCAGCGCTACGCCCAATATCACACGGATGAGGGACTTAAGGCCCTGCGAGCCGCTGCACCGCTGATCGCCATCTGGGACGACCACGAAACGGCGAACGACAGCTGGAAGGGCGGTGCCGAAAACCACCAGAGCGCCACGGAAGGTGACTGGATCTCCCGGCGCGACGCCGCCCTGAAGGCGTATTACGAATGGATCCCGATCCGCGAACCCGGCCAGCGCCAGCCCAGCGATGGGGCCACGGCGAGTTCCCCCCTCACCCAGGGCTACCGCTCTTTCAGCTTCGGCGATGTGCTCGCCCTGCACATGCTCGAAACCCGGCTCACCGCCAGGGATGAGCAGTTGAAGTATCCCGATGCGGCGGCAGTGCAGGTCCGCATCGGCACGATCATGGCCGATCCGGTTGAGCTGGCCAGCTATGCCACCAAGGCAGGCATCGCGCCGCCCACCAGCGCCGCGGCCAACTCGGCCTTCGCCACTGCCTTGGCGCCGCTCGTCACCCAGGAACTGGTGATCGCTACCGCGCAAAAAGCTTTAGGCGATTCTAACCGCGACCTGATCGGCGACACCCAGATGGCCTGGCTGCAGCAACAGATGACTACCTCCACAGCAGGCTGGCAGTTGCTGGGCCAACAGGTGCTGATGCAGAGCATGGCCGTTCCCGCGGAATTGCTGCTCAATCTCGGCAACCCCGCCCTGCTCGATAAATATGCCGCTCCGCTGCAAAAGCTGGCCACCGGCACCCCCTTCGCCAGCCTCTCCCCCGCTGAGCAGGCGCTCTTCGCCGAAGCCGGCAAGATCCCTTACAACCTCGATGCCTGGGATGGCTACGGGGCAGAGCGGGAAACGATTCTGCAGAGCGCTCTGGCCTTGGGCAAGCGGGTGATCAGCCTCGCCGGCGACACCCACAACGCTTGGGCCGGTGTGCTCGACACCATGGTTGCCGGTAGCCGGCCGGCCGGCACGCTGGCGGGAGTCGAGTTTGCCACGCCTGGTGTTACCTCACCTGGTCTTGAGAAGTATCTGCCTGGAGCCGATGCTTACATCCGCGCGAAGTATCCCGCTGTTGATGGCCTGGATGGTCTGTTTGTGGGCTATATCAATGGCTTGAAGTACGCCGATCTCAACCGGCGTGGTTTTCTTGACCTTACCATTACTTCGGATCAGGCGATTGCTAGCTTCCAATTGCTTGATGGTAACGACCCACTCACGTCCGCCCCGCGCTGGGTCAGTGAAACTTTCGCGGCTAGCAGCAGCTTTGTGATTACGCCATTGATCACTTGGCAGTCGGACTGGCGCGAATTGGATCTCGTCTTCGGCCTAGCTGTGGATGCCGATGGTCAGCAAAAACTGTTAGATCCGGCCGCCTATGCCACTGTCCCCCGCGATGGTGTCCAGCTTCCCGACGTAAGCGTGAAGGGCTCCGGCCTTGCCGATCGGATCTTCGTGGCTGCCGGCTCCACGCTGCTGGCGGGCGCGGGTGGCGATGAGCTCTTCAACACGAACAGCTTGGGTAGCAATTTGTTGGTAGGTGAAGCAGGAGTAGACAGGTTTTTCCTGCGCGCCGCGGGCGATGTAGTCATCGGTGGCAATCTCCTGGCTAATGCAACAACCTATGGTTTGCCAGCGGTTATTGCATCAGTCGATCAGGAATCTGATATCTTCCTGATTGATAGTTCTGACCCAGGCGAAGGCCTTCTCCAGATCCTCGACTTCAACCCCGGCGTTGATCAAATACTGCTTGATGGGCAACCTCCCCAGGGATCCTGGATGCAAATCCGGCAGCTACTGCTTGCAAATGGAGTTTCGATCAACGCCACTCCTAGCTTCACGAATGAACCGATCACGTTGAACCTTGTGCCAGGTCTGGAGGTCCTGCTGGACCTTGGTACATCGGTGAGTGATCTCGATGGTGACAGGCTTGATCTGGTGTTGCTGGAAGGTCCAGCATGGATTAGCACTACGGGCACGAAACTCCTGGCGACTCTGCCTCCTGGCTTTACAGAGGCGCAATTGGCAACCACTCGCGTTGTTTTGGGTTTGAGTGATGGCAGAGCCGTTGCTTTGCAGGAGATTCAACTAAGTATCTTGCCCCCTTCTCCAGCTATTTCCGCTCCAAAGCTTGCCCTAGCCAGCGACAACGGTAGCAGCAGCAGCGACGGCATCACCAACAACCCCACCGTCATTGTGACGGGCCTTGAAGCTGGCTCCCTCTGGCAGTATTCAACTAATGGTGGCGGCAGCTGGATCGCAGGTTCTGGTAACTCCTTCTTGCTCCCTTCTGGCACATATCTTGCCGGAAGCATCATCGCACGTCAGCTTAATAGCGCAGGTAACTACAGCGTTAACGGCCAGTTAGGACCAATCATTATTGATACCACGCCCCCCGCTGCACCAACCTTAGCCCTCTCCAACGGCAGTATCACTGTCTCCGGGGATTGGATTACCTATGTTCAGGCGGGCAAGGAGGTGGTTGTGAATGCTCAAAATCTTGAGGCTGGTGCCGCTTACACCTATTCAGAAGATAACGGCAATACCTGGATCAATTTTGATGGATCATCGTTCAACTTTGCCTGGGCTGATACCAGCAAGCGTTGGTCAATTAAGGCCAAGCAGCGTGATCCGGCCGGCAACCAGGGACCTGATTCGGCGTCCTTGAACTTCGGCTTGTTCCAGCTCTCAACCAGTGGTATCCAAGCAGGTTCAGAATCGTTTTCTGTCCAGCCGCTCAGCGATGCAGCAATTAGTTTCATAAAACAGACTACTTCCGTAGCTACCAGTCTCCAAACCTTCTCCCTTGCCTATGAGTTTGATATAAATACGATTAACGGTCAAGGTGTTATGATATTAGATTCTCAACTTCTGCCGTTTCAATCTAATAGTAGTGGCGGTGAAGCAGTTAGTTTTTGGAGCATTGATCCTACAACCGGTGATGTTATGGAATCCCTCACCTATGATCCCAGCCTGCGTGGTGGGGCCAACGCCTATGACCTTGATGGCGATGGTAGTTTTGACCTGCTCCAGCTTCGCCCCATCGATAATGGTATGGGTGACCTGAATGCTGCCCTAGGCAAGATACTTGGATCTATTAGCGCTACCAGAGAAGCTTTAATCCCCGGATTTATGTTTATCGACAGTCAGCAGTTGCAGGTTGTTGATCCAAGTCGTCCTATTTCAAAATCAGCTGTCAATCTTGCTGCCACATTAGTTAGTAGGGCTCAAACAGTTAATGAAATTGGATTTATTGTGGTAGATACTGGTATTCCACTCACGCTAAATTTGATTCGCGAGAGGGGCAATGTGCTTTTTTCGGGTTTGGAATCAAGCGACACTCCAGATTTGGGTGGGCTTGATTTGCGTAGTAAAATTGCCCTACGAAATGGTCAAACCCTACGTTTCTACGAAACGGTTGATAGTACTTTTGCTGATCTTAGTCGTGGGAAATCTAACCTTTCTGAACTAGGCTCTTCTTTCCGTTTCCTTGATTATAGCTTGGATTCGGCTACTTCTGCAGTCAAGGTGATATCTCCTAGTGGTCTCGGCTTCAACCTGGTCATGGCGTCAGCAGCTCCAGGTTTGGCCGAGTTGATTGCGGGGCGTCAGATGGAGGCCACCGTGCTCGATTTCAGCTCTAATGCCCTGGCTGGCCGCTCCGTGGTAGCTGATTGGAGCCTGGTTCGTGAAGCTGACTATTCGCCTGTGTTCTCCTTGTATAAGGTACTTAATCTTGACGGTGCGGTTCTAGATCCCCTGACTGGTAGTGTGGTGAATCCAGGTGATACAGACTACAAGAATGCTGCTAATCGCAACCGTGTTGATCAGTTGTCAGGCCTGACTGTCGGCAACCTTCAGTCAAGCGGAGGTCGAGTCAATCTAAACGAATCCAGCTTGTTGGCTCCGATGGCAGTGGTCAATACAATCGAGTCTGAGGAAACTTACTTTGGCTTTGCCGCTGCCAATCGTGATTCGATCAGCCACTTCCGCAGGCTCGGGGATAACGTATTTGGCATGGAAGATCTACTAGGTGGTGGAGATCTTGATTACGACGATCATATCTTTGCACTTTATCCAGTCGGATTAGTCTGACCCGTCCCTGACTTATTTTCGCTGAGACCTATCCAGCTTTATGATTTTTTGGCGCTTGCGGATCCAGGCGCTGCTGGATCAGTGGCACCGTGCCGTCCGGCTCCGGCAGTGCGCTGCATGACGGTTTCCGTTGGTTGTCGGTGCCGTAGCACGTGCTGAGCGCCGGCGCTTACGTAATCGCCGCCACCAGTTCTGGAGATCCTGCCAGTTCAATCCCTTCCCATACGACGGCTTTGATCTCGTCGTGAGTGCTGGCTTCAGCCTCGGCACCGCCTCCCTCGCCCAGGCTGGCAGTGGCTTGCTAGTGGCCTTCCCCAGCACTGATGAGGGCCTCCCCTACGGCTTCTTCGGTGCCAACTTCGCTAGCGAGCCGGTGCCTGGCCCCCCGCCCGTGCTCTGGGTCGCTGGCTCCCTGGCCTGGAGTCGCCGCTTGCGCTGTCGCCTAGGGGCCAGCCGCCATGAGGCTCCCCAGCGGAGTAACTACCCCTCCATGGCATAGACTGACAGTAAGATATATTGGGTGTTTTTCCCTGATCAGGGAATGGGCACGCTTTTGATCTTAAAGTTAATCGATCGCAACCAATGTCACCCACAGGTAGATATGGAAATGCAAGAGCTTGACGAGGCCCGCGAGGTGACACAGCAGACCTACTGCCGGGCCGAAACTGACCGGACCTTCTACAATGCAGCTCAGCTAACTGGTGGTGTAAATAACTTGTTTAGCTTCCGTAATATCACACCGCTGGACAAGCAGACGGTTGTGCGGATGAACAAAGACACGCTCTATACGGTGGCCTTGGTGGATACCTCCAAGGGGGCTACCATCACGGTTCCGGAAATGCCGTCTGGCCGTTATTTCTCCGTGCTGTTGATTGATAATGACCACTATTGTGCGGGCGTTGTATATGCTACGGGTACGCACGTGTTGCCCCAAGATACTAAGTATTTAGCCATCAATATACGCATCCAATTGTTGCGCCCAGACGACCCGGCGGACATCAAGCTCGTCAACCATTTGCAGGATCAGTTTGTCATCAAGGCCAACAGCGCTGATCCTTTCGAGGAGCCGAATTGGGACAAGCAGTCTTTGGCCGCTCTTAGCGCGGAGTACAACAAGGAATTCGCAATGTTTGATCTGTATCCGGAAGGCTGGATGGGCAAACGCGGAGAAGCCGATGAAGCAACCCGTCACATCGGCTGCGCTGGGGCCTGGGGACTTTTCCCGAACGAGGACGCGGTTTACATCAATTACAACGGCCATCTGTCCGCCGACAAGTGCCACACTGCCACCTACCAGGTGCCTGAGAACAACGCGTTCTGGTCTATAACGGTTTACGGTGCGGATGGCTACATGAACAGCGTAAACAACATTCTCAATGCCGCGAATACACAGATGAATTCTGATGGAACGTTAACGGTTCATTTTGGTTCGCAGGCAGCCTGCGGCGATGTGCCCAACAGGCTGGATGTGAGCGAAGGTTGGAATTTTCTGATGCGCGTGTATCGCCCCGGTCCATCCGTGTTGAATGGCAGCTACAAACTGCCGGCCGCTGTCGCCTGCTAGATGGCAGGCATGTCGACAACCTGAACTCATTCTTGTTGTCGTTGTCGCAATTCCAGCTGGATGCTGACGGCGGGCTCACATTCAGCGTTCACTACAAACCCGTGCAATATCACCCTCGCTGTAAAGCGGCACCGGTGCGGCCGGATCACTTTCCTGCAGGCGTTTCATCTTGGTGAGGTAGTGGGCGGCGCCGATGCTGTTGGCCACTTCGATGCGGGCCTGCCCGCGGCTGTTCTGCCAGGACTGACAGGCCCCCAGCGTGTCGAAGGCCCAACTGGGCCTCAGGCCGCCTGCCATAACCAGCGCCAGAGTCAGGGCCTCCCATTTGCCGCTGCAGCGCGGTTTTGGGACCGAGGGGCCCAGCCAGCAGCCGCTGGCGAGGGGGGCGACATGGCGCACCTGGTGGGGCCGGCCCAGGTAAACCCAGGCGCTGCGTCCGTCTTCCAGGCTCAGCCAATGGCGCTGATACAACCGCGGCGCCCCCTCATAACGATCCAACCCCGCCAAGTCGGCCTCGCCTACGCCGTAGATCTCCCCTTGGATGCGCCCCTCACCAAGGACCGCCATCGGGAAAGGGCCCAGATCGTGTAGGCAGGCGCCCGGCAGCCAGGCTTGCCCGAGCCAGGGCAGCCCCTGCAGCAGGTGATGGGTCCGCTGGCCGCGTTTGAGGCTGCCGTAGACAAACAGCAGCGTCTGAGTTGTGACAGCGGGCAAGGGCTGGAAATCGTTCATCAGGGGGCCAGGGCAGCCGACCGGCGCTGATAATGGATGCTGTCATTGTTTAAGCCTCCATGACCACCGCCCTGCTGCTGGCCCTGGCCGGCTCCCTGGTTTTGATGACCCTGATCGTGCAACGGCTCAACAAGGCTTCCAACTAAAAATCGCCCGGCCATGGCTTTAGATCTGGGGAGCCTGGAAGGTGTCGCAGGTGTTGATGTCACCGCTGCGCAGTCCGGTGATGAACCAACGCTGCCTCTGGGCTGAGGTGCCATGGGTGAAGGATTCTGGCCGCACCCAACCGGTGCTCTGGCGCTGCAAGGTGTCATCGCCGATGCGGGCGGCGGCATTGAGGGCCTCCTCCAGGTCGCCCTGCTCCAGGGTGCCGCGCTGGGTCTGGGTTTGATTGGCC
>Ga0164293_10004769_pt1 | contig 11588 bp, 7 predicted proteins | sample GEODES118metaG_FD_111487 | JGI IMG/M metagenome (GOLD analysis project Ga0164293, IMG submission 111487) | Eutrophic lake water microbial communities from Lake Mendota, Wisconsin, USA - GEODES118 metaG | ecosystem: Environmental > Aquatic > Freshwater > Lake | place: USA: Lake Mendota, Wisconsin...
CCCAGCGAGCAACCGTTTGCGCAGTGTTGAATCCTGCATGGCAGTCACGCCCACGTTGTAGGTGAAACTCACCAGCGCCGCCTGCTGGTTGGGCTTCAGGCTGCCCACCACTGGGGTTGTCTTAATTAGCACAGCGTGCAGTCGCTGGAGCTCTCGATTCAGGTGCTCATCGGCCTGCGCCTGCGTGATCGCCTGGCCCTCGCGCACGGTCTTCCCCTTGATGACTGTGCTGCCCCAGCCGATAGTCCACGGCTCGCCGCCAGAGGCTGGGTCGGGATATGCCTTGAGCTTGCACCCCTCGAACTCCTTCACGATCTTCTGCGCCGGTGCCATCCACGCACCAGCAGGCACAGCCACTGCAGGGCTGCCAGCAGCGCGCCACAGCTCGGTGAACTCCTGCCGCTGTGAATTGCTCATCAGCTGATCTAGCCGGCTTAATGCTGCCAGCTGGTGAGGCGTGAGACTCCCGCGTTTCGCAGCCTCCTCCGCTGCAGCCCGTACAGATGCAAACGTCATGAAATGTCCGGCAGTTTGTCGCCTAGGGCCTTATCAACTCCGGCGTATCGCCGCCGCAACCACGGCTTGACGATCAGCTCCTCACCAGCAATCCACGCCAGACGCGCTAGCAGGATGTCAGCAATCAACCGAAGGTCGCTCATCGCCTAAACCGTCCCGAGGGCTTAGCGTCTTCTTCTTCCTTGCGCAATGCGGGATTCAGCGTGTTGTATCCAACGGCAAACCCACCACGGCCAGCAATACCAACACCCATTAGTGGCAATGCGGTGAAGTAACACCGGTCAATTTGATCAGCGCTGCGGGCTGTAATGCGGCAATCGATTAGGTAAATGCTACCAACGATGACTGCAGCGGATGCGGCACCAGTTACAACTTGAGCACCGCCACCAATGGCAGCCAAGACTGAGCTAAGTTTCATTGTCGTGATTCAGCGGATGCCGGTTGAGTAGTGGGGAAGTGCAGTTTTGGCGCAGCGGCTGTAACGATCATCGGGACAATGATGCTGGCGGCCAATGCAATGCCAGCCCATTTGGCTAGTGCCCGCTCCAGTTGACTGATCCGCTTGAATGCCTCAGCCAGGTCTGATCGCTTCTCGCTAACGCTTGAGATCACCGCATCAAGCTTGCCTTCCAATGCGCCGAGCTTGTGATAAATGTCCCCATGGGACACTTCATGATTGTCGGCCATACCCGAAGGTCAGTACGAAATCAGTCTGCAGACCCCGCCTTTATCATCCCGGTCACAGCACCGTATTGGGCGTAATGTTGAAGCCATACTCTGGACTGATACCACGGGCATAGCTCCGTAAACCCATATTCAGCGCAAACGTGCCGTCAGCGTCGTTTACAGCTGCGGTGTTGATTATAGGGTTGTACTTTCGGCCTGTATCGCCAATCGGATTGGGCTCGCCAAACGTAGCCGAGCCAATTACAAATTTTGGCACTGCCTGCCGCAAGTCTGCAAACGATATGCCGGCAACCTTAAAGATGCTCCGAGAGGTTTCAGAACTAATGCCCTGCGTAGACGTAAGAGGCCCAAGGAATACAACAGCGCTTCGCTCCTCATCAAACAATCCAGAATTACCTAGCAACACCCCACGAGTCTTAACGTTGTTGTAGCCATTAGACCCAAATTGCCCAACAAAACCCTCGGAAACAGGGCCGATAGCCGATGACGCGTTAATGTTTCTAAATGCCTCGCGGACTGTAAGCGAACGGGTGGCGTGGATAAATTGATCAAAGAAAGGCCCCTCTGTATCATTCACCGGCTCAGCACCAGTGGCTGTAAGAAGATGGATATGGTTCGGAAGGTAAGTAGAAGCATTTTTGTACCATGTACGGTCATTAACCGCTGTACCCTGCTTGTACCAACCAGCACCGCCAAGTTGATCAATGGTAATAGGCTGATCGTTAATCGATCCAATAAACGTATGGTGCGTCTGCCGCCATACCCATGGAGCACTCACCGATGCGGCTCCATAATGCGCATTGCTAGAAGATTGGACAGAGTTTGAAACACCGATAGCAGCGCTGCTGATTGATACAGCACCGCGAATGTAGATGTTGCTCAGCCGTAGCTGCACAATTCCATTGGTGGCAATGTATGGATGTGCCTCGCTGCGCTCTTTGCGTGACGGCAAAATTGGTCCGAATACTATGCCTCGGATGTTTGCAACATCCAATGCGCCACCTTCCAGCAGCAATGGAGAAGTCTGAGTCCCGCCGGTATAAGTAGCAGTCTTGCCGTTGGTGATCCTAAGCTGATTTAGGAATGTATTGACGTTTGTCGTAACATCCGTCGTGAATGCACCACCAGGAAGCGGGGAGCTGCCTGTAATTACATCGCCTTGAGCGAGTTGACCATCTGCAACCGCTTTAATCAGATGCGGTACGCCAAGGAAATGGAATCCGCCCCTAAAATCAACGCTACGCTTACATTGCATCTGCCGGCCACGTACCAGCATCCTAAGGCTGTTATCAGCCGATGCCGTAAGTTCAATCGTAAAAGGCCTAAAGTTTACGCGAGTATTATAACTTCCATACCCTGAACCATCAAAATAGTTATTATCAGTAGTGGCATCACCCAGGTTAGTTTCAGGGAAGATCAGCGGCCAGCCAGATTGATTTGGATCGCTAGCCCTGAAGACCACGTTGCATTCCCATACCGAAGTGGGATCGTACAAACCAGGCGCAATACGAACCTCTACAGTTTGATTTCCGCCGCCAATAACTGCGTTTGCGTACTCTGCAGCACGCGCAAGCGTCGAAATCGCCCGTGTTGGCACAGTGGGGGGATTATCAAACATCGAATCTAAATTTCTATCCGCTGCTGAACCCTGCACATAAATAGTAATCGTGCCTGTAGCAGCACTCACCAACCGCTGCGCTTGCCGCCAGCGGTTCAAACCCGCAACTGTTACAACATCGGGGTTAGCCTCAACTGCAGCATCAGTGCTGGCTACAGGTGCGTTGCTGCCTGTCGCCGTAAGCTGCGCAATACTGCCCAGCCTAACCGCACCAGCTCTGGTGGTTTTGGCCTGCGACTGATTGCCAAACTCTGCTGTGCCGCTGATTATTACATCTTGAAGTCTGGCAGTGCTACCGACATTGATACCATTTGGAAAATCAGTCTGCTGTGCCTGATCTAAGCCAAGACCTCCAAGATTCTCAGGGCTAATGGTGGCACCTGTAGCAATATCCTCTAAGCCCTTAGGTGTTACCTCGTATCCATCTTCATTTGAGCCCTTAGGCACAACACGGCCACCGGCTGCGCTTGTAAAGTAATAGGTAAACTTATTGAACTCGGACATATCCTGCTGCGCAGCAGGCATTGCCTTTGAGTAGTTACCAAATCCCGCCCACTCCCATTGGTGGTTATAGAGCCTAATTGTGCTGGGCCTGCGGAATTCAACAGCGTAATTTCCGCGTCCAGTAGCGGCGCCACCTGATGGTGCAGTTGGAAAATCAGTAGCACTTGACGGGTCCAACTCACGAGCAGTTGAGACCTTAGGTACCAATGCTGCATGCGCTGCAGCATCGCTATAACCCATTGCACGCAGGAAAGCGTACACACCCAAATAGTCAGTACCCGAGCGGTATTGATCACGGATTGAGCCGGCAGCAGTCCATACCGTGGCCCAGTTAATCCCTAGCGTCGTTGACTCCTCAATATCTGAAATATCAGTGTCAAATAACAGAATTGGCGCTTCTTGGCTAATCGGATCCTCTGGATTGAATCCAGACGGCATATGCACATAGCACTCTCCCCACAGCGTTGGATCAGGTGCTATACCAACGCTTACGAAAGTTGACTTTGCTTGCCAGTGTTTACCGGCATATCTAACAACAGTCCCGATAAGATAAAACGTATTCGGGGCATACGTTTTATTAGGTGCGCCGCGACGAATTGTAAGCTCGCTAGTACGCAACACGCCGCCAGTCGGTAGCGGCCCAGTGCCTGCATTGCTTACCAGCAGCACCTCTTCACCACCAGCAGCTAGCAGCCGGCTAATAGCTCCACTAGCGCGTGCAGGGTCGGTCTGCAACACCGCATCACGTTGCGGCAATCTTGCGCTGGCCGTATTCGACAGGATCAAAGAAACCCGCCGCTCAGACACAGTGCGGGTGTCAACTACCCGACGGATATAAACCCGACGGCCAACTACATCAAGTCCACCTGGCACGCTGCTGCCACTCTCCAGCAGTTCACCAGTAATGTTGATTTGTGCAGGAGCACTGCTAGACCACGCCGAGGCGTCAAGCGTGGCGCGCCAATCAGGGCCATTAGGATTTTCAACCCAAACCCTTGTGCCGCTTGCGAGTGTGTAACCAGCAGCAAGTAAGACTGCCGGCACGCTATTTGATGTAGCATCGACTGCTAAGCCATTGCTCAGTGTGATCACGCTGCCACTGGCAGATGCAACAACACCTAGATCAATGCGACGGATATTGCTGAGCTTCTCGCTAAGGTTAAGCGGGACTTTAATATGAGACAGCGCCCAGTTTTTGTCCTTGCCAAACGCGAAGTCTTTATACCCCTTTGCATGAGCTGAGCATCCACCAAAGGTAGAATTGCCCCCATTATCAGTAATCTCACCGCCGTTATCAGCCATCGTCACTTCTGACTGGCCGATACCGAAGATAGAAACCTTTTGAATATACGCGTTGTTTACCGCCGAAATATGCCGCGTCTGACGTGCCGGATTGCGTCGTACATTGTCAGGCGAGGCATTGATATACTTTTGATAATCTTCGGCAGTATTATTCAGCGTCACCCAGCTGCTATTTTCATAGACCTGCCAGCAGCGCATATCCTTCTGCTGGTTAGTGCCGGTGAAATTGGCACAGACCATGCTCTTCAGGCCACTCAGCTTGGCGCCGTCCCAGAACGCCCCGCCCATCCCGTACTCAGACCGTACGGACCAATTGAAGATATAAGGGCTAGCTCCTCTAGTCGTATCCCATGCCGAGCTAGGCGACTGAGATTGATCGATAGGGCCAACAATCTCATACTCAGTAGCTCTAGTAACAAGCAATGCGCTTGCCAGATCAGCACCAGCGCCAACAGCTGCCTGAATCTTGGAGTAGAAACTATCGAGCTCAGCTTTACTAGCAGGCTGGAATGTATCCAACAAGTGGACAGACTCGGCATGGCCGATCTTGTCCATTGTGGTGGCATTAAAGAAAAATCCAGTGCCAGATACTTTTAGAATGGCCCGGCGGTTACTATAATCAGCTGCTTCATCTACAACCGGTGTAACCCAGTTGGGTCGGATACTTGACTTTCGCAGGTCTCCGCCATGCGTGGAACATCCACGCGGTAGCAGCACGCCGCCGGTAGTGGGGTTGAACGCAATAAGCTCCTCAATGGTCGGATCCTTAACGGTACCCCAGCTGGCAAGGCTGGTGGAGCCGCTGCCAGGGTCGTTATACACAATATGAACGCCACCGCTCAAAACGATGGTTACACAGTCAACATGGGCCCGTGGATCGCTAAACGAGTACCAGTTTTTTGAAGTGATAATTGCAGCTTCGATAGCCGCACGGTTGATCGTCTTAAACGGTCGTGCTGATGTATAGCCGCACTCCAGCCGCTGCAGCTCAATTCGCTTCAACTTGCTAGCAATGATCTCCTCGTCGGTATCGCCAGCCTCATGGCTGTTGTAGGCGCCACCAACGAATCGATCAGAACCGATGTACGGATCAACATATAGGGTGAATGGCGCATTCAGTGGATCTGCCTGCGCTAGCGCACCCGCTACAACGGACGGGTTGCCGCCAAGCTGCCGGAGCATGTCCACCAGCGCGGCAATTTGCTCTTTTGCTACGGCCTGACTGGCAGCAACATCAAGAGCGCTGCTTTGCCCTGCACGCTGCAGTTGGCCCATCTGATCGCTACATCACATTCCTACGCTCAGGCTATGGAGCTTGACAATTTTTCCTTCGACAACGCGATCTTGCCCGTAGCCACAAATTCAGCACTTAGCAAAATCACGTCCCCTGCCTGCGTATTGACACTGGTTTTTCCTAGCAGAATGTCCGTTTCATAAAACACCCGTTCAGGGACAAGGGGGAGACTAGCGTTGCGCTGATCCATCAACTGGAATCGAGCGCGGGCCTTGCTTCCTTGATTTGTCAGCATCATCAGCCGGAGCATCCCTAACCCACTTTGCTCGCCACTTATATAGCGATGGTCAATTTCACCATTAAAGCTGCCAGCACCCCTCAGCATTCCCTTAGCTGATTCACCGAAGGTCTGGCCGATTGCATTATGATCCAGCTGGGTGGCATCCATCTCAAATACCCAGCCGGTTAAGTCACACTGGATTTTCCACCCGCGCTCCTCAGCATCAGCGGCTGTCACCGTTAACAGCTCTGGCACAGTCGCTAAGTTTTCCGCCGGCTGCTCACCGTCAACAATCTCAGCATTACCGATGCTTTCCAGCAGCTGCAGCGCTTGCACCGCATAAGCTGATCTACTGCCTAACGTGACAATCTGCGCACCTGAGAGCGTGGTAATTGAATCACCGCCTAACGTCACAAGCCGTTGCGTACCGCTGTCATTCACGGCTGGAAGAATGAGCATCGTGCCAGGTGACACATTGCGCAAGGGAATCAGACCTTGACTGCCGCCGTTGATCGCGTCTAGCTCAGTGCTGTAGAACCGCACATCATCCATTTCATCACGATGGATAAATGCTGTAACGCTCTGCCTAAATCCGACTGTTTGGCTTGATTCCCAGAATGCTGCCGATGCGTTGGCACTCCAGAATCCATCATTAGAGGTGCGAGCTGCTAGCGCTGGTCCAACAGCATTAACGCCACCAGTCCAGAATGCATGGCCATCAGGGCATGGTGCTGCCCCGTTCGTTCCCACACCGAGAGGCACGCCACGTAACGATAGCAGCAGCACTTCGTCACCAGACTGGAACGCCTGATCTGTAACGTCTAACGATGGATTCGAGCTACGTTGTAGCCGCTCATCTGCAAGCGCTGTAGGCGCTGCCCATTCACGGCTCAGCTCAATAATCCCGTGCTGGCCGAGAACTGCCATTAGAACGCAGGGATAGGCTTGCCGTTAATTACAAAACTGATGCTCACCTGAGTGCTATCACCAACGTTGGTAGCGATGCCCTGCGAATTGATGAGCGCAGGCCCAGATACAGCACGGCCACTACCTTTGTAGATGATCATCTCCAGATTGTCCGGCTGTTCACCGTCATCAAAAATACGGCTCATCAAACTCACGGTCGCCGGATCGTCGGTCTTATACAGAAGCGTTGCTGAGCCGCTGGTGGTTCGTTTGCCATAGGCAAACTCATCATCCATATCACCAATGCCGGTAATCTCCAGCGTTTGCCGCTGCGTTTCCATGCTGATACTGCGGACCTTAGCCACCTTTTGGCCCAGATACCTCACCTCACCATGAGTTGAGTTTGCAACAGTCATCAGCCAGTCTCGACCTTTCCTTACAGCCTAAGCTCCGCTCTAAAGCTACACCTACAGCTAATCCGCTTGCCGCCCGGCACTCGGCTGCCCTCAGGGGGACCGGCCCAGTACCACTTAAGGCCTGGACCAGGATTGAGCAAATCCACGTCGGTCAGATTTTTGCTGACAATGGCAGGGAATGCCACATCATCCACAGCTCCTCGCGCTGCGTCATGCGCTGCCTTGATCTGCGCATACGCTGCCTGGCTGATATTGGAGAACTCCAGCGTCATCGGCGCATCGCTTGCCTTACTGCCCCACAGCCTGACGCTACGAACGCCAGACTGTGAGCGCATTTCGGTTACCGGCCAGCTGGGCTCGCCAAACTCATGGCCTGTTGGCTGTATCGCTGGAAACTGAACCGTCATCGCTGAATCACCCATGCGGCCTGGTTGTCCCAGTCTGCAGCCACCAGCAGACCTCCCGATGCGTTAGTGGGCATGTGAACAGCCTCGATGTCATACACGCCATCTTCAGTAGGCGTGATCCTGCTGATCTGATACGTTCGCACCTGAGTGCTCACCTGCTTAACGGTGAACACAATCCCGGTTGGTGAACCTATCCCGCCAACGATCGTCAATTCACCCGCATCATTGACGGCGCCATCGCCGTCCCAGCTCACCACGTTGTAACTGCCATCTACCAGCGCGGTAGTGCTAACAACGGTGCCATCACCCAGCACAACGCCATTATTGAACTGATCGTAAACGGTGGCATCCATAGCGACCCTGATCAGGTCACCAGGGCCGACGCCTGTCGTGATCCCCTCCAGTCCGTCATAAGTGGTCTTGAATCTGATGGTGTGATCCCGTAGCCTCCGCATCCGCAACTGGAACTTGGCAACATCTATTGCATGGTTCTCATTGGTGCAGAAATCGCTAAGGTCAGTAGCCTCGATCGGCAGGCTATCGCTTCCGTACGGTGGCGCCTCATAAACCAGGACTTCACGCTCAAGCGGGAACAACCCCGGATTGGCCGGGTTGGTGCTACTCCGTTCCTGCCGCCACTTCACGCTAACCCGTGCCGGCTGGCGTTCCTCTACAGGGATTGACTCAAACTGGAAACTACCCTCGGAAATGTTCCCAGCGGTAAATAACGCCTTGTGGGTAACGGTGCCAAAGGTGATAAACGGCACCAAGTCATAACGCCCATTGACCTCGCGGAAGTCCAGCAACATTGCACCGGCTGTGTCCGCTATCCATTGACGCGGTGCAGTCTGGTTGATGATTACACCACCATCAAAGAAGTATTTCCGATCTAGGCACCATTGCGCAGCAGCCTGGAAGTTAGGCAGGTTGATCAGATCATCCGTGATGCTTCCGGGCCCATACTTCGCATTGGTTAGACGGTCTAGCGCTAGGTCTGGCAGAAGATGCGATGGCCCCTCGGTAAGGCTGTTAAGCAACCGGCGCACTACCGTTCCACCAGTTACATAGCCTGATAGCTGACTGAATTGCCGCCACTCAAACGCTGATAAAGCATTGACACCAAACAACGCGATTCCGTTATACGTTGGCGCTGTAGCATTCTGCACGATCTCATTCACATACACGATCTCATGCTCTGGGGCATCGGTGCTAGCTTGAATTTCGTCGTAGACAAAAAACTCAGCTAGTTTGCCCCATGCGTCGGCGTAGTTGTTGTTTGAGTCAACATGTGGCAGTCCCATATTGCCGCGTCGGGTTTGCTGCAGCCTGAACGTAGCTTCGCTCCGCGAAACCGCCCGGCCGTTAAAGGTAGCTTTTACTGTGCGGCCACCGGTTGTAGTCGTAACCGTTTGCACAGTGCTCATACGGCTATCAATTACATACACAGTTCCATCGGTGATGACGTTCCTCACCTCCCAGCCGGTAAGTGGTTCAATTGTCCATTCCCATGAATCAAGCGCAGGCCACTCGATCCGTAGATAGTTGAACATTGACTGCTGCTCAACACCCACAAATCCAAACACCTGTGCAAGCGGTGTAAATGACGCCTCTTGCTGCTTCTTATACAGCACCCGCACAAACGAGTAGCGCTCGCTAGCGCCCACCAGCTGACCGCTCTGGTAGTTATCAACCTTGACTGTATTGCCGCGACGGATCACGTCGCCTTCCTTATTCAGGCACGCCCGCCCATCGGCCTGGCTGAAAGTGAGTGTGCCACGAAAGCGCAGAATCCCATTGAATCGAATGCCCATGCTGGAGCGAATGCCCAGCTCTACGATCCTGCACTCTCTCGTGGTGGCACCATGCGCCATTGCCACGCGCATGATATGCGGGCCGTTGGTGGCGGTTTGACGTGTCGGGCTTACCGTCAGACCGTCTTGATTGAGGATCGCATCTGTTACCCTAGCTGCAGCACCAGCTCGGACCACTCTGAATGTGGCCTCGATTGACTGGCCACTGTTTGCTTCCTCAAGGTCTACATCAGAGCGGAAAACCTCATCCGTTGGTGAACGCCCAGTACAAACGGCTAAAGCTGATCCGATTTTGTAAAGCTCACCAACAATAATTGCATCGTCCCATGCTCGCTGCCTATTGGCTATGGATGATGCCGCATCATCTGCGGTTTCGCTATATTCGTCTGAGTCGTTATACTTAAACACCATATTCGCCCGCAACCGTGGCGGGCCTGAAAGCGCTGTAACCGGCCCTGAGCCATCAGCCACAGCTAGGTCATAATCGCGCTGTGTGAATTGCGACAAGCTCAGGGCTGTAGTGACAGTAATGCTGCGATTGCCCGACTCGTCTAGCGTTACATTTGTAACTAAACCATCCTGATTTTTTGTCTGATCTAAGCTGTAATCAAGACTTGGCCCGTTGCCACTGCTGCTAGCAAGATAGCTATCAACACTGCGCGTCGTGATTGTTAAGCTGTACCGGCGCCTAATCTCTAGGTCACGGTCTTCGTTCTTGGCTACGATCCAATATCGAATTGTAATAATGCCATCGTCCGTATTAGTAATGACATCCTCAATATCAGACAGGTCTACCGTAACGTCGGCTGAAACTGTACGATTTACTGCGTCAACAGTGGTTGAGCCAAACGACAACGCATTAAGCAGCTGGCTCAATGTGACTGATAGCTTGGGGCCGAAATTTGACGCGCCGCCTTCAACCACTCCGCGAGGATAGATATTGTCATAATCTCTTACCTCTGCGGTAACGATCCAATTGTCATCGTTAGCGACAGTGCCCGTAAACTCAGTCTCGAAATCACTACCGCGCAGCAGCTTGTAAGTAATTAGATCACCAACTGCATAGCTTACCGCTCCAGAGCTGGCGCCTACAATTCCCGATCGTGTAGAAAAAAATGCAGTCAGCTTGGCACGTTGCGCCTGCACAACCTCATCCAAGTCGCAAGCTACAATCCCGTCGCCCTCATCGCCTGTAGGCTTCAGACGTGCTGTAACACCAGGCCTTACATTCGGATTCAGCTTGAATCCAAGGTTGTTTCCTATCGGGCTGTAAACGCCAAACGTCGTAGAAGTAGACGGCTTGACCGCTGCGCTGAAATCTGACGCCCACGCATTATTAACTGACTGCAGCTGGAATACATCTGCACCGCCAGCATTCACCGCATTGCCAGGATCGGCATTAGCAGCACGCCCAACAATGCGATTCGCGCTAGTAATCCGCCCGCCATTGTCACGGTAGTAAATCGTGATCCGACTTCCGATCTCATTCGCCTGGCTCGTGCCTAAGTCATAAACTCCAATGCTGTTATCTCCAATAGCGAATCCTTGCGGGTCAATGCTTGCTACCCTGCCTTCTGCCAGCATGAAGACAGCGCGGAGCATTTGACTGCCACCTAAGCTCCATATCTGTGACCACAGCAAGGTAGCGTTTACGCGCACGCCGCCATAGGTGACACCGTTAATCGTTTCTCGATTGGCATATACAACAGGGATCGGCTCACCCAGGCTTGCGACCTGTTGAACTGCATCGAAGCCAACACGCGGCGCAAACGCCTGCAGGCTGGTCTGTGATTCACCAACACGGTTACGAGTGCGCAGCTGAGCCGGCCTAGCCTGGCTGGCGGATGGCGTGAGCAGCGCACCAATCAGCTGCAGGCCAATCGCAATGACAATCTGAATAGCGATCG
>Ga0164293_10004770_pt1 | contig 11585 bp, 11 predicted proteins | sample GEODES118metaG_FD_111487 | JGI IMG/M metagenome (GOLD analysis project Ga0164293, IMG submission 111487) | Eutrophic lake water microbial communities from Lake Mendota, Wisconsin, USA - GEODES118 metaG | ecosystem: Environmental > Aquatic > Freshwater > Lake | place: USA: Lake Mendota...
TATTACTTGTTAAAGACTAGTTTTTCTTCTTTGGAACTATTGAGCGCTCGATCTCCCCAATAAAAGGGATAGCATCTTGAATTTCAGTTCTAACTGATGTTTGCAAATAAGCTTCTAGTTGAATAAACTTTGCTGCATTTATTGCACCAATTAGTTTTTTTGTTTTCCCATAATACTTCGCATACAATTTTTCTAAATTCACATTATTTTTTAATGCAGCTTTAGTAAGCTCGTCTGCTTTTTCATCAGATAAGGTTGCATAATTATTGGCATAATCAGCAATTATTTCCATTTTCTTCATACTCAATGCTTTTCGTTCTTCTTCGTATGCATCATACACAGCCCAAAATGCAGCAGCTTGTGGCTCAGCCAAGCTCATGTAAGCTCCCACTAAATCTTTTTTACTTTTACCATACACACTTTGTATGATGGCAATCTCATCTTTCATTCCAGACTGAGCAATTAATTGTGTAGAACAAATCAACAATAAACCCAATACAATTTTCTTCATATTATTTAATTTAAAGTCAAAATTAATACTTTTTAACAGAATCAATATTGAAAATGATTCATTAATCATTTTCAATATGGTGTTTAGCGCCGTAATGAAAGGCTTTTGTAACAACACCCCCATCATGAGACAATATGATTTTGAAAATGTAATCATAATCATCATCCACTAATTGGGGCACTGGGCGAGCGCCTCCTAATGCTTCGATGGTTTCTAAAACCGTATTGGAATGGCCTACAATTAGGATTATTTTCCCTTTTTGAAAATCGATCAAGCGCTGCGCAAACTCCTTGATCAAGCTGGGGTCGTAGGTATTCACTTTAGCCGTAAAATGTGCTGCAGTTTGCCTGGTTCTTTTGGTGTTGGTAGAGAAGATCATATTCGGCTCCTGCCCTTTTAAATAAGCCGCCAAATCCAATGCACGCTGTTTACCAATCTCCGTTAATTCAGGATCTCTTTTATTGGCAGCACTGGTATCTTTTTCTGCATGACGAACAATCCAGATGGTTGTGCTCTGTGAACTTACAGCATTTGAAATGCTTATCAATAAAATAAATGCTATCACGATTATTTTAAAAGAATGCCTCATTATCTTCATTTGATTTTACTTATTTATTAATTTAATTTTAGCTTTTATCATTCTAGCGCTGCATTTTTTGCAACAACAATTCTTTTACACCATCAACCCATTCTTCTTTTAAGATCCTTAAAACGATCGAATCTCTTCTGCCACCATCAGGTTTCATTAAATTGCTTTTTAAAACACCCTCTTCTCTACAACCAATCGATCTCATTGCTGCGATACTTCTCTCATTCAATACATCTGCCCTAAACTCAACCCTTTCAAATCCCATGGTTTCAAATGCAAAACACAACAATAAAAATTTACAATGCGCATTCAACCCTGTACCCTGAAATTTTTTACCATACCATGTATATCCAAGTAACAAAGTTTGGTGTTTCAATTCAATATCATACAACCTTGTAGAACCCACATATTCGTTTGTTCGCTTATCAAAAACAATAAAAGGGTAGCCTTTTTTTAAAACTCGAGACTCAATCGCTGATTTTATATATTCAACCATATTGCTACTCCCCGCTGCAGACATAAGCGAATATTGCCATAATGCAGGCTCGTTTTCCGCAAAATAACTCAACAAAACCGCATCAGATTGCAACAAAGGTCGCAATAAAACGCATTCGTTCTCTAACACATAATCTGCTGAAAAATCAAACGGTGAAATCATATGGTTTTTATATGGATAACGCTCTTCTGAACTATTCAAAAACAAGTTTATATTCATTAAAAATAATTAATCTTGCATCAATTAAAGAAACAAAATTATGTGTGGAATTGTAGGTTATACCGGACCAAGAGAAGCGTATCCAATTATATTAAAAGGCTTGAAAAGATTAGAATACAGAGGATATGATAGTGCTGGAGTAGCGCTTATAAATAACCAGCAGCTAAACGTTTACAAGAAGAAAGGCAAAGTAGCAGAATTAGAGGAAAGTGTGTTAAGTGTAGACATGCATTCGCATATTGGTATAGGTCATACAAGATGGGCAACTCATGGAGAACCAAGTGATCGAAACGCCCACCCACATCTATCTCAATCAGGTAAGTTTGCGATGATTCACAATGGCATCATCGAAAATTATACAGCTATTAAAAAAGAATTGGTTGCAAAAGGATATCAATTTAAAAGTGATACGGATACAGAAGTATTACTCAATTTTATTGAAGACATACAATTAAACAATAATTGTAGTTTAGAAGAAGCACTAAGAATTGCATTGAAAAGAGTAGTTGGCGCGTATTGCATTTTATTAATTGCAGACGATGATCCAACCACCATTATTGCGGCCAGAAAAGGTAGCCCATTGGTTATTGGAATTGGCAAAGGAGAACATTTTTTAGCGAGTGATGCTTCTCCTATTATTGAATACACTAAAGAAGTAGTGTATGTTAACGATTATGAAATTGCCATCGTAAGACCCGACGAACTGATTCTCAAAAATCTAGGCAATGAAAAACAAACACCTTTCATTACCAAACTAGACATGGATTTAGCAGCAATTGAAAAAGGTGGCTACGATCATTTCATGTTGAAAGAAATTCATGAACAACCAAGTACCATTTTTGATTGTTTGCGTGGAAGATTATTGCCACAGACTGGTCAAATTATGATGGGAGGAATAGAAAATAATATGGAAGCTTTCATAAAAGCCAATCGTATTATGATTGTGGCTTGTGGAACAAGTTGGCATGCAGGCTTGGTTGCGGAATATTTAATTGAAGAATTATGTCGTATTCCTGTAGAAGTTGAATATGCTTCTGAATTTAGGTACCGTAATCCTGTTATTCATCCTGGAGATGTGATAATTGCCATATCTCAAAGTGGAGAAACAGCAGACACATTGGTTGCATTGGAAAGTGCTAAGGAAAAAGGTGCATTTATTTTTGGCGTAGTGAATGCCGTAGGAAGTAGTATAGCAAGGTTAAGTCATGCTGGCGCTTATACCCATTCAGGGCCAGAAATAGGCGTTGCTAGTACAAAGGCATTTACTGGTCAATTGGCAGTGTTGATGATGATGGCTTTAAAAATAGGCTTTGCTAAAGGCACTATTACCGAAGAAAGATATTTACAATTGATGTTAGATTTAGAAGCTGTTCCAGAAAAAGTGCAAGCCATTTTACAAGACACTTCCAATATCGAAAGAATCGCTAATAAATACAAAGACGCAACCGATTTTCTTTTCTTAGGGAGAGGCTATAATTTCCCTGTTGCATTAGAAGGAGCACTTAAACTAAAAGAGATTTCTTATATCCATGCAGAAGGATATCCAGCAGCAGAAATGAAGCATGGACCAATTGCTTTAGTAGATGAAAAACTTCCAGTAGTATTTGTTGCAACAAAAGATTCTTACTACGAAAAAATAGTTTCCAATGTACAAGAGATCAAAGCCAGAAAAGGGAAAGTAATTGCAGTGGCAACAATCGGTGATGATATTATTCCAAGCATGGCAGATGATGTAATGCTGGTGCCAGATGCAGATGAAGTAATTGCTCCATTATTAAGTGTTGTGCCATTACAACTTTTGAGTTATTATGTAGGTCTTGCAAAAGGATTGGACGTAGACAAGCCAAGAAATCTTGCAAAAAGTGTAACAGTAGAATAATTTTATTTGTTGAATTAACGATTGCTATGCCACAAAACAATATTGCTAAAACACCGCTGAATTCTTTAGGTTATAATTTCATTAAAGATCAGTACATACCAAAAGGAAAAGATGAATATTATTTACGCAATATTCAAATAAAAAACGGCATCCATTATCGACAATTGATGGCTGAAGAAATTGAAATGCTGGTAAGAAACGGCAATACTTCAGATGATTGGAACAATATCCTGGTTTCAGATGCATTCAACCCAAGATTGGTTAAAAATTGCAACTTTTATGGCTTAGTAAGAATTGGCAAACTCGAAAATTTCTGTCTTAGTTTCAGCGATCTGAAGGCTCCTGTTGGATTGTACAACTCTAATATTATCAGCTGCGATTTTGGAGACAATGTATCTATCCATTATGTACATTATTTGTCGCATTATATCATTGGCAGCGAGGCAATCATTACCAATGTAAATGAGTTAATAACTACCAATCATGCAAAATTTGGTACCGGAATAATCAAACAAGATGAAGATGAATCTGTGAGAATTTGGATGGAAATTTGCAATGAAAATACCGGAAGAAAAGTAATGCCTTTTAATGGAATGCTTCCTGGAGATGCTTTCTTATGGAGCAGATACAGAGATGATAAAACATTACAAGATAAATTCAAGGCATTTACAGAAAAAAAATGCGACAACAAAAGAGGCTATTATGGTAAAGTGGGCGATAGAACAGTAATAAAAAATTGTAAGATCATTAAAGATGTTTGGGTTGGATCTGATGCTTACTTTAAAGGAGCCAATAAACTCAAAAATCTCACTGTAAATTCTGGACCAGAGGGGAGAACGCAAATTGGAGAAGGATGTGAAATTGTAAACGGAATTATCGGATTTGGATGCAGGCTATTTTATGGGGTAAAAGCAGTTCGATTTATCATGGCCGATCATTCGCAATTAAAATATGGAGCAAGATTAATCAACTCCTATTTGGGTCAGAATGCAACCATCTCATGCTGCGAAGTGCTTAACTCATTGATATTTCCAGCACATGAACAACACCATAATAACTCATTTTTATGTGCGGCTTTAGTAATGGGGCAAAGCAATATTGCAGCAGGTGCTACTATTGGATCCAATCACAATAGCAGAAGTGCTGATGGAGAAATCATTATGGGAAGAGGCTTTTGGCCAGGCCTTTGTGTGAGCCTTAAACACAATTCTGTATTTGCTTCTTTTTCAATGGTAAATAAAGGCGACTACCCTGCTGAATTAAATATTAAAATACCATTTTCACTCATTAGCAATGATGTGCACAATAACCAATTAACAATCATGCCAGCATATTGGTTCTTATACAATATGTATGCATTAGCAAGAAACGCATGGAAATACACAGATAGAGACAAAAGAACCAATAAACCCCAAGAGCTAGAATACCATTATTTAGCACCAGATTCAATCAATGAAATTTTTACCGCTTTGGAATTATTGGAGCTCTATACAGGAAGGGCTTATTTATTAACTCAAAAAAATAGTGTTGATTCCGATGATGAAGCCATTGAAGTGGGCAGACTATTATTGAAAAGTAAAAACAAAATTGTAACTCAATTAGAAATAATTGCCAACGACATTGAAAACAGTAAGCGACCAACCTTATTGATTAAAGTATTAGAGGCTTATGCCATCTTCGAAGACATTATATTATACTATGGCATTGAGCAAATCATTCAAATTATACAATTCAATAAAATTGCCAACTTAGCAGAATTACACAAATTAATACCTCGAAAATTAATCAGAGATGAATGGATTAATGTTGGAGGCCAATTAATGACCAGCATGGAAGTGGCAGATTTAAAAAAGAAAATCGTTACCAATAAAGTAAAAAGTTGGGACGATGTTCATGATCAATATTTATTAAAAGGAAGCAAATATGCCGAACAAAAAAGAGTACACGGATTGGCTTCATTGCAGCAAATAACTGGCATCCAACTAGCTACAATGAATATTCAACAGTTTAATTATTTTCTAACGGCTGCTTCCAATACCAAAGAATGGATTACTAGGAGTATTTATAATTCTAGAGCTAAGGACTATTCAAATCCATATAGAAAAATGGTGTATGAGAATTTTGCAGAGATGAATGAAGTTATTGGAAAATTAGAAGACAATGGTTTTATTACAGACCAGAATGAATCACTACTTGCTTTCAAAAAAGAAATTCAAAGAATAAAGAAACTGTTTAAAATAAAAAACTGATGCCAACTTTTTTTAAGAAGTCAACATCAGCTGATTATTCATAGGTAATCTTTTATAAACGAAGCCCAACACCCAATTGAATTTGCTGATTGGTCCATTTTTCTTTATTGTCAATATCATTGATATTATTCAATCCAATATTATACCTGCCATAAATACGCAGTGCAGTTAAATTGAATTGTGCTCCTAAAACCATGGAAAAATCGCCCTTTTTAAAAGCATTTTGACCATTTACCAACAAATTATCATTCTGATTCATCAATACTCCAAACTGCGGACCCGCATTCAGCGTTAACATTTCACCAACGTTGTATCTTAATAGAATTGGAATTAAGATATAATCTAATTGAATTTGTTGATCCGCACCGGGTGTTAGCATATTTTGATAAATAGAATTAAATCCGGTAGTTCTAGTAGATTTAGATTGACTCCATAGCAATTCAGGTTGAATACCCCATTTTTTGGCAAAATCAATTTCGGCAAATCCACCTAAATGATAAGAAAGATCATAACTATCAGTAAAACTTTGTCCAGCAATCTGGTTTAAGTTGGCACCTGCCTTTACACCAAGCCTAAAACCAGTTTGTGCTTGAGTCAATACACCTATCATTAAAAATGATAGGAGGAAAACGAGGTTCTTTTTCATATAGAATATTTATAATAATACGACAATCATCATGCCAGTTTTTTCCACATCTCTTATCTTTCTTCTTTATTCATTCTTAATTCTATCAAAGTAATTTCTGGCAAAATCCCTACTCTGCCAGGATACCCAATAAATCCAAAACCCCGATTTACATACAATTTTTGATTTCCATCTTCATACAAACCTGCCCATTGTTTATACATCCACTGAACGGGGCTCCATTTAAAATAAGGATTCTCTAAGCCAAACTGCATCCCATGCGTATGACCAGACAACATTAATTGAATATCGGGGTACTCCCTTTTCACTTGAGCATCCCAATGACTGGGATCGTGACTTAATAATATTTTAAATGGAATATTTTCTGTGCCAGAATACGCATCTTGCATCTTACCATATTTAGGAAACCTTCCTTTAGCTCCCCAATTTTCTATACCTAAAACAGCCATCTTTTCTCCCTCCTTCTCAATAATAACATGTTCATTCATTAATAGTTTCCAACCCATATCGGCATGTACTTGCTTGAGTTTATCTAAATTGGCTGATTTAGCAGCTGTACTTGGCCATGAAACATAATCGCCATAATCATGATTACCGAGTGTGCTAAATACACCATACACTGCGTTTAACTTGCCAAAAATCGATTTATAATCGTTCATTTCTTCTGCCCTATCATTCACCAAATCACCTGTAAATAAAATAAGGTCTGCTTTTTGATCAAGCATCATGTTTACCCCCCGCTCAACTGCATTGATATTTTGGAAACTTCCACTATGGATATCACTTATATGAACTATTTTAAACCCATCAAAGGCTTTTGGCAAATTGTTAAAAGCAAGTGTATTTTTTTTAACTTGATAATTGTATTTATTACCAAAACCGTATAATAAAGTTCCAAATAGCGTACCTCCAACACCAATACCCGCCCAACTTAAAAAAGCAGATCTAGCAATCAATTGTCCATCACCCAAAAACTGACCTCCCGTATTCCTAAAAACTTTGGCGATTATCCAAATAACAACTCTTCTGATATCGTCAGTTAGAAAAAAGAGCGCGCCAATTAATTTAGCTAAAAACAATCCAACTAAAATGGCAAATACATAGTTCCTGAAAATCTTGGATGTTTGAAGCACTTGTATAAAAGGGAATGACAATAATGCAGCCAAAGTAAATAGTGAAATGACCCAATATCCATAATGAATAACCACTCGCCAACGCTCGGCAAGAGGCTGAGTTACCACTTTAACCGCTTGAAAAACATAGTAATCTAATATCACCATCACTAAAGCTATCACCCAAAAAGCACCAGAATTCCGCATAAATACCAATTAAAAGGGTTTAAAGATAAGGAAAGCAGCTTCCAAACAAGGTAAAATTGGCTACTGTTCACCAATGTTGAAAACTTAAGTGCTTTTGGTTAAAGGCTTTGAAGAATATTGTTTGATAGCTGTGCCTGATGCCTTATTTTTGGAAGCTTGCAAAAAAGGAAAAGCGAATAATTATGGCAAGAATTATTGGAGTAGCCAATCAGAAAGGAGGTGTGGGCAAAACTACCACAGCCATTAATGTGGCTGCTAGTTTAGCGGTTTTAGAATACAAAACGCTTTTGGTAGATGCCGACCCTCAGGCAAATAGTACAACTGGGGTTGGATTTGATTTGCACAATATTACCAATAGTTTATACGACTGTATGGTAAATAATGTAACTGCCAACGAAGTAGTTTTAAAAAGCGATGTGCCTAATTTAGATATTATCCCATCTCATATCGATTTGGTTGGAGCAGAAATAGAAATGATCAACTATCCAAACCGCGAAAATATTATGAAAAATATTTTAGATGCGGTTAAAGACAAGTACGACTTTATTATAATAGACTGCTCGCCATCGCTTGGTTTAATAACAGTTAATTCTTTGGTTGCAGCTGATAGTATAATTGTTCCTGTTCAATGTGAATTTTTTGCGCTAGAAGGATTGGGTAAATTATTAAACACCATAAAAATTGTTCAAAATAGATTGAATCCTTCGCTGCAAATTGAAGGAATTTTGATGACCATGTACGATGGACGATTGAGGTTATGCAATCAAGTTGTTAGTGAGGTAAGAAGACATTTTGACGATATGGTTTTTTCTACCATCATTCATAGAAATACACGTTTGAGTGAAGCACCAAGTGTTGGAAAGCCAGTTATTTTATATGATGCAGAAAGCAAAGGCTCTGTAAACTATTTAAACCTCGCAAAAGAAATTTTACAAAATAATGGAATGACAAAAATTTCCAATCAAGAAAGGATTATTGAATAAAGCAATAATAGAAATCAAACAATGACCACTCCAAAACAAAATAAAGATTTAATCGGAAAAGGGCTGCGCTCTTTATTACAAAATATTGATACGGATTTGAAGAACACCACTGGGAATCTAAAATCTGAAGTTGTGGAGCAAGCAACAACAAGTAGCAGAATCAATTTGGCAGATATTCAGGTAAACCCCAAACAACCCAGAAGAGATTTCGACGAACAAGCACTACAGGAATTGGCAACCTCTATTCGTTTACATGATATTATCCAGCCAATTACTGTAAGTAAATTGCCAAATGGCAAATACCAATTAATTGCAGGTGAAAGAAGGTTTAGGGCTGCTAAAATTGCAGGATTAAAAGATATTCCTGCTTATATCCGCGTAGCCAACGATCAACAGTTATTGGAATTAGCGCTACTCGAAAACATCCAAAGAGAAAACTTAAATGCAGTTGAAATGGCATTGAGTTTTAAAAGGATGATGGAAGAATTGGATTATACCCAAGAACAGGTTGCAGAAAGAATGGGTAAAGAAAGAAGCACTGTTACCAACTATATTCGTTTGCTCAAATTACCCCCAGATATATTATCGGCTGTTCGAAACAATACTTTAACAATGGGTCATGCACGTGCATTGGTAAATATTGACACCATCGATAAACAGTTATTTGTATTTAAAGAAATACTGCAAAAAGAACTGAGTGTTAGGCAAACAGAAGAATTGGTTCGTAAATTGTACAAGGGTGGATCAAACCACCAAGGAGCAAGTGCATCAAAATCAGACCTCCCTCCTGCCTATAAAAAGATTGAAGACAATTTAGCATCGCATTTTGGCACAAAAGTTAAAATGACCCACAATAAAAAAGGGTATGGAAGTATTCATATAGAATATTACTCCCTCGATGAATTGAATAAATTATTGGATTTAATGAATGTAACGGTGAGCTAATGTTTAATTTAAAAAAAACATGCTTTTTAACTTTCTTAATGCTTTGTTGTTGCTCTTTTAGTAAGGCACAATCTAAAGACACAACCAATGCATCCCAATTAACGGTTGTAGAAAATTCACCAATTATTGTTGGTGTAATTGATTCTACAAAAATCAAAAAAAGAATTAAAGACTCTACCATTCTTGCAGGTCATAGCCCGAGAATTGCAACTAAACGTTCTGCCATTCTTCCTGGATGGGGTCAGGCATATAACCGCGAATACTGGAAAATCCCCATTGTATATGGTGTTTTAGCAATCCCCACAGTTGCTTTTATTTACAATAATAACTATTACAAAAAAACAAAGTTTGCCTACGAGGCAATGTACAAAGCACAGAACGGAGATAGTAGTGATTTGGCTGCCATTGATCCTGAATTGGTTAATCTGAGTATGGGTTCTTTACAAAATTATCGCAACCAATTCAGACGAGATAGGGATTATGCTATTTTGTTTTTCTTATTGGCTTGGGGATTGCAAGTTGCAGATGCAACCGTTTTTGCTCATTTAAAGCAATTCAATGTAAGCAATGATTTAAGTATGAAAATAAATCCAACATTCAACCCCTATACAAGAACTCCGGCATTAACTGTATCATTGAATTTCAGAGATCAACCCAAAAAAAGATTGGCATTAGCCAGATAACGCTACACCAAAAAAGACAGACATGAAAATTGCATTAATAGGATATGGAAAAATGGGTAAAGCCATTGAAGCAATAGCAGTTGAAAAAGGCCATTCCGTTGTGCTTAAAATTGATGTAGACAATGCAGCAGATTTAAATGAAAAAAATTTAGCTCAAGCAGATGTTGCTATTGAATTTACAGGACCGCATAGCGCAGTAAGCAATGTAATGAAATGCTTGGCCTCTGGCATTCCGGTTGTTTGCGGATCAACAGGTTGGTTAGAAGAATGGGACAAAGTACAAGCCTTTGCAAAAGCCAATAATGGCAGTTTGGTTTATGCAAGCAATTATAGCATTGGGGTAAATCTTTTTTTTGAAATAAATAAGCATTTAGCAAAATTGATGAATGATTATCCTAACTACGATGTATCCCTTAAAGAAATTCATCATACCCAAAAAAAAGATGCCCCGAGCGGAACTGCCATCAGTTTGGCAGAACAAGTGCTAGAGAATTTGAAGCGAAAAAAATCATGGACTATCGATGCAGATACAACCAATGAAAGTGAAGTCATTATCGCCTCAGAAAGAATTGATCCAGCACCAGGAACACATCATGTAAAATACAGCTCATCCATTGATGATATCGAAATCATTCATACTGCACACAACCGAATTGGTTTTGCAGGAGGTGCAGTAAAAGCAGCCGAATTTGCAATTGGCAAAAAAGGTGTTTTTGGAATGAAAGAAGTTTTGGGTTTATAGCTTAATAGAAAAACCAACTTTAACATTAAATGCCCTAGATGCAGCCACATTAATCGGTTGTTGCCAATGGCTTTGTGTTAGCTGAACTTCTAAACCAAATAACCTAACACCACCACCATACTCATAAATCAAGTTATCACCTTTAATGCCAGAACTAGCATAGCTTTGAATAGCGGTTCCAATATTGCCTAAAACAAATAATCTTCCAAGTAACATATATTGCCTTACACCACCCTTTAGGGTTGTAATATTTAATGAGCCAGCAGGATTATTGATAGATGCTCCAAAGCGTTGGTATCCGGCTGTTCCCATGAACATAGTAGA
>Ga0164293_10004771_pt1 | contig 11583 bp, 10 predicted proteins | sample GEODES118metaG_FD_111487 | JGI IMG/M metagenome (GOLD analysis project Ga0164293, IMG submission 111487) | Eutrophic lake water microbial communities from Lake Mendota, Wisconsin, USA - GEODES118 metaG | ecosystem: Environmental > Aquatic > Freshwater > Lake | place: USA: Lake Mendota...
GGGGTGGAGACCTCGTTCTTGGAATGGTCCGCCGTCGCATTTCCGCTGTCCTTGGCCCTGCTCGTGTTGGCTTACTTCACGCTCCGCGCTGGAATCAAAGGCGAGGATTTGCGGGGGGTAACCTGGCCGTCCGCAGAGCCCTGGTCCTCCGGCGAACGACGCATGTTAGGTATTTTTCTGGCGGTGGCCCTTGCTTGGATGGGGCAACAAGCCTTGGAACCCCTTCTCTCTCCCTGGGGCCTGAAAATAAAAGACCAGCACATTGGACTCTTGGGAGCGTTGGCCTTGTTCGTCGTTTCCGACCGGCACGGCCAGCGGTTGCTGGACTGGACCGACGCCCAACGCATCGAATGGGGCATTCTTTTGCTTTTTGGCGGCGGCATGGCGCTGGCATCGGGGATGATGGAGAGTGGATGGCTCGATGCCCTTTCCGGGCTCAATCAATTTCACCTTCCGGTGTGGGCCTGGATCTTATTTGTTACGGCCTTGGCGGTTTGGGCCACCGAATTCCTAAGCAACATGGCCCTGGTCAGTGCTTTGCTGCCGGTTGTGTTGGCACTCAGCAAGGCGCAGGGTATCCCTTTCGAAACGTTGGCGATGCCTCTTACTGTGGGGGCCAGTTGTGCCTTTATGTTGCCTATGGCGACGCCCCCCAACGCAGTCGTGTTTGCGTCTGGCCGACTAACGGTGCCCTACATGGCCCAGAAAGGCGCTTGGCTCAATCTGTGGTCCACGCTGTTGATTGCGGGGGTATTCATCGTGCTCAGCCTGTAACCGTTTCGGGCGCCAACAAAAAAGGGCGATCTCCTGCGGAGATCGCCCTTTTTGTTTATAAACTGCTCGGTAAAATTAATGCCCGGCGTGGCCGTGGCCTTCGCCAGCGTGGTCGCCGTGGTCGCAGGATTCGGACATGCCTTTTTTGGCGCCGTCTGCGCAGCACGCTTTCTTCTCACCGGACGATTCGGTGGTGTCACCGGCGGCACCCTTGGGAGCGCAGCAAGACTTGCCTTCCGCACCTGCGTGCATTTCGGTACCGGGCTTGTGGCAATCCATGGAGGCACCGTGTCCGTTTGCGCCTTCGTTGATAAACGGAGCAATCACCAACGCCACGATGGACGTCAACTTGATCAAGATGTTCATGGATGGGCCAGACGTGTCCTTGAAGGGATCGCCTACGGTGTCACCGGTTACAGCGGCCTTGTGCGGCTCTGAACCTTTCTTGAACGGCTGACCGTCAATCATTACACCTTTTTCAAAGCTTTTCTTGGCGTTGTCCCAAGCGCCACCGGCGTTGTTCTGGAACATGCCCATCAGGACGCCGCTTACTGTGATACCGGCCAGCAGACCGCCCAACGCTTCGGGGCCAAACGCAAATCCAACGACAATGGGAGACAACAAAGCCAATGCACCAGGAGCAATCATCTCGCGGATGGACGCCTTGGTGGAGATTTCTACGCACTTCTCGTACTCGGGCTTGCCCGTTCCTTCCATGATTCCTGGGATTTCACGGAACTGACGGCGTACTTCCTTCACCATTTCCATGGCCGCTTTGCCCACGGCGCTGATGGCCAACGAGCTAAAGAAGAACGGAATCATGGCACCTACAAACAACATCGCCAAAACATCGGCCTTGTAGATGTCAATGCCGGTAATACCGGCCAATCCAACGTACGCAGCAAACAAGGCCAGGGCCGTCAAAGCAGCGGACGCAATGGCAAACCCTTTGCCGGTTGCGGCCGTCGTATTTCCTACAGCATCCAAGTTGTCTGTGCGCTCGCGCACTTCCGCGGGCAGGTGGCTCATTTCGGCAAGGCCTCCCGCGTTGTCGGCAATGGGGCCAAAGGCGTCAATCGCCAACTGCATGGCCGTTGTGGCCATCATACCGGCTGCAGCAATGGCCACACCGTACAATCCTGCCAAAGCGAAGGCTCCGTAGATACCGCCTGCCAAAATCAAGATGGGAAGCACGGTGGATTCCATGCCAATGGCCAAACCGCCAATCACGTTGGTGCCGTGGCCGGTGCCTGATTTCTGCACAATGCTGTCTACAGGACGGCGCCCCATGGAGGTGTAGTACTCGGTCACCAGGCTCATCAACGTGCCTACCACCAAGCCCAAAATGATGGACCAGAAAACGTTCATTGAAGTGATCACCAATTGTACATCTCCGCGGGAGAAGGTCATTTCGGCGGGCAACATCCAGTCGATCAAGAAGTAGGAAGAAATAGCGGTCATGATCATGGAGCTCCAGTTGCCCATGTTCAAGGCGTTCATAACCGAGCTGTCTTCGCCTTTGATGCGAACGAAGAACGTTCCTGCAATGGAGAACAAAATACCCAAACCGGCAATGATCATAGGCAACAAGATGGGAGCCAAGCCGCCAAATTCGTCGGCGCTGACCACTTCCCGTCCAAGGACCATGGTTGCGAGCATGGTGGCTACGTACGAACCGAACAAGTCGGCACCCATACCGGCCACGTCGCCTACGTTATCGCCCACGTTGTCGGCGATGGTAGCAGGATTCCGAGGATCGTCCTCGGGAATGCCTGCTTCTACCTTGCCTACCAGGTCAGCACCTACGTCGGCTGCTTTGGTGTAAATACCTCCGCCCACGCGGGCAAACAAGGCAATGGATTCGGCACCCAAAGAGAAACCGGCCAAAACCTCCAACGCTTGCGCGATGGGGTACATGCCTTCAAAAACGATGTACAAGGTACCGAGGCCCAAAACGGCCAAACCGGCAACGCCCAAGCCCATAACGGTTCCGCCGGTGAACGAAACGGCCAAGGCCTTCTTCAAGGAGGTGCGGGCGGCTTGCGTGGTGCGCACGTTGGCCTTGGTGGCGATGTTCATGCCAATCCAACCGGCAAAGGCGGAGAATACGGCACCAATCACAAACGCGATGGCAATGACCCAGTCGGTATGGTCTTTTACTTTCTCCAATTCGGCAGACCAGCCCAACAAAACAGCAGCAATAACTACAAATACAGCCAAAACGCGCCACTCGGCACGCAAAAAGGCTTGGGCACCGCGGGCAATGTACCCGGCGAGTTCCACCATATTGGCGTCACCTGCGTCTTGTTTATTGACCCACAGGGCCTTTACGATCATAACGACCAAGCCAATCAGGCCAAGTACGGGAATGAGGGTAGTGATATTTTCCATAGGAAATAGTGAAAAGGTAGGGTATTAGTGTTCTTCGGTTTAATTAAGCGTTTTGATAAGCGACTTCGCGCACGACGGACTTGACCTGCTCCAAGGAAGGCAAGAAGGCCTCCATAAGGGTAGGAGCATAGGCCGCCGGGGTGTCAGCGGTGGTGAGGCGGCGAATGGGGGCGTCCAAGAAGTCGAAGGCGCGCTTCTGCACCATGTAGGCAATTTCGGTGGAAATGCTGCCCAACGGCCAAGCCTCCTCCACACACACCAAGCGGTTGGTCTTTTTAACGGACTCAATGACGGTGTCGTAGTCAATGGGGCGAACCGTGCGCAAGTCAATAACCTCGCAGGAAATGCCTTCTTCGGCCAATTGCTCGGCAGCAGCCAAGGCGACCTTGATGATTTTACCAAACGAGACGATGGTCACATCGGTGCCCGGACGTTTGATATCCGCCACGCCAATGGGGATCAGGTACTCCTCTTCGGGCACTTCGCCCTTGTCTCCGTACATCTGCTCCGACTCCATCACCAAAACGGGGTCGTCGTCGCGAATGGCGGATTTGAGAAGGCCTTTCAAATCGTAGGGGGTAGACGGAACGACGACTTTCAACCCGGGGCAGTTGGCGTACCAGCTCTCAAAGGCTTGGCTGTGCGTTGCTCCCAGCTGGCCAGCAGAGGCCGTCGGTCCGCGGAAAACAATAGGAATGTTGAATTGGCCCCCACTCATCTGACGCATTTTGGCGGCATTGGAGATGATTTGGTCAATCGCGACCAGGGAGAAATTCCAGGTCATGAATTCCACAATGGGGCGCAATCCGTTCATGGCAGACCCTACGGCAATGCCCGCAAAACCCAGCTCAGCAATGGGCGTGTCCAGCACCCGCTTGGGGCCAAACTCGTCCAACATGCCTTTGGAGGCCTTGTAGGCACCGTTGTACTCGGCGACTTCTTCGCCCAGGAGGTACACGTTTTCGTCGCGGCGCATTTCTTCGCTCATGGCTTCTGCCACCGCTTCGCGGAATTGGATAACTCTCATGGTGTTGCGCTTGCTATAAGGTCGGCAAAAATACGGCAAGTGTGCCGTACTTTTGCGAATCGCAGGCCGTCGCCTGCCAAAAAGGCCCAAAAAAAACAATTCGAAGCCCATGAAAATAGTGGTGTGCATCAGCCATGTTCCAGACACGACGTCGAAGATCCAATTCACTTCGGACGGCGCTGCCCTGGACGCCCAAGGCATTCAATTTGTGATCAACCCGCACGATGAATTCGGCCTAACCCGCGCGCTGCAGCTGAAAGAGGCCGGATTGGCCACGCAAGTGACGGCCCTGATTGTGGGCGACGCCAGCGTGGAACCCACCTTACGCAAGGCCTTGGCGATTGGAGCGGATGACGCGGTGCGCATTGACGCCAAGCCCGCATCGAGCAACCAAGTGGCTTCTTGGATCGCGGATTACCTGAAGGGAAATCCGGCAGAATTGGTGATCTGCGGCATTGAATCCATTGACTACAACGGGGGCATGGTTCCCGGTCTGTTGGCCCACCACCTGGGTGCCGCTTTTGTAAATACCTGCATAGGATTGGAAATCACCGGCCAAACGGCCACGGTGCTCCGCGAAATCGACGGCGGCAAAGAAAAAGTAACGGCTTCCCTCCCCCTGGTTGTGGCGGGTAAAAAGGGACTGGTAGAAGAATCCGAGTTGCGCATTCCCAACATGCGGGGCATTATGGCGGCGCGCACCAAGCCTTTGGCGGTGGTGGCTCCGGCCAACGTGTCCGCCAACGTGGAATCGCAGCGCTTTGAGCGCCCCACAGGCCGAACGGCCGTCCGCCTAGTAGACAAAGACAACCTGGGCGAATTGGTTCGCCTCCTCCACGAAGAAGCCAAAGTCATTTAATTCAACGAGCAACATGGTACTCATTTTTGCAGAAACCTGGAACGGAACGTTCAAGAAATCGACGTTGGAAGCCGTGCAATACGGCGCTGCTTGCGCCAAATCCTTGGGAACCCACGCCGCCGCGGTGGTCTTCGGAGCCACCACGGAAGACCTGGCAGCGCTCGGGGGCCATGGAGCACAGCGCGTGATCCATGTAACCGGTGCAGCATCCTTTGAACCCCTTGCCTACGGCCAGATGCTGGCTTCCATTGCCCGCGAGGAAAACGCCCAGTTGGTGGTTGTCAGCGGCACCACCAACGGAAAAAGCCTGACGCCTTTGGTTTCCGCCGCACTGGATGCGCCTGCCGTCACCAATGTTTTGGCCCTGCCCCACTCCTTTTCTCCGCTAACCGTTCGACGCGGTGCCTTCTCCTCCAAAGGATTGGAAGATGCGGTGGCCCACGGATCCACCACCGTCCTCTGCATTGTCCCCAATGCCATCGGCATGGCCCCTGCGGGTACCGATTCCGCATCGATCGCCCCCCATTCGGCTGCCGCCACGGGAAAAACCCAGCTGGTGGAACAACAGATTGCATCGGGCAAAATCCCTTTGCCGGAGGCCGAGCGCGTTGTTTCTGCCGGTCGCGGCATGAAAGGACCCGAGAACTGGAACCTCATCGAAGCCCTTGCCCAAGAACTGAATGCCGGAACCGCATGTTCCAAGCCCGTGTCCGACATTGGCTGGCGCCCCCACTCGGAGCACGTTGGCCAAACCGGTATCCAAATCAATCCCCAATTGTATATCGCAGTGGGCATTAGCGGAGCCATTCAGCACCTGGCGGGTGTGAGCAGCTCCAAAACCATTGTGGTGATCAACTCCGACCCCGAAGCGCCCTTCTTCAAAGCGGCGGACTACGGTGTTGTGGGCGATGCCTTCGACGTCGTTCCCAAACTGACGGAGGCCTTGCGGGCTTTTCACGCCTAATCGGTTCTGGCCCATGGATACCCGGGTGCAGTTGGTCGTCAAGGGCCTGACCTACAGCGAACGACCCTCGGGCTCGTACGCCATGGTTTTGGGTACCGAAGACGGCACGCTCCGCATTCCGGTGGTCATTGGCGCTTTTGAAGCACAGAGCATTGCTATTGCCCTGGACCGCATGGCCCACCCCCCGCGTCCCATGACGCACGATCTCTTCCAGACCATGCTCTCGGCCTTCCATATTGCCATCCGCGAGGTCACCCTCACCTCCTTGGAGGAAGGAATTTTTCGGGCGACCATCGTGTGCGAGCAAGAAGGCCTGGAATGGCGGTTTGACGCTCGTCCCTCCGACGCCATTGCCATGGCCTTGCGCCAAGGAAGTCCCCTGTTCGCCACCCAAGAGGTCATCCGATCTGCTGGGGAAATGCTGGACCCCCACGCCCCCACAGAGGTTGCTCCCACGCTCAGTACCACAGAATCCCGAAGCCCCCATGGACTGCTCACCCGCGAGTCCCTGGAAGCCGCTTTGGAAGAAGCCCTGGCCAACGAAGACTACGAGACCGCAGCTGCGCTTCGGGACGAGTTGCAGCGTCGTGGCCGGTAATCCAATCCCGCGAAACCCCAATTTCCACGCAAAACGCCTAACTTCCCCTCATGGATTGGTTCACTACCCTACGCGCCCTTGGCTCCCTTGTTGTGCTCATCGGCATATTGGCTCTTTTTAGCGACAACCGGAAGCGCATTCCTTGGTTGCTCGTGGCTAAAGGACTGGTGATCCAATTCGTTTTTGCCTTCCTGATTTTGCGCGTAAAATCGATTGAGTCCGGATTTCAAGCCGTTGGCCAGGTCTTTGTCAATATTCTGGGCTACACCCGCGAGGGAAGTCTGTTCCTGTTTGGCTCTCTGATATCCAACACCGACTCCTTCGGGTACATCTTCGCCTTTCAAGTACTGCCTACCGTCATCTTTTTCAGCGCCTTCACCAGTTTGATGTACTACTGGGGCATCTTGCAAAAAGTGGTTTGGGTTTTCGCTTATATCATGAGGTGGACCCTCAAGGTATCGGGCGCGGAGAGTTTGGCCGCAGCGGGCAACATTTTCTTGGGACAAACCGAAGCACCCCTCTTGGTGAAGCCCTACATTGGAAAGATGACGAAAAGCGAATTGCTCAGCCTTATGACCGGAGGCATGGCGACCATCGCCGGTGGCGTACTGGCTGCTTACATCGGTTATTTGGGTGGTGACAGCGAAGCCTCTCGCCTCTTTTTTGCCAAACACCTGCTGGCCGCTTCGGTCATGAGTGCACCCGCCGCCATTGTGGCCGCAAAGATTTTGGTGCCGGAGACGGAAACGTTTAACCAAGAAATGCACATCAGCCGCGAATCCAACGGAGACCACTGGTTGGACGCCCTCAGCCGCGGCACGTCCGACGGACTCAAACTGGCCGTCAATGTGGGCGCCATGTTGCTGGTATTCACTGCCTTCATTTACCTGGTCAACTCCATCCTGGCCGACGGAATTGGAGCCTACACCGGTTTGAACGCCTGGATGGCCGATTTTTCCGGGGGTCGTTACCCCTCCTTCAACCTGCAAGCCATTCTGGGCTTAAGCCTCGCTCCCTTGACGTGGCTGATGGGCGTGAATTGGTCCGACGCAGCTTTGGTAGGCCAACTCCTGGGCGAAAAAACCATCCTGAACGAATTTTACGCCTACGTCACCTTGGGCAACCTGATTGAAACCGGTGCATTGACCAACGTCAAAAGCCAGGTCATGGCCACCTACATTTTGTGCGGATTTGCCAACTTTGCCAGCATCGGCATTCAAATTGGCGGCATTGGAACCTTGGCTCCACACCGACGGGCGGACCTTAGCCGTTTGGGCGTGAAGGCACTCGTTGGCGGAACCGTTGCTTCCCTTTTCACGGCAGTACTCGTCGGACTCTTTTACTAAATTCGGAACATGCAGCAGTACCACGACCTCCTGCGCCGCGTGCTGAACGAGGGCGTTCGCAAAGAAGACCGCACCGGAACCGGCACCCTGAGCGTTTTTGGCCACCAAATGCGGTTTGACCTGGCCCAAGGATTCCCCTTGCTCACCACCAAAAAGGTCCACTTCAAAAGCATTGTCCACGAATTGCTTTGGTTCATCGCGGGAGAAACCAACATCCGGTACCTGGCCCAAAACTCCGTACGCATTTGGGACGACTGGCCCTTTGCCGCGTTCAAAAAATCCTCGGACTACGACGGGTGCAGCATGAAAGAATTTGCCCAGCGCGTTGCCCAGGACCCCTCCTTTGCGGCGCAATGGGGCGAGTTGGGCCCCGTGTACGGCTTTCAGTGGCGTTCGTGGCCCGGACCCAACGGGGAAGCCGTGGACCAAATGAAAACCGTCCTCCACCAGATCCAGCATCAGCCCGACTCCCGCCGGATGATCGTCTCCGCGTGGAACCCTGGCTACATCGACCAAATGGCCCTACCCCCCTGCCATGCCTTCTTCCAGTTTTACGTCGCCAACGGAAAATTGTCTTGCCAGCTGTACCAGCGGAGTGCCGATATTTTCTTGGGCGTCCCCTTCAACATCGCCTCCTACGCCTTGTTGGTGCATCTGATGGCTCAAGCCACCGGCCTGCAAGTAGGGGAATTTGTGCACACCCTGGGCGATGCGCACATCTACCTCAACCACCTGGACCAAGTCAACATCCAACTCGGCCGAGACTTCCGCACGCTCCCCACCTTGCACCTCCAACCGGACGTCCAAGACCTCTTTGCCTTTTGCTACGAAGACATCGAATTGCGCGGCTACGACCCCCATCCCGCCATCGCTGCCGACGTCGCGGTCTAACTCCTTTCCATGGCCGTACTCCCCACCCTTCCCCGCATCACCCTGGTCGTTGCCCACGACCGCAACCTCCTTATCGGCGGGAACAACACCTTGCTCTGGCACTTGCCAGACGACCTCCAACACTTCAAAGCCCTGACCACCGGAGGCGCCATTGCCATGGGTCGACTCACCTTTGACAGCATCGGACGTCCCCTGCCCAAACGCCTGAACCTGGTCGTTTCCCGGAACACGGACCTCGTTCTTCCCGGAGCCCACGTCTTCACCAGCCTCCCCACTGCCCTTCAATTTGCGCAACAGGAAGGCCACGATGAGGTCTTTGTGGTAGGCGGCGGCACCCTCTACGCCGAAGCCCTACCCCTGGCCGACCGGCTGGAAATCACCGAGATAGACGCCGCGTACACCGGAGACACCTGGTTCCCGGAATACCGGCATGATTCCCACTGGCAGCTCACCCAAGAGACCCACCACCCGGCGGACGACGCCCACGCCCACGCCTTTGTGTTCCGGTCCTACACCCGCCGGGCGTAAACGAAAAGGTGAAGCATAAAAAAAGGCGCCGAAGCGCCTTTTTTCTTTTTAACTCCTACGAGAAATTCAGGAGGCTTTTTGCAGCACCGCCAGTTTTTCCTCGGCGTACCTCCGCGTCACGTGGACCGCACCGGGCAAGTCAAACATGGCATCGGTCAACAAGGTTTCGCAAATGGAACGCAATCCTCGCGCGCCCAACCGGAACTCCGTGGCTTTTTCCACCAAGAATTCGATGGCCTCTTCGTCGATGGTAAACTCGATCTGATCCAAAGCAAACAGTTCCTTGTACTGTTTCAGCAAAGCGTTCTTGGGCTCCGTCAAAATTCGGCGCAAGGCGCTGGCATCCAAGGGCTCCAAATAGGTCAGTACCGGCATGCGGCCAATTAACTCGGGAATCAATCCGAAGCTCTTTAGGTCTTGGGGCGTCAGGTGCGGCAAAAAGGACGCCGCCTCTACCTGCTCCGCGCGCTGCAAGGTGCCACTAAAACCGACCACTTGGGCATTCAAACGACGGGCAATGTGGCGTTCAATGCCGTCAAAGGCACCTCCCGCAATGAACAAAATATTGCGGGTGTCTACCTCTACAAATTTTTGGTCGGGGTGTTTGCGTCCGCCTTGCGGGGGAACGTTTACCTTGGTTCCTTCCAGCAATTTCAACAAAGCCTGTTGCACGCCCTCCCCGGAAACGTCGCGGGTGATGGAAGGATTGTCCGACTTCCGGGCAATCTTGTCGATTTCGTCAATGAAAACTATGCCGCGTTGGGCGGCCTCCACGTTGTAATCTGCCGCCTGAAGCAAGCGGGTGAGAATGGTTTCCACATCCTCCCCCACATAACCGGCTTCCGTCAAAACGGTGGCGTCCACAATGGCAAAGGGCACATCCAAAATACGGGCGATGGTGCGTGCCAACAAGGTCTTTCCGGTTCCGGTCTCGCCCACCAGAATGACGTTGGACTTTTCCAATTCCACGTCTTTCCCCTTAGGGCGCGTAATGCGCTTGTAGTGGTTGTAAACCGCCACAGACAAAATCTTCTTCGCTGCTTCTTGGCCAATAACGTACTCGTCCAAATGGGCCTTCATGGCCACCGGACGAATCAATTCGATGTTCCCCGAGGCTCCGGGCGCCTTCGCTGCACCGATTTCCTCTTCCACCATGGCGTGGGCCTGCTCAATGCAGGAGTCGCAAATGTGGGCATTCATGCCCGCCACCAGCAACTGGGTTTCCTTTTTCTCCCGGCCGCAGAACGAACACAGCACGGCTACTTTTTCCTTGGCCACCGGATCAGCGAGGATTCTTTCCTGTCAGCACCTCGTCAATCATGCCATAGGCCTTTGCTTCTTCGGAGGTCATCCAGTAATCCCGGTCGGAATCCTTTTCGACCTCGGCAAAAGGCTTGCCGCTGTGGCTGGAAATGATGTCGTACAGTTCTTTTTTGAGCTTCAGGATTTCCTTCAGCGTGATTTCCATATCCGACACTTGGCCTTCCGCACCGCCCATGGGCTGGTGAATCATGACCCGGCTGTGCTTCAAAGCCGAACGTTTTCCGTTGGCGCCGGCACACAACAGGACGGCCGCCATAGAAGCCGCCATGCCTGTGCAAATGGTCGCGACGTCGGGATTGATCACCTGCATGGTGTCGTAGATGCCCAGGCCCGCATAAACGCTTCCACCGGGAGAGTTCATGTAGATCTGAATGTCCTTCTTGGCGTCCGCACTTTCCAGAAACAGCAACTGGGCCTGAACGATGTTGGCCACCTGGTCGTTGATGCCGGTACCCAAAAAGATAATGCGGTCCATCATCAAACGCGAGAACACGTCCATTTGGGCCACATTCAACTGGCGCTCTTCAATGATGTAGGGCGTCAACGATCCTTTTACGTAGCCTTCCATTGTGAGGCTGGAAATGCCTTTGTCCAGCTGGGCGTACCGCTGAAACTCTTTGCCAAGGTTGGAACTCATAGTTCTAATTTAATTGGTTTTGGTGGCAACGGCCAAAAAATCTTCGTAGCTCGACTTGATCTCTTTTTTACCAAAGTTCGCCTTGAAGAACGCATTCATTTTGTTCTGCAAAACTTGCTCAGACATTTGCTCCGCTTGCTCGCGGTTCTTCAACAAATTCAGTGCCACCTTTTCTACTTCTTCGGGGGGCAATCCTTGGCCAAATTGCATCATGCGCTCGTTGACCAAGCCTACGGCGTATTCCA
>Ga0164293_10004775_pt1 | contig 11583 bp, 11 predicted proteins | sample GEODES118metaG_FD_111487 | JGI IMG/M metagenome (GOLD analysis project Ga0164293, IMG submission 111487) | Eutrophic lake water microbial communities from Lake Mendota, Wisconsin, USA - GEODES118 metaG | ecosystem: Environmental > Aquatic > Freshwater > Lake | place: USA: Lake Mendota...
CGGCCGCGCAGACGCAGTGCTTGCAGCCAGCATCTTTCATTTTGGCAAACACACAGTGGCCGAAGCAAAGGAGCATCTGGCTTCAAAGGGTCTACCAGTGCGGAAAAGATTCGACGATTGCTCAAAGGGCTAGAGAGATTATTTTTGAATGATGAACCGAAACGAAGCCGCATTCACTCCAGAGAGCGTCACACAGATTCTGCGCCGTGAAGGCCTGCGAATCACTCGCAACCGGCGCGGCATTCTTCAAGCGCTCTTCGATTCGGGGCGGCCTATGAGCCTGCAGGAACTCCAGTGCGCCGCATCAAGTCACGAAGGAGCCCACCCGGACTATGCCACTGTGTTTCGAATGATCCTGCTGATGGAAAAACTTCATCTCGTCCACAAGGTGAATTTGCAACGTTCCTGCAGCTACTATGAAATAAGCGATCCCCGCAAACACTACGATCACCTCATTTGCCGCTCATGCGGGAGCGTAGTGCTTATAGACATCCCCTGCCCCATCGGTGATGCGGAGAAGCAGATTGCCATACAGTATGGATTCCGTGATCTGAGCCACTCGCTGGAATTTTTCGGCATTTGCGCGACTTGCAAGTGAGGTATTGATTCGCTCTCCCAGAAAAGATTCCAAGGGGAAATAAAAAGACCCGTCTGGCTTTAACCAAACGGGTCTTTCCGATGGGGAGGAAAGTTAGATTGCTCCTTTGAAAGCTTTGCCAGGAACGAAGCGCACTGTCTTCGAAGCTTTGATTTTGATTTTCGCGCCGGTCTTTGGGTTCACTCCGGTGCGGGCCTTACGGTTGCTGATTTTGAAGGTGCCGAAGCCGATGAGTTGGACGGTCTTTGTTTTTTTAACGCCGAGCTTGATGGCGTCGATAACGGCGTTCACAGCGCGTTCTGCGTCCGCTTTGGTGGAGTCGAGGGTTTTTTGGACAGCTACAGTGAGTTCAACTTTGTTCATGGTTTTATATGTTTGGTGGAGTTGGTTGGAATTACACTAACGGAATTAAGAGCAACAAATGAGCGGCTCTCTGTCAAGCGGAGCGGATATTTTTCTGATTTTTCTCAGTTAGATTCATCAACAGGAACTGCTGCTGGCGAGGCGACATCCGGCTCCGGCGAGGGTGTCGCCTGCGGAGCAGAGGGGAGAGCGGGTTTTTTGGAAGTGGAGCTTTTATAGATTTCCCTGAAAAGTTTTCCGATCAGCGGAGCAGCGTGAGACCCGCCACCAGTCTTTACCCCGGGATCTCCCTCGTAGAGTGCGGCGAAGGCATACTTGGGATTATCCGCTGGCAGAAAACCTGCAAACCACGCTGCGATGCGTTGGCGATCTGTCGGCCCCCACTGAGCGGTTCCAGTTTTGCCGGCGACATCGATTCCTTTGACAGCCGCTTGGTGGGCTGTTCCCAAGCCATCACTCGTTACGCCAACCAGTGCACGCCGGAGTTCATCACGGACCTCCGGACTCACGGGAATCTGCTCTCGAATCCGGTCGGGATAGGCCGCGACGACTTTGTTGTCGATGGACTGCACTTGAAGAACCAGTCGGGCCTGGTGGAGGAAACCACCATTGGCCATGACGCTCATGGCCTGCGCCATTTGGAGGGGACTGATGAGAATGTCGCCTTGACCGATTGAGAGGTTTGCAACGTCCCCGCCTTTGAGTGTGCGCTTGTGGACGCGGAGCATGTAATTGTCGTCGGGGATGTTTCCCGACGACTCGGAGCGGAGGGGAATGCCGGTGCGGCGCCCGAGTCCAATCCGCTTTGCATAATCAATAATCGGAGCCGCACCCATCTTCAAACCGGCCTGATAAAACCAAGTATTACATGATTGCGTAAGAGCTTCTTTGAAGGTGAGTCGTCCGGCATCGACCTTTTTCCAGTTGCGAAACGTGTGGTCGCCAACTGTAAAAGAGGTCGGGCAACTGAAGGTCTCCTTCGGACTGATGCGACCCGTTTCGAGTCCTGCGAATCCTACGAACGTCTTAAATGTGGAACCGGGCGGATACGCCGAGCGAAAGGCACGCGGGACGAGAGGATCAGCAGGATCCTTCGAGTAGCGTGCAAAGACATCCTGCCTCACGACCGGAACAAAATCGTTTGGGTTGAATGCCGGGTACGAGGCCATGGCGAGTATCTCGCCGTTATTCGGATCCATTGCCACAAGCGCTCCCCTGGTTGTATTTTTTTCAAGCACTTTTTCGGCCTCTTGCTGCAGTGCGAGATCGATCGTGGTTACGATATTGTAGCCGGGCACAGGCTGGCGGGCTACGCGTTCGGAAACTTTTTTGCCATTTGAGTCGAATGTTATTTGCAAGAGACCGGGTTGCCCCCGGAGTTCACGGTCGAAGACTTGCTCGAGCCCTTCGCGGCCCTCACTTTCAGAGAAAATAAGGTCGTTGTTTTCGATCGGACGGGATGAGAGCGGCGCTTCATAACCGGTATACCCGATGATGTGCGCAGCCAATGGTCCGTTCGGATAGAAACGCACATACGTTTGCCGAAGGACCTGATGGGGCGACATACCGCGCTGCACGGCGGAAAGCTCGCGTGGCAGAAGATCAGTTGCTATATCTAGTGGCAACACGCCACGGTTCTTATAGTGGTTCAGAACAACGGCATCTGAGAGCCGTATGTCCCTGTTGATCAAACCCGATGCCATGGCCATTTGGGTACGGGCAAAGGAGAGAATTTTTGAATCCGGCCAGTCCAAGGGAGTGGGAAAGCTAATCGCGAGATTGTAGCTAACTCGACTCTGCGCGAGCGGTTGCCCATTGCGATCAGTAATCTGACCTCGCGGCGCAGGGATAAGAAGAGAGAAAGTTCGAGCTTTGTTCTGTGTTTCCCAAGTCGGCTTGGGATTTTCAACAACTCCGGTATTGTCGATCACCGTCTCGCGGGCCACGAGGATCGCAGGAAAAATAAAAACTGCAGCGAACCAGGAAAATTTCATTCCCAAACGATAGCAAAAGCCAGCGCACACTCGAATGGAAAACTCGAGCAGGCCAAAGTTTCCCACCGTTTCAGGGAAGCACGCTGCTTTCCGACGACAGCGTGCTGAAAGAACTCGAATTGGATCGGCATTTTTTTACTGCTATCCCATAGAAAGGATAAAGAAGAGTGCCTAGATTGGATGATGTTGAATGGTTTAAGGATTTCTGAGTATGGGTCGACCACGCTCTACTGACTCCACTCCATATTGTTGGTGAGAAATTCCATCTCGCGTTCCTTGGTGTCCACATTCACCAGTGCACGCACCCGGCGAATGCGATGCGGATAATTTGAATAACTGACTTTGATGGCCAAGACCAATTCTTCGTCGGACAAGATTTGGAATTCTTTAATTGTGCCTCTTGAGTACCTTGAATTTGTGGTTCTCTTTGGTGCGCGCAAGCGAGAAAATACCAAACTGGTGCAGATCGAAAAAATAAGGGGAATCCACGTAGGCTCGGCCGAAGATCACGACCTCGGCTGCCTCCACGCCGGCATCACCCCCGAGAGCGCGCTTGGGATCGGCATCCCGTGCGGTATCTGAACTTTGAAGCCGTTGGACGTGGGTGATTTAGTTTTTCCATAGCCTGCCAAGTGGCAAGTTTCAAACATCCCGTCCATCTCTCCTTGGGCATGGGTGTGTTTTTTTACAGTGTGCAAAAAGTTTCGAATCCGTGTTGCCGAAAGGGCTGCTGGAAGATACTTGTTTGGATTCTTTTCAAAAAAACATGCGCAAAAAAATTATCGCCGCCAACTGGAAGATGAACATGACCGTGGCAGAAACAGTCAGCTATCTCGAGAACTTCCGGAGTCATGTGGACGAGGTCAATGGCATTGAAATCGTCATCGCCCCGCCCTTCACCGCTATTGCGAAGCTTTCCGAACTCCTCGGTGGCTCTCAAAAAATCCGTCTTGGTGCTCAGAATATGTATTTCGAGATGTCGGGTGCCTTCACCGGAGAAATCAGCCCGGCCATGCTGCGAGAGCTTTTCGTGCGTTATGTCATTCTCGGCCATAGCGAACGTCGGCAGATTTTTGGGGAGACCGATGAGCTTGTTAATAAAAAAGTACTCACTGCGCTGGCCACCGGCCTGCGTCCGATTCTCTGCGTTGGCGAGACTTTGGATGACCGCGATGCCGGTCGTGAAAAAGAAATCCTGGAGACACAACTGCGTGGCAGCCTCGCAGCCGTCACCGCTGCCCAAATGAACGATGTCGTGATTGCTTATGAGCCAGTTTGGGCCATCGGAACTGGCCGAAACGCGACACCTGAGCAAGCACAGGAGGCCCATGCCCATGTGCGCGCTGTACTTTCGGAACTCTCAGATGCCGCCACTGCCTCGAAAGTGCGGATTCAATACGGAGGCAGCGTGAAGCCTGCAAATGCCGCGACACTCATCAGCCAACCCGACATCGATGGGGCCCTCGTCGGAGGAGCAAGCCTCGAAGCCCTCGCATTCTCGGAAATCGTCAAAGCAGCCGTTGTAAAATAATTTACCCAGTCTTCCATTTGAGCTCCCGCTCCTTATAGGAAGAATGCAATGCTCTGAAAGAATCGGGGTTTGCAGGAACTCCTCACTTGATGGATGGTACATGGCCTTTTTGAAAATGACAGATTCGGAAATCCGACAAACTGAGGGCACGGTCCCGGTGGACAACCTGCGCGTGGCAGGAGTGACCCGCCTCATATCACCTGCTCAAATCAAATCCCAATTCCCTGCGAGCACCAGCCAACTTCAGTTGGTATCTGATGCCCGTGCAGAAGCCCGTGCGATCCTCCGTGGCGAGGATGAACGCATGCTCGTGATAGTCGGTCCCTGCTCGATCCATGATCCTGTCTCAGCGCTGGAATACGCGAAACGCCTCTCCGACTTGAATCGCGTTGTATCGGATCGGCTTCTCATCGTCATGCGTGTTTATTTTGAGAAACCCCGCACCACTGTTGGTTGGAAAGGGCTAATCAATGATCCGCATCTGGACGAATCCTTTGATATAAGCTCTGGATTGACGCTTGCACGGAAGCTCCTACTCGACATTTTGGACCTTGGATTGCCCACCGCGACCGAGTTTCTCGACCCTAACGTTCCACAATACATCGCCGACCTCATCAGCTGGGCAGCGATCGGAGCGCGAACGACAGAGTCCCAGACCCACCGGGAGATGGCCAGTGGGCTTTCCATGCCTGTAGGGTTTAAAAACGCGACAGATGGCAGCGTGCAAACAGCGATCGACGCTATGGGCTCTTCTCGTACCGCACACAGTTTTCTCGGCATCGACCAAGATGGTGCAACCAGCATTATCAAAACCGCTGGAAATCCTGACAGCCATGTCGTTTTACGCGGCGGAAGAAACGGACCGAATTTCAGTGCAAACGATGTCCATGCTGCCCGTGAAGCTCTTCGCAAGGCAGGTCTGCATGCGGCCCTCATGGTGGACTGCAGCCATGCAAATTCCGGCAAGGATCCGAAGCGCCAGCCCGATGTCTGGAAGAGCCTTCAAGACCAACGTGCTGCAGGCGGGAGTGGAATTATTGGAGCCATGCTGGAGAGCCATCTCTACTTTGGAGCCCAACCGCTTGGTGCCAATCCATCGACCCTCCAATACGGCGTCTCCATCACGGACGCCTGCATGGACTGGGAAACCACAGCCGCACTACTGCTAAAAGCCTAAATCAGGGAGGACAGAAACCCTTCGCCCTTCACATGAAAGCCTCGGAAGCTCTGTTTGCTGCGATCGATTTCGAGAGTGCGGGAACGGCTCCAGGCCTCACGGATGAACCTGTACAGGTGGCTATCGTCCATTGGCAGTCGGAATCACCTGTCGTGGCGCTGAATTCATACCTGCGCCCTTCGCGTCCAGTTACTTGGGCGGCCCAGCAGGTGCACGGCATTTCGAATGATCAACTTACCTTGGCTCCACGACTCATCGATCTGTGGCCGCGTGTCAAATCAGCCCTCGAGGGACGCTGGGTCGTAGCCCACGGCGCCGCCACCGAGAAGCGCTTCCTGCGCGTCTTCCCACTTCATCGTTTCGGGCCGTGGGTGGACACCCTTAAGCTCACTCGGGCTGTTTATCCCTCACTTCCTTCTCACGCCCTAGGTGATGCGGTGACAACGCTTGGTCTTCTGGATCAAATACAATTCACCGGATTTCGTTGGCACGATGCTACATCGGACGCCATTGCATCGCTTTTATTGCTCAACCATTTGATTGAGGCCGCCGACCTTGGCAACGAGCCTGCAGAAATTCTCACACACCCGAATCTCGCTTCGTATTTCGCGTCCCGCAGGAGATGATGCCACCGGGTGTCAACAAGAAGTCCATGTGCGCATCGTGAGGTTCCGACGGAATCCGTTCCAGAACCGACTCTTCGAAACAAACTCCCACGCGGAGCCCCTCAAAAACCGTCAAGAGCCGATCATAATATCCCCCCCCCCGTCCCAAGCGCACCCCTTTGCGGTCAAATGCCAAGCCTGGAACAAGTATCATATCCGCCCTTGCCTGAGCGACGGGTGCATTCGGGCCCGGCTCTAGGATTCCGAATTTTCCTGCGACAAGCAATTGAGAGTTATCAACAAAGTAGAGGCGCACTTGAGAACCAACCACACGCGGCAGAATAATCTGTTTTCCATCGGGCCAGGGGGTAAGAACATCCGGCTCCGAAACGAGGGCAGTGAAGGCGCAAACCGTCCGTGCCGTAACCCAAGCGTTCCAATTCGTTAGGTGGCTGAGTATTTTTTGACCCGCTGCCCGTTTGCGTTCCAAATCCAGACCCAGTAAGTAACGACGGGCCTCTGCACGCAGGCTTTGCTTTTGTTCAGGGATCATGAAGGATGCTAATAAGCATGGTCCGTAAGTTCATCGAGCGAAAAATTTCCGCAAAACGCAAGCCCGAGCACCATGTTGACATGAAGCTCGGCAGCGGATGGCACAAGCGGAATTTCCTTGCCGAAGTCGTCATTCCATCCCTGTTCACGAAACGCGAAGGCAGACGCGTTAAACCCGTCTTTCCCGAACTCCAGCAGGGCCAAATCTGCATCACTTGGATCGGTCACGCCTCCTTCCTCATTCAAACACCCGAGCACAGCGTTCTCATTGATCCCAACTGGGCAAAGTGGCTAAAGGTCATCAAACGTATCAAGCACCCCGGACTGGATATCCATGACCTGCCGGCGATCGATCTTGTGCTGGTGACGCATGCCCATTTCGACCATTTGGACCGCAAGACTCTGCGCGCCGTAGCGAGCGAACAGGCAATCCTTGTACCTGAAAATGTGGGCAGCCTCGTTCATGGTCTCGGCTTCAACCATGTGCAGGAATTACAGCACTGGCAGTCCTTTCAACTCGGCGCTCTAAGAGTCACACTAACACCGGCGCGGCATTGGGGCGCCAGAGTGCTGCATGACACGCACCGTGGGTTCGGTGGATTCCACATCGAGTATGCTGGACGCTCGGTTTTTCATTGTGGCGACAGCGCCTACTTCGATGGCTTCAGCGAGATCGGCGAGCGCTTGCCGGTGGAAATAGCTCTTCTGCCCATTGGAGCCTACGACGCGCCTACGAAAAGGGATGTCCATATGAACCCCGAGCAGGCCATCGACGCCTTCATCCAACTCAAAGCAAAAATTCTGGTGCCAATGCATTTTGGAACCTTCCGCCTCAGCTACGAACCGCTACACGAGCCTCCGGAACGACTCATCCGCCATGCCGCCGAACGCCTCATCCTCGACAGCGTATGTCTGCTGGAAGAGGGAACTCCGAGAGTATTTTAGTTTTTTTTGAACCCCTGCAGAACTGCGACTCGTACGTTCTAGTAGTGAATAGCAATGACATAGACAATTTTCCGAATCAGATGGATGTCATGATCCTCCCATGGGTTTCCCTTTTTCCAGGTTCTCTCCTGCCGTTGTATATATTTGAGGAACGCTACCGAGGCATGATCCAAGCGGCCCTAGAAGGAAAGCGGATGTTCGCCATCGCTCACACCTACGATGAGACAACAATAGCTCCAATCGGCGGACTCGGGGTCATTCGTGCATGTGTGATAAATGCCGATGGAACCTCCAATCTCGTCCTACAGGGCCTCTCACGCGTTGAGTTCTCGCGATTCAAAAACTCGCCACGTCCCAGTGCAGACATATGCGTAGTGCGTGACGATCAAGAAAATGATGATCTCAGTGGCATTCGCGGTCAAATTTTAAGCAGTTGCGAGAATTTCATAACCGAGGGATTCAAAACGCCTGAGGGCTTTGCAGATTACTTGCGTTCGTCGATTTCCGACTCGGCCTTCACCGACCTTATTGCTTCCACACTCATTTCGGATGCATCCCACCGCCGCACGCTTTTCGAGACAATCGAGATTAAGAATCGCATGTCGCTTCTCCTTGAAATGCTATCCCCCACCGCAGAATCAGCCTGACACCGACATGCGTAATATTTTTCGGCCTATCTGGCAGAGGGAACAGAGGCTCTGAAGACGACAGCAGATTCGCTCCGGCTCCTGATCGCGTAAGAGCAATTCTGAGAAGCAAAGAAGGACTCACCTTTCTGAAGCTGAAGTTTGTCACCATCAGCTGTCGCAGTGATTTCGCCTTGCATCACAATCAGGATATCCGGTCCTGTGCGTGTGCCAGAATGATATCCCCGGTCTTTGAAGCACTGAATACGGCTGAGTTCAAATTCCGCAGCAGGCGTTGGATACACGGTCTCACCGTTTCCAGCATCTACGCCGTGAATAACTCCAACCTTGCCCTCGTTGAAGCATAAGACACGCATCAACTCGGCAACATCCACATTTTTAGGAGTGAGACCGCCACGCAGCACATTGTCGGAATTTGCCATGAGCTCGACATTCACGCCCTCGAGGTAGGCGTGCAGAGTCCCCGCCGATTGATAAGTTGCCTCGCCAGGTTGCAAGCGGACAAGATTGAGCAGGTAGATGGAAAAGATGCCTCGGTCGCGGTGGCCGTCCGGCAGAGGGAACTCCCGGGCGGCGCGCACAGCCCAGAAGTCAGGCAGGTCTTTATTCGTCGGTGACTCCTTTTCGAGCCTTGAGATCAGAGGATTCAGAAGACTATCAACCTCGGCCTGCGGCATCGCCATAGCCTGTCCATAGAGCTCGCGCAGTAGCGTGGACCTTGCGGCGACATCGTTTCCAGCAACCTCCAATCGATTCGGGAAATCTGGCATCAGCGGCTGCAGTTCCTCAACATTCCGTAGGCACTCGGCGATTTCCTCCAGCGGGCGAAAGCCATGCAGCATCCAGAAGTCCGTGAGCGCCACATGCACTTCGGGTTTGTGATTCCGGTCCTTGTAATTCCTCGTGGGGGCTTTGAGGGGAACACCTGCCGATTCCTCGGCCTCAAATCCAGCCTGCGCTTGGGCAATCGTCGGATGGGCTTGGATGGAGAGCATTTTTCGGGCATCCAGAACCTTGAATAAATACGGAAGCAGATTCTGAAAACGCGCCGCAACAGCTACCCCAAGAACTTGATCCGGCGCCATGCTAACCAAATCGGGCAGAGGAACAGAACCATCGGGCAACTCGACGATAGAAGCCCCTCCCCCATGTGCACCAAGCCAGAGTTCCGAACAAGGCAACGGCGAAGGATGTGGTTGCCCGAGCAAACTGGGGATGAAATCGAAGCCGCCCCAATCGTAGTGCTGAACGACGCCATTCAGTTTAAAAATTCCTGTAGTCTTCATTTTGTATGGAGTTCTATTAACGGAAATCGACTTCGCTTTGAAGTGTCAAACCGGGAGGAGGAGCCTCGCCAAGGAGGCCCGTTTGATCTGAAGCTGCGGGCGGCACGACTTCATGAAGCACACGACGTCGGACTTGATTGATATCCCAACGCCGCAAGAGCGAATCGATCTGATTGCGGGTGGACTTCGAAACATCCACCGGACGCAGACCAGTGAGGCGCGCGGCGCGCAACCACGCGACAGCGACTTCGGCCCGCAGGGATTCGCCCGGATCGGTTTCCCGCAGAATTTCCCAAGACTCTTCGACGAACTCCGGCGGCAGGATTTGCTCGGTTCCGGCATGGAAGAGGACCCGCGAAAGGAGTCGCCCGAGCGCCTTCCAAAAGGCGGGATTTCTGGGTTGCGCCTCGATAGCCTTCGTCAGGCTCCTGAGTACTGTGGTTCGTGTTTCCGAGCCGATGGATTCCAGCGATCCTGCCAGAAGGACAATCTCTGCAGATGGAGTCGCTCCTTCACGCCATTCCACTGCGGCGGCTTTCCAGATAGCCTCGGATTGGACGGCATCCAGACCAGCGGCGATGCGTCGCGCGCAAATCCAACGCTGGATTTTCACGGCGCCACTGGGGAAACGAGGTGGCGCAGCAAGGATTTTAGCCAATGCAGAGGCTCGCTCGGCATCCCCGGTCATGCCGCAACCAGGACGCAGAAACCAACCGGCAAGATGCAGCCATGTTTCCTCGTGATCTGCCGAATGGATCCGCTGAGGAGCTGCCTCAAGCCAGATGTCGAAAAGCCGGCGCACGATGCCACCAGTCCAAGCCGACTTCTGATTGCCAAGCGCCTTTTCGCCAACGGTGAAAACCGCGTTGGCTGTGAGCTTCTGACGGGTTTTACGAGCGGGATCGAGAAGCGCGGCAAGTTGTTCGCCAGCGCGAGTAACGGCATCCGAAGTGTCGGCAGAGCGTTTCTGCGGAGCAGTGGCACAACCTCGCAAGGAAAACTCAAGAGGCCAAAGGGCATCCCATCGCAGGCCGGGCTCTGCGGAAAGAAGCTCAACTTTCAAAAGACCGGTGAAGCGCATGCAGGTCCGAATTTTAACCCGCACAATGGGATCACTCGGGGCGCGCGAGCCCTGAGGCGAAGCAAGGATAGTCTCGACAGCAGGAAGATCGGAAAAACCTTCCGCATCGGTTGCCACGACATCGCTGGGTTGGTCAGAAGGACGGCGGGCATTGCGCAGAAGCTCAAAGGAGGCTGGCTTGCCCACAAGCGCGCGAAGCTCGGGATGACATGCTGTGAAATCCTTTTCAGCCGGTGCGCCCTGCGGCAAAAGGCAGAGGGCAGAGTTTTGCCCGACGCGCATGTAATACGAATGCGAAGCGCCCGCCTCGATGCGGGATTCATCCCCCGTGGCACGGAGATGTAGGAACCGTGCGGCTCCGCGGGCAACGGCTAGCTCGGGATCCGTGTTTTCAAGGACCTTTGGAATGTGCTCCGGTTGCCAGCGAGTCAGATTTTCCAGAATGCGGCGACGAATCGCTGGAGCTTTCGTGAGACCACCATTGAAAAGGATGAAATCCACCGCCGCCCGCCCGCGCAGGAAGTCGCTGAGGTGGCGGGTCACAGCGGGATCTTTGGCGTAGGGAAGCCCCATTTCTCGGAGTCCCAGAGCGGCACGCAGCGGATGCTCCCCCGCTGTAACCAGAGGAAAGAACCCTTCTAGCAAAAGAGCGAAAATTTCGCTGGCTGAGATCTCACAACGAAGAGTTCCCGAGAGGAGCGAGGCGCCGGGCCTCGATACGGCGACGGGCCAGACTTTACCCCCCTCGAACTTCTCACCGAGGGCCTCCTCCTTGATTTCCCGGCAGCGGGCGAGGAGTTGGGC
>Ga0164293_10004776_pt1 | contig 11582 bp, 9 predicted proteins | sample GEODES118metaG_FD_111487 | JGI IMG/M metagenome (GOLD analysis project Ga0164293, IMG submission 111487) | Eutrophic lake water microbial communities from Lake Mendota, Wisconsin, USA - GEODES118 metaG | ecosystem: Environmental > Aquatic > Freshwater > Lake | place: USA: Lake Mendota, Wisconsin...
AACTAGTATTCAAGGGGCAAGGGGTAGCGGACAGCCATTAGATGAAAACATCCGACAACCCATGGAAAAAGCCTTTGGAGGTGTGGATTTCAGCCAAGTAAAAGTTCACAATGATACACAATCTGACCAATTGAATAAATCAATTCATGCAAGGGCATTTACGACAGGAACGGATGTGTTCTTTAGGGGTGGGGAATATAACCCTGGTAGTCGGGGAGGACAGGAGTTAATTGCCCATGAATTGACTCATGTTGTTCAGCAGAGTGGAGGGGTGGTGCAGCGAAGTCAGAATCAACAAAAATTGACATCATTGGTACAGGAAAATGTAATTTCTCCGCGTATTCAATGTTGGGTTCTACCCCCAGATTGGTTAGATTACATTGGACTCACTATTGATGTAGCAGAACGCATTTATATTGAATTAGCATACAAAGAAGGAGAAGAAAAAGACTTTAAACGTTTTGTCAATAATCTTTTTATTGCTATAGATTTAATATTTGCAACTGCACCTGGGGCTGGTGGTGGTGGACTTGCACTGAGAGCTTCTCATTCAGGTGCAGTAGTTGTCTGGGCTGCTACTCATGATTCACTGAAGTTAAAAATAGCAGCGGAAGTTGCGAAAAGAATGGGATGGCCTGTAACCAAAGCGTTACAGATGGCCAACATCTATTTTAGTACAAGCAACAAAGAAGAGGGAGAACGGCGTGATCTTGAATCTCATGAAAATGAAGGAGGTCACACGGAAGAAAAACACGTTGGTAAATCAGAAAATTGGCTGCGTAAGCGACTTCAGAATGAACCTGATTTAAATATGGCATCTTCTTTCCGTAATGAGAGCATTACCAATCGTACCCAGGGAAAATTTGTTAAGCAGTTTCGTGAAGAGATAGAAGTATGGCTAAACAGTAAGCAAGGAAAACCGTTTGTAAAAGATTTTAATATGGATGAATTAGTTGGTATTGTGGTTGAGCGGGGTAGGAACGGGGCTTTCCGGGCAGTGGAAACGAAGAGAGTGCGGGTAATTATAGTGCGAGACAGTTCAGCTCAGGGCTGGCATATCCTAACATCATTTCCTATTATTAAATAGCTGGATTAAACATAGCACCAAAGGAGAGTAAGTAGATGGATTGGGACGAAAATAAATACGAAAAGCTTTATCCAGAACTCAAACAATTTTTCGGTGGCTACTTCCACCAAGATTGGGCTTATATCTATAACTGGCAGGGAGAGCCACCATCATTTCAGGTTGTTGTGCGTGACTTTAAGACCAATAATTCTCAAGCAATTGTTGCCCAGGTAACTCAAGAATTGGAACAATTCATCGCAGATCATCTGACATTAGAAGATGATTGGGATTTGGGTGAAATAGTAACTCATAAACTTTTGTCTTGTATTTACGCTCCTGGACTGGGGCTAACTTATCGACAATGGTTAAGAGAGATTCTGACTATTCTCAAAGAGTGACTTAATTCTGTCAATCTATAAGTCTTATAGCAGTATGCACTTAAATAGGATACATTATCAGCACCCTCATCGCTTGTGGGGAGGGGTTCTTGTATTTCACTCAACCGATAACTGCTATATCTTAATGTTCCAGCCAATTTTACCTGATATTTCCAACCCACATTCCAGAAAAGCCTGATGAAGAGTGTAGGAATTAAACAATCGTGATAATTTACAAAAAGGCTAACACAATTCTATTCCCTATTACGTTATTAGTAATCATGGCTGTTGCAGTGCCTAGTTTGAATGGATGTACATTTTCACAAAATCTGGACACTAGGATGAAAAGCAGTACCGATACTCCTCCGACAAACTCGGTTATTTATTATGGAAGTTGGACATCCTACCAAATTCCTTTTGTGCCTGTAGAACCTATTTCTCAAGAAGAGGCACAAAAACGTCAGTCATATTATGTGGGATACTACAACAGTAGTAAACAACTTGAACGATTTGAAAAATACCTTGATGGCAAATTGGAGTGGCAAGATAAATATATCTATTGGGATAACCGAAAATTAAAAACCAGAAATATGATTAAAACTGATGGTTCAGAAATAAATCAAAACTTTGATAGCAATGGAAATATCATGAAATAGTGCGATCGCTCATGTAGGATGCGTTAACGAAGTGTAACGCACCAAATTGATGAAATGTTTCAGTATGTTATGTGATTATTAACATACCTAGCCAAGAGTGATAAGGCATCGCTGTGAACGAAACCCAACAAACCCAACCCATCAAGCAACTCATTCACCCCAATTCTAACCCAAATGCCCGGACATATTCCTCAACGCGGTGATCATCCATTCAACGTCAGGAAGCGCCGTTTGAGGAAGAACAACTTCAAGGTAAATCTCTGAAAGGGGAAATAGCCGCAACACCTAATCTAGAAACTAGTATTCAAGGGGCAAGGGGTAGCGGACAGCCATTAGATGAAAACATCCGACAACCGATGGAAAAAGCCTTTGGAGGTGTAGATTTTAGCCAAGTAAAAGTTCACAATGATGCAGTATCTGACCAATTGAATCAATCAATTCAGGCAAGGGCATTTACCACATGGCAGGATGTGTTCTTTAGAGGTGGGGAATATAATCCTGGGAGTCGAGGGGGACAGGAGTTAATTGCCCATGAATTGACTCATGTTGTTCAGCAGAATGAAGGGGTGGTGCAGCGATCGCTATCAAAGAAGCCTTCACCTCCCCCCACACCACAGAACAACAAAGGATTGATCACTGACAAACTCCAGGTGCGGGAGCAAGTAACAATCCAGCACATACAGGATTCTCAATGAATCCAATGAAAAATGTACCAGGGCGAGTTGAAGAACCAGATACAGCGCATGATCCTAATGTGACAAAGGAGTATGATCTGACACTAACTCAGGTTGGTTCTTTGATATCATACGTGAACTCAAAATGTAGTGCAAACTACAACCTCTATACATTCAATTGCACAACTTTTGCTGTGGAGTCTATCCGTAGTGCAGGTCAGGTTGCACCTAGTGGATCGTCGTGGGGAATTTGTCTACCGAATGCTCTCTATAAAGACCTTTATCAAATGAAAAAGAGGGGCGACAAATCTGTAACGGTAGCACCGCTGAAATCAGGTGAACGCCATGAGTAAGTAATCCCTATGAACAAAACAAGTATTTATACGTTTCTAGCTGCAATTTTGATAGGGTGTTCTCAGTCTCCAGAGCAAGTCGAAGTACACCCGTTACGGAAAACTTACCAATCATCAAAAAGGATTATAGTGATGCCAACAGAGGATATCCCTAATGTGAGATTTGAAGTAACGGGAACAGTTACACAGTTTAATATTGCAGATCGCAGTAAAACAGTCAAGGTGAAAAATAACTATACGTACATAACTGTCAAAGTTGAAAAAACCGAACCAGCTAACGTAGCATTAAACCTTCCAGTCAAAGAGCTAAAATTTTCAAGTCAAACGAATGAAACTCGTGATCGAGAAATATCCATTGGCGATCAAGTTAAGGTGACAGTGGTGGGTAATAACTATACAGATCCAACATGGTTTCGATTGTCCGATTTGAAAAAGATTAATCGGTAGCAATCTAGCCAATGATCACGGTTACCGAAGAATGTGGGATTCCTGATCTTGTAAGGTGCGTTAATAAAATGTAACGCACCACATTGAAGGGATGTTTCGGTGTGTGACGCGACCTCTAACACATCCGTTGGTTCATTGACCCGGATAATCTAAGTATTTTGTTGTTGCAGCCACAGCAACAGCCGAGTCTTGGTCAGGAAAATCAAGTTCTTCCTGTCTATCCCCAGCTAGATTTAGAGCTTACAGCTTCGCAAGTTTTTGGCTGGTTAAACATGAAGAAAGTATAACAACTTAGTACACAAATGACTCACATGAGTAGATCATTTTGTGTGTCACAAATGATTTAAGATAATTAAATTAATGATTTAAGTAAAATCTTAGCTTTTCAATACGGATTCTGTAATCATGCCAGAACTTATTAATGACCAACCCCCTGATTATGTAGGACAAGGATTATCCTTTCCACTACGAGTTAATATTCAATCTAATCTCCACCTTAGTGCTAACACTTATAATATAGAAGAGTCAATGCGACTGATTCTCGCTACTAAATGGGGTGAACGACTCTACAGACCAGATTTTGGGTCACGGTTAGACGAACTCATTTTTGCACCCATGAATACTGAAACCTTATTACTCATTCGTTTATATGTTACAGAAGCATTAGAACGGTGGGAACCGCGTATTAATCTTATAGGTGTATACGTAGAAGTAGCATCATCTCAGTTAACGAAAAAATCTGATCCTAATCAGGGAAAATTAAATATTGTGATTCAATATCAAATTAAAAACTCCCATGATTCCAAAAGTTTCGTTTATCCATTTTATCTCCAAGCCCCTAATTAAAATGCTACAGCATTTCCCGGTGTTATAAGGTACATATCTAGCGGGCAAGATGACCGCACCATAAGAGTTTGATGATTCAACCTTGTATCTTATAAGAACGGAAACGGATGTATCTAGGCAGTGAAAAGTATTAACTAGTTACAAAAAATGAATTATTGCCAGATTATGATTTAACAATTAGATACAGCCATAAACGTTCGTAAAAATTAAAGATCAACCCTAGAATAGAAAGGGAAATTACCGCTTGAGTCTTGCGTCTTGTCGGTTTTCGTTGCATAAATAGGCATAATTTTTAGGTTTTGTGTTATAACCCAGTTGTGAAAACGAACTCAAACGAAAGACTACTCTATGGAACCAGACAAACTGGCACGATTGAAAGAGTACGGTGAATTTATCCTTCGCAAAATTGACTCAGTTCCCCAACGCCCTTCCCAAGAGGAAGATTGGGTTCCCACTAGTCTTGATGATTGTCTGTTGCGGCTGCGAGAGGCTGCTGAGAAAACTGTAGAACTGGCCACCTCCCCGGTAAAAATCGGCGTAATGGGGGAATTTAGCAGCGGTAAAAGTTTGCTGCTAGGTAGTCTAATTGGTTATGCAGACGCTTTACCCGTAAGTGAAAATCCCACCACCGGTAATATCACTGCTATTCATGTGAAATCCCAGGATAGTTTTACAACTACTCAAGTAGAAAATTACACGATAGAATATTTATCTCATGAGGGGGTAAATGAGTGCTTACACTTCATGCTGAAAGAAGCAAACCATCGCGCTATGTCCGCTGGGGTGGCATCTTTACAGGTAGCTAAAATTAAAACCGGTAAAGATATTAGTATTTGGTGTGAAGAAGTTTGGAAAAGTTCCAGTAATTTAGAATTGCGCTATTTAGTGCGGGAGTTGGTGTTATTTTTGCGGGCTTATCAGGCTTATGGTGAGGCTTTATGCGGTCGTTTTTACCAAATTGATGGTATCACCGCCCGTGAAGGTTTACAACTGGCAGAAATGCCCATGGTGATTCAATCTCTCAAATTTGAGGATTTACCACCAGCAAATATCCGCTTACCTAACGCCCCTCAAATATTAGGAACGCAATTATTACAAAATAGTTTTCTCTTAATTCGTCGCGTTGATATTGATGTGAAAATATCACGAGAAATTTGGGATGTTACCGGTGCAGAAGAATTTGTTCTGTTAGATTTTCCAGGGTTGGGTGCGGCTAATTCTGGAACTAGAGATACATTTTTATCATTGCGAGAATTGGCACAGGTACAGACAATTTTAGTCTTACTTAATGGTAAATCACCGGGGAGCGATCGCGCCAATAAAATTTTTACAATGATGCAGCAACAGCGTCCAGGACAAGACCTCAAGGATTTAATTCTTGTGGGTGTGGGACGTTTTGATCAATTACCTTTAGATAGTGAAGGTGGGGAAAGAGAACTAGATTTATTAGTTAATAATCCATCGGATTTTCAACCCTTACAAACAAATACCGTTTTCCAAAAATTGAAAGTTCTCAAAACCATTATTGATGGGGCTGAAGCATTTACTACTCAAAAAGACAGAATTGTTTTATTATCACCATTATTAGGACTGGCGGAATTAGCCAAACGTTCTAGTCAAGTTAAAGCAGGTTCTGAAGAATTTCTCGCCAATTTAGATTATCCAGATTATCTGGAAAGACCGAAAAAATTACAACAAAAATGGGGTAGTTTAAGTGAAGCTTTATTAGCAACAGATGGACGCAATCAATTAGGTAGACAATTGGGTTATTTTGCTCAAGATGGTGGTATTAGTAAATTAAGAGAATTGATTCAAAATCATGTTGCTAATCACGGTTTAAAGCAATTATATGAAGATACCTCTCGGATTGCTGATGTGATTCGTCAACAACAAGAATATCTCAAGGAAATTATTACCGAAATTCACGAACAAGGGATACCCACCATTGATACTCCGGTTTTAATGGAATTGAGAACAGCTATAGAAAATCTAGATAAAACCTACAGAAACTTCCAAAAAGATTTAGGTAAAGAACAACTAAAAGATCGCCGAGGAGTGGTAGTTAGTGATGTCATTAAAGATGAACTAACCTTGAGAATTTTGAATTGGAGTCAGTGGACATTACTATTTAATAAAGTCCAAAATGGTATAATTACCTTAGCTGAATTTAAAGGTGCAGCGGGGAAATTATTTGATAGAGGAAATCGGGTGAATACTTCCCTCCCCACTAAGAGTGATGACTTTTATCCGACCTTTGAGAAAACAATCAAAGAACTGGAAAATTTTGCCAGCGATCGCATTCGTCAAGCCGTGATAGACTTATTAAGTTCATTGGCACATAAAATCACCTTAGAACGGGAAAAATTGCAAGACATTCTTCAGCCAGAAATGGAACAAGAAATTGAAGCAAAATTTGGACTTGAAGAAGCCGATTTATTTTATAAACTGTTATTAGGATGTGATCCTCGCCAATGGAAAGAAGCTATTATTGGGGAAATCAATAATCATGATCAAAATATCAAAGCAGAAAGTATTTTTCCCCTAGCCAGACAAGATGAAAAACATAGTGTAGGACAAATTTTTGATTGGTCACCAGCTAGGAATCAAAACCAGTCTAGAAGCATCAATCATCAACTTTTCGTATTACGATTACGAGATGAAATTACCGCTAGTGCTAGTCTTCACCTAGTGCAGTATGTGAGTGAAATTAATCAGCAGGTGAATATAGAAATCCATGGAATTTTAGATCAAATTATTCCCAGTTTGCAAAATCTTTCCAAAAAAGAAGCATTACTAAGATATATTGCTGCAAGAGATTCACAATCTGAACTAGCCATTCCGGCTTGGTTAGAAATTTTAACCGATATTGCCACAATTAATGAAACTGAATTATTCAGCTATATTTAATTAGTAATACCCTGCTTGTTTCCTGTTCCTCGTCCCTTGGTGGTTTATTTCATCCATATTCTTGCAAATTGTTAAACATTTGCCTTTTTGCTAAAGAACCTGATTGTAAACACCCAAACTAGAAAAGAGTAAACCTGTAGTTATCAAATAAATTTAGGGGAATGCACTACCAATGAATCATTAACAAACAAAAAAAGGAACATCAAAAATGCCTGTGGAAATTCAACTTCTACCTAGCTTTAAATTAGGCATGAAAGAAAACGCACAGTTGCATCTACCCTCCATCCAAATTGTCCCTAATAAAAGCAATATTCCCCACATTTCTCGGATTACCTGCATAGTTAGAGGTACACCATATCAATTAGCAGCAAAAATTCAAAGTAGCTATAGACAATTTAACTCAGTTACACCCAAACAAATTTCTAATATTTGTCAATTAGGACAAGATATCTGTCAGCTAGATACACCTTTAATGACAATAGTTGATTGTACCTTAAAGGTAATTGTAGAATATTTTGATTCTGACGTTGCAGGAAACCCAAATTTGTCTATATCTAATCATGTATGTGCTGAATGTGATCTTTGGTTCATACCCAATTTAGAAAAATCATCTAGTTCATCTACAAAAAATTATCCAGCCATGAATACTTCGCAATTTGACCACTATTTAAATAATTTAAGTCAACAACTTAGTGAGAAACTCAACGAAAAACAAAGAAAAAGATTTCCCGGTTGGTTAGCCTTAGATTTTGGTACTTCTAACTCTACAGTGACACTTTTTGACCCTATTGAAGTTCCCATTGCGGAAGTTTTACCAAGAGAACAAGAACTGAGATTAAGAGAACGTATGGCTGAGTGGTTAAATTCTCCCTCAGATTTAGCCTTATCAGATGTTAGCGGTGGTGAGTGGGAAAAATTCTTAGCTGATATTAGCAGAAACTTAGAAATAGAATCAGATCAATTAAGCGAAATTTTTGAAACTGATAACAAAGAATTATTTTTAGAAGCAATTCGCCAAATTGAATTATGTTTAGGAACAAGTGATAGATTTCGGCGGGCTGTGAGTAAAAAACTTTATGCTATATATCATGAAGTTTTTCGTGTTCCCACATTAGAATCACAAAATTTAATTCCCGTAGTTTTAGATATTGACCGACGTAGTACAGAAATTCCCAGTGAAATGGAAGTATCGCAATTAATCCCCTTAAAATTACGCATGGGTAGAGACGCAAGAGATAATAGAAAAAAAGCCATAGCCCAAGGAACAACAGCTTCTATTAAAGACATTATTAGCAGATTTCATCATTCACCCAAACGCTATTTTGGTCAAGATAGATTTTTCCCAATTACCTTAGAAGAAGATGAAGAAAATATTCAAGTTAATCGCCTCATTCAAGCAGCTTGGGCGCAATTAATTGAATTAACAGAAGATTATCGTCAACGGGCTAGACGGAGATTTTCGGAAGGCGATTTTTTAACAGCAGTTGTTACCTATCCCACCGTCGCCCCTCCTGTAGTTCGCAAAGAAATTAAGCAATTAGTGCAGGAATTAGGCATTGATGATGTACAAACAGCTTATGATGAAGCGGTTTCTGTAGCTATCTTTTTCCTCTGGCGAGAATTTGGCGGTAATCTTAATATTGGGATTGAATCTTTTAAAACTCGCTGTCGTCAAAATGGTAATAAATGGTCACAAAATGTTCTAGTTTTAGATATTGGTGGCGGTACAACAGACTTAGCTTTAATTGAACTGACTCTAGAAGATAAAACACCTTTCTTTGCAGATAATGAAGATAGAGGTTTAGGAGGACGTTACTATAAACTCACTCCTAAATTATTGGGTTCTTCAGGACATTTACAATTAGGTGGTGAATTAATTACCTTGCGAATTTTCCGCCTATTAAAAGTGGCAATCTCTGATTTTCTTCTCACCGCAGTTACTACAGGTGATATCGAAAGTGATAAATTAGAAGACTTAATTAACTCCGAATTAAACGACCGTTTTTTAGAAGACGGAAAATTTAAAACTGGTAGTTTATTAAAATGTATAGATAAAGAAAATCCCGAAGGTGATGTTGCTTTTAAGGATGCTTTAGATACGGCAGAAAAAGTATTACCAACTCGTTGGCAACAAGCAACCCAACGTCTACAAACCTTTTACACATTGTGGGATCATGCGGAAGCTGCTAAACTCAAATTAGGACAAAAACCACCCACAGATAGTTCTTTATTAACCTTCACCTTAAATGAACAACAAATTGGTGAATTACTTGCCCAAAGTTCGATTAAATTTCAAGTTAGAAGTTCTGAATCTATTTCTTTAACTTTAGATCATCAGCAATTTGAACGGGCAGCAACTTCCTCAATTAAAGAAGCAATTGGGATTGCTAAAGGCTTAATGGAAAGCCGTCTCAATTCAGAACCTAATCAAAAAGTAGACTGGTTAATTCTTTCTGGTAAAACTTGTAATCTTGATCTAGTGCAACAACAAATTTATCAAGAATTTAGTCAATCACCCTATTTTGTTTGGAATCCAGAACGAATTACCTTTGTTTTAGAATTTACAAAACTTGCCACTTCCGCAGGTGCTTGTTATGCCGAAAAGCTGCGTCGCTTTCGATTTGATCCTGAAGAATCTAAAAATCTGTTACGCAAAGGTGCAAATCAATTAGAAATTGATGTCAAAAACCTATTTTATTATCTTCCTTGTAACTTTAAACGCAAAACCCAAAGTAACGAACCATTAGCCATTTTTAATGCTGGACAAGAACTATATCAACTTGCACCTTGGGACACCGTTGCTAAAGTGCGGACACCTTGGCAAGGAATGCAATTAACAAATATTATTCATCGTCAAGATTATGAAAATGGAACTTTTCGCCTGTGGGGTAGTTTTGATGGTAAGATATTGATGGATAAATTAGGTATGGAAGAACAGGAATTTCTCAAAAAAATCAAAGTTCAATTTGAGATTGATCAAGCTTTACAATTTAGTGTTTTACTATGTCGTGGTAATCCTCATTATTTAATAGATGCCCCTGGTATTGATATTAATTCAGTCATATCTAAAGCTACTGAAAATACTTTATTTATTGATGGCAATTTAAAATGGAATATCGCCATTGAAAATCATCAACACAACTTAAATGATGGTGATATTGCTGTTAATGTTTTAGAGTCAGCCACAGTTGATCAACCCCATGCTTATCATTTAGTATTTGCAGTTGATAATAATAATAGTGATCGTAAATTAATGGAAATATTTCATTATTTACAGGATGGTGTGAAGCAACCAGGAACAGGATTAATTAGTAAACCTTTGCCACCATTTCCCCAAAGTGGTCAACATACATTCTATATTTATCAGACTGATGGTGATACAAATAGTAAAAAATGGCTTAGAATTGGTACACTTAGTAGACCGGATATGATCACAGATTATCCTTGTCAATATCATGTAACTCTTGATAATATGGGAGTATTAAGAATGCACGCTGGTACAGTTCCTTATTTGACATCTAATAATCAAGAATGTCTGGAAAAAGAAGGATGTGTTTATCGTGCAGAATTGGAATTACAACCCAATGAAGTTGATAAAGAACGTGATCCATTTTGCGGTATTCATTAGCTTGAATTTGTTGGTTTGATGTAAAAAAATCCAACATTATTAATTATTGAATTGTTTTTTGTTGGGTTGTGCCGTCACTTAACCCAACCTACTTTTTACTATTTTCATCCTGATAAAATTATGCAGTATTTACATAAACTACTAAATACAGAAAACTCAGAATTAGCCAAAATATTGCGGTTTAATTTATATGGATTAGTCGCAACTTTAACAAAAGCAAATCAAGAATATCCAATTGATCCAGGATATCAAATATGTGAAGAACTCCTGGAAGAACTTCATCAATTATTACAAACTTTACCATCTCCAAATTCTTTAATTCTTGAACCAGTCGTAAAACAATCTCAAGTAATAAACGAATTAAAATTATTAAAATTAAAAGATGCTTTTAATGATGATAATGAATTAAATTTTTATTTAGGTAATGCCCATATTCAAAGTGAAACTGATGAAGAACTATGGAACGAAATTCATAGAAAACTTTTGCGAGTTCCTGAAGATTTAGCTATATCTTGGCAACATAAAGCTTTAGAATTTGCCCAGGAAATAGGGGCAATTGCAGATGATGATAATCTTGAACAATTACCATTTGTGCGTGATGAAATTATTTATCCAGGGTTGAATGGTA
>Ga0164293_10004778_pt1 | contig 11580 bp, 9 predicted proteins | sample GEODES118metaG_FD_111487 | JGI IMG/M metagenome (GOLD analysis project Ga0164293, IMG submission 111487) | Eutrophic lake water microbial communities from Lake Mendota, Wisconsin, USA - GEODES118 metaG | ecosystem: Environmental > Aquatic > Freshwater > Lake | place: USA: Lake Mendota, Wisconsin...
CGCGACGCATGACGTAAAAACACGTCGCGCGTAAGGGCAACGCACCGCAACCCCGACGGGTTGCGGCAAAGCACCGGGCGCGTCGCCATCGGACTCCGCAGGCCGCGCCTCGTGAATTATGGGGCCAACGGCGCTAGCGGCGGCTCGATTGTTGAAGCGACGCTCCGTAACTGCACAGATTGCCGCGGTTCGCGGACGCCGAGTGGCGGCGTGATGCCGATGCCAAGAAGCGTTCCCGCATTCGTCATGATGTACGCGCGACCACCAAACGTCGCGGCCGACTGCGCAAACCCGGTCGAAACGTCGAGCCCGTCGATGACGCGGCCGTTGGCGGGTGCCAGCAAAAACAACCCGTACCGCGAACTACCCACCAAAAGCCCCCCTGCGAACGCTGCCGGCGCCGTGATGCCGCCCTCAGGAACCTTGTTGCGCCACACGATGCGACCGCTCGACGGATCAAGTGCTGTAAGTCCGAACGACGCGCTCGACACGACCAGTAGCTTGCGCGCCGGTACGTTAGGCCCATCGCGATCAGGACCATGAGGATGCGGCGCGTGAGCCGGCTCCGCCCACACAAGCAAATCGGTCGCGCCAACAACGTTCGTGTTCGACCACACGCGTGAACCGGTGGCGACATCGATTGCGAACACGCCCGCGGAAAAACTTGAGACGTACGCGACACGACCTTGTGGCGCGTCGTCAATGACCGGCGTCGCGTCGGCATCCAAGTACTTCGGCGTATCGCCTAGGGACTTTTCGGCCTCGGCCGACAAGTCGACCGGTGGCCATTTTTCCGAGCCATCGGCCAGGTTGTACGCGACAAGGTGCCCGTCCGAATACGACGTGAGCGCGGTGCCGCTGGCCGGATCAACGGCGACGCCGGCGTGGCCGCTAATCTCCATGCCGAGAGCCGGTGTACGATGTCCTTGCCAGCGCACAACGCCCGTGTCGCTATCAATCGCGAAGACGAAGTCGGCGGCATTGACGAAGTAAAGCGTTTTGCCAACGAGCACAGGCTTGCGCGCCACATCGCCGCCGGTATCAAAGCGAAAAACCAGTGCGCCTGTTGCAGCGCGCAAGCAGTAAAGCGCCCCGTCAGACGACCCGGCGTAGATCCTGTCGGTCTCCGGGACATAAAGCGCCTCACTCTGGACAGGCCCGAGGGTCTCAAAGCGCCAGATGCTCGACCCATCACCAGCCCTGAGCGCATAGATTCCGTGGTCGGAGGAGCCGACGAATACGCGCTCGTGCGCCGCATCGATTGTCGGTTTGCTGCGCTCCCAGTCTTCATCCGAGGTTCGTCCGCGCACCGTCAGGTCGCGTCGCGCAAACACGTGCATGGCACCGCTCGGACGATGAAACCACGAAGGGACGGTCGGGTTCACCTTCTCGGCCGAAAGCAAACCCGTCATGCCGCAACCGGTTGCCCCAGCTGCACTCGCCAAGCCGAATGCTGCCCAGGTCCAGAAAGTTGCAAACCGCACAGATTTCAATCCTTGTGCGGAGCGTCAGCGCCGCCCTGGTTTTTTTGCATTTGCTCGACGAGCTTTCGGAGCTGGTCGGGATCCAGCGCGCTGCCACCCTTCGTGTTGCTGCTGCCCTGTGTCGGCGACGATGTCGAGTCCGACGGCGACGCCGGCGGGTCGAGATCTTTTAGCTGCGCCGCGACGCGATCGCGCAAATAGAGAAATTGCACGCCGCGCGAGCCTTTTGACGACGGCGCGTCGTCGGTTTTGTTCACTCGGTCTTTGAGACTCGTAAGCAGTTCCTTGGCCTTAGCTTTATCGCCTTTCGCAAGAAGCACGCGCGCTTGATGGTACTGCGCGAGCTCTTTGAACCCCTGCGCGTCGATGGTGTCCTCAAGCTCCTTGTACACCGCAATTGCCTGATCCAGCGACGCCGCGGCACTCGCCGGTTCGGTGCGGGCTTTGAGCTCGGCCGCAAATCCAAGGCCTTCGATGGCGCGACCGCGCACTTCTTTGTCGGCGCTCGCTAGCGCGGAGGCCTTCGCCGCAGCGAAGGCTTGACCTGCGGCCTCGGCGTTGCGTTGCTCAAGAAGGAGCGATCCTTCCGCGAGTCGCGCGAGGGCCGCAGGGCCGGTCTTCGGCCAACGCGTGTAAACTTCACGGTATTTCTTCAGCGCGGAGTCGCGACGCTCGTCGTACGTTTTGAAGTGAGGCATGGCGCGCCCCGTCGGGTCCTCGTCCCCGGGGGCGCCCATGGCCGACCGGTCAAAAACGGCCGTGCGCTCGTCCTCGACGGCGCTTGCGAATGCAAGCGATGCGGCGCCGTTGTCTTTGCGCTCGAACACCACGCGCGCGCCGACTGCGAGGGCCCCTGCAATGAGCGCGAGACCGACAAGCTGCACGCCGCGCTGGTTGCGGCTAATCCACTCGCCTACTTTTGCGGTCTTTTCAAGAAGAGGATCGGCCGCCGCCGCGACCGAACCCGCACCGCGTGGTGCGCCGCCTGCGTCGCGGGTGACTTTTGTGCCGACCCGCGCGACACGCTTGGACGCCGCAAGTTCGAGCCCCGATTTTTTCGCTCCCCCTGCGCGAGGTACGTCGCCGGCGCTGGGCCCCGCGGCTTTGGCGGCGCGGCGTCGTTCGAGAAGTTTGCGTTCTTCTTCGCGCGCTTGCGCCTCGAGCGGATCTTCATCGCCGAGCGCAGCAACGCGCCGAGCGATGGCTTCGGGACTCGCATCGTTCCCGAGCGGCGATGGCTGCTCGGACGTGATGCTCTCTTCGATGGCGCTCTCGGAGGAGCCGGTCTCGGTATGCTTTTCGTCGGTCACGTAGACACCTGCATGCGGGTAGCGGGGGCCCAAGACTCTAATCGCCCAGCGGCTCCGCCGTCAAAGGCCGCCGTCTTGGTCGTGCGGATGCCATGCTTGGGGCGGCGGTGGCGGAAGCTCGTCGGCGCGGGGAACGAGCCACACGCCGACGGGGCTAGTGCCCGACGCCAACGCACGCGACGGCTCCGACGGTTGCGGGGATTGCCCTGAATTATCGCCTCGCACGACCTCATCATGTGCAACATGCAAGGAAATGGAAATGCTCAGATTCGGGCCGTGACGGTCGGGAACATCAGCGATCCAGATGGTCCCCTTCGCAGGGGCGCGAGCGTTGCCGATCCTGGTCATTGGCAACGCAACCGCCTGAGATTCTGACGCGGAGGGTTCCACAACCGCAAGATGATTGCGTTCTGCAACGTTCATCGTTGCCTGCGATCGAACGTACAAACGCGGGGGGTGCTCGTCATCAAACGGACCGACAACGAACACGCGGGCGGGCGTGGCCCCTGTGGATCCGCCGGACGTTGAGCGCTGTTCTGCGCCGATTCGCGCCGGCTCAAGGTCCACGTCGATCGTGATGCCACCGGTTGTGTCGCGTCGGATGGCCGCGCGTTGAGGGCGATGCTCGGTTCGGCTTGACGACGCGGCATCGTCGGCAATCACGTCGTGCGCCGAAACGCGCCCGCGCCACCCGCCACGTGAAGGCGTGAGGAGTCCCAGCTCAGCGGCGGTCGTGATCGCCTCGGGCATGGGCTCGGGGACGCCCGCGAAGCGCACAAGCGCGCGAGCCATGCGGTCGCGGTCACGCGGCGATGGATTCGCCTTCGGCCACAACGACGCGATAGCGCGAGCTTCGACGGCGCGGGCATCGACGTAGCGTTCTGTGCAAAACGCATCTATCAGCGGCGTAAGTGCGTGAGGATCACCAATGGTGGCCAACGCATCAACAATCCAAGGGCGCAGACGCACGTCGTCGAGCGACCGCAAAAGCATCGGTACCGCGGCCGTGGACCGAATCGCACCGAGTGCCGCGAGAAGGTCTTTCGCTTCGTCGAGGTCTCCCGCACGCGTCTGCGCGGCAACGTCATTCGGCCGAGTGCCATCCTGTCGGCCGAGTTGAGGCGCGAAGCCTACGGACCATCGATCAAGAAGCTCGGTCTCCCCGCGGCGATCCCCCTGTTCTGCCAACGCGAGGGCTGCGGCGAGCCTGGGATTGGCGTGCGTGGCGGCGGAGTCGCGCGGTTTGGCCAACGCGGCAGAAATCCACCGCTCGAGGCCATCGGCGCTTGGTCCGCCTCGCCCGGCATCGCCGGAAGTGCCGGTAGCGGCAAGGCGATTTCCGAGCCGCAGCAGCGTAAGTGCACTCCACAAGCGTACCTGCTCGTCTTCGTCCCGCGCGTAGGATCGCTTGATATGTACAAGCATTTCGGGCGCCCGAAGACGAAACGCACAGCGTGCAGCGTCACGCCGAATCTCAACGCGTGCATCATCAAACAACGTGGCCACCTCTTCGGCGGCATCACGTTCGCCCTGAAGTCCGCGTCGCAACGCATCAGGGATCCCCGCCGCTTCGAGTTTGCCGTGTTCGCGCTCAAGGTTTGCGGTGAGTTTGCGTAGCTCACGAACACGCGCAGGGCGGTCGCTTACGGGCGATTTTTGCTGAGGATCGACGCTGATGTCAAAAAGGGTGCATGATGCAATTTTTCGCAGACAGACAAGCCGGTCCGACCCTCGCGCGACCATCGTGTAGTCGTCAGATTCGGCGAACGCGAGGCCGTCATGGTCGCCCGTTGGCTTATTTTCAGCGATCACCTCGCCCAGGTCGCGGCCGCGTACCCGCGCGGGACGAGGGATATCGAGCGCCGCGAGAACAGTCGGCAGCAGGTCGATCGTCTGCACCGGAGCACGCCGGACGCCGGGCGCAATCTTCGGCCCCGCGATCACGAGCGGCACCCGCACCTGCTCTTCGTACGCGGTCGTACCGTGATAGCGGCCGCCATGGTCGCCGAATTCTTCGCCATGATCCGCGCTCACGATGAAGACGGCGTTGTCATTGCGCTTGTGCACCGCGGCGACGATCGCACCGACGACGCCGTCGGCTGCAGCCACTTCCGAGTCGTACAAGTCGGACGGAAGGTCGCCGCCAAAATCGTGATCGGGGTGCTTGATGTAAGGCTCGTGCGGTTCGAAAAGGTGAACCCACAAGAAAAGAGGACGATCCGTAGGGGCCTCACTGATGTATTGTGCAACCTGTGCACTGCGCAATTGAGGTGACGCAAACTCCTCTTTTCGATACTCAAAACCAAGGCCACTTTGCTTCATATGTGCGAAGCGGTGACCGTCGATGAAGAACACTGCAGGCGGGTAAAACGCTGCGGTGCGATAGCCGTAACGACGCAAGTGAGTAGCCCACGTTTCGGCCTCGTCGGTACCGCCCATCGCGAGGAGCGGTCGCATGTAGGTTCCCGTCATGAGCGACGCAATGGAGTACGACGTATGCGGTGTCGGGCAGTACGCGCGCTCAAATCGCACTCCGCGAGCGGCAAGCGCGTCGATGTTGGGCGTTGTCGGGCGGGCATAGCCGTACGCCGAAACGTGGTCGGCCCGAAGCGCATCGATCGTGATGACAACGAGATCGCGACCAGTCCAGTCCAGTCTACGCCGGGCGCGCGAATGGCTTTCATCCGAGGACCCAGCCGCAGCGCGTGAATCGTCAGGCCTCGCCTCCGTGGACGCTGACGAGTCGGAATCGGAAGTGGCGAGACTGCTCGGATCGTCCTCCGTCGCCGGCGTAGGCGCAACGACGGACGCAAAGCGCACCGCGTGCCCTAAGATAGGTGCATGTTCCGTGTAAACACGACGCACGTTATCTTCGCGCTCAAGAGCGCGAGCACAAATGTGCATAGTGCACGCAGCGACCATCGCAAGCGAGGCCATGGCGCAGCCGACAACGCGATAGACCCGTCGGCCAAGCCCCGGCATCACAAGCTGCGGCTCTGGACGAAAAAACAAAACCACCGCGCTCCACGCGATCATGGTCCCTGCGGCAAGCGCCCAATGCATGACCGGATAAAGTCGCGTGAACACGCTTGCATTGACGAACCACGTCGCGACAGCCACGGCAGCGCCTGCAAGTCCGATGCGGTTTGCGTGCGTCCGATGACGCATCAACAGCCGGGCGACTCCCCCGGCCACGAACGCCGAAACGGCTGCCGCTGCAGCGACAAAGAGCCCGCGGACACGCCAGTCTTCGAAGTGACGTCCGGTCGAAAGCCCCCACGCGCATGCTGCCGCCACGACGGCTGCCACGGCAGCGATCGCTCTCCAACGCCGAGCAGCCGCTGCATAGCCGAGCGCAACCACCGCCGCTGATGCAGGTATACTGCACGCAATCGCGATCGGCGTCAGCAAACGACGCGCGCGCGTCAGCTCCCACGTGCCCGCGAACTGCTCAGACCGAAGCACCGCGACCGCGAGGTGTTCGAGACCGAAAAGAAGCAACCACGCAGCGAGGATGCTTCCGATATCCGCAGCTACATCAACGACGGCATCGCGCAACGAGCGAGACATGCAAAGGCTCCGTGACGCCCCCTCGCGCGAGTAACGCCGAAACAACCGCGTGTGCGAACACGCACGCGAACACGCGAGCGGTCGGCGTCACCCATTGGCCGAGGAGATGGCCTGACTATTTGTACACAACCTCAAGAATCTCAAAGACGCGCTCGCCTGCCGGAGTTCGCGTCTTAGCCTCGTCGCCCGTTTCTTTACCAATCAGCGATCGCGCAAGGGGGCTCGTGATGCTGATCGACCCGGCGTTGATGTCACATTCATCAGCACCCACGATCCGGTACGTAACTTCTTCGTCGGTGTCGGTGTTGACAAGTGTCACGGTGGCGCCGAAGGCAATTTTTGTCGTGCCTTCGAGCTTGGCCGGGTCGATGACCTCGGCGCGCGCCAGCTTGTCTTCGAGCTCCTTGATGCGCCCTTCGTTGAAGCCCCCGCGCTCGCGGGCAGCGTGGTACTCGGCGTTTTCTTTGAGATCACCGTGCGCGCGCGCCTCGGCAATCATCTGCGAGATGAGATTACGCTCTGTCGTTTTGCGATGATGCAGTTCATCGCGAAGTTTTTGAGCTCCTTCGGGAGTGATCGGGTTCTTCTCGACCATAGTCGCGCCCGTTTTAGTCTCATCGACGACGAAACGCGAGAGCCTCGGGGCGGCGTCCGTTCGTGTCGTCTCCGGCAGGATGTGATATCGGCCTCGCCGTGTCAGTTTATAGCGGTCGCCCCTCCTCCGGCGTGCGCATCACCGTAGAACGCCCGCGCGAAGGCGGCCCCCCTTGGGTTTACGAGGGATCGGCCGAATTCCGCGCGCATTCGCTGAGCGTACGCGCCATCGTCAGCGCCAACGGTGACGTTGATGTCGTCGTTGACCCCGACAAAACCATTGATGCCCCCGCACTTGCTCCGGGGGTCGAGCGGCCTCCGTCGGAGCTTCGCGCCGACCAAACCCTTGCGGATGCGGTTCGCCTTCTGTTGAGGCAAGCCTACCGCCACGCAGCGGCCGACGATGCCCCTCCCCCGATGCGTCTCAACCGTTGGCGACCGGAACGCGGTTCGTGACGTCACGCCACTTTGCGCGTCGGCGCTCGTGACGTGTTTTAAGTCGCACGAGGATCCGAAGAACCAGGACATGAACGCGGAGATCGGCGCGTTGCTCGCGTTCGAGATCGTGTATGTCCAAGGCATCATGGATTCGGTGGAATCGGTGGGTACGCCCGGAATCAGTCGCTTGGCCTGTCGCAAGCGTCGCGCCTTCTACGCATCACGTGTCGCCGCCGCGTCAGTGGCTGTACTCGTCGGACTCGCCGTCGGGGCAACGACGGGCTGCAGCGCCAGCGCGCCCTCCAAAACACCTGCAAACTACACGGCTGACGCCCGACGAGCCTACGAACACGCGATGGCCGAGCTCAACGCCGAACACTGGATGGAGGCGCAAGGGCTGTTTCGCGAAGTAAAGAGAAAGTACAGCTACTCAAAGTACGCGCGACTTGCTGAACTGCGCATTGCTGATGCGGACATCTCGCAACAAAAATACGCCGAGGGTATTCGCGGGTATCGGCAGTTTGTGCACGACCACCGCTCGGACGCCGAGGAGGTCGCCTACGCCCGTTCGAAAATCGCCGAGGCTCAGTACGCGCAGATCTCAGACTCTTTTTTGCTCCCAAGCAGCGACGAACGGGACCAAGCCGTCGTCCTCGACTCGCTCCGCGAGCTGCGCAGTTACGTGCATGACTATCCGGATGCAAAACAGTCGGCGTCGATTCGAACGCTCCTCGCCGATGTGACTGCGCGAGTTATGCGACACGAGCTTTACGTCGCGCGCTACTACCTGCAGCGCGAAAAGTTTGAGGCGGCTGTTTTACGCATTCAATACGCCCTTCGCACGTTCGGCGAAAAGGGCGAAGTTGCCCGAACGCCGGCTGAAGGGCAATCGGGCCTCGAACCCGAAGCGCTGCTTTTGCTCGGTGAAGTGTATTTGAAATTGCATCAATTCAAAGATGCGCGCGAAACGTTCGAATACCTTCAAACACGCTTTCCGAGCAGCCCGCTCATCGAGCCTGCCCGGAACTTTCTTGATTACATGAACCAGCGCGGTGTGTGACGCGGCACCGGTGCCGCCCCCGACGCGTGCGTGTCACGCCAGCGAAAGTGCGGAATTTTAGCCGTGCAGAAAGAACCGTCGAAAGCATGAGCACCGATGTCACTTCGAGTTCCGATAGGTTCGCGTCGATAGCGCCTCCGGCCGCGAAAACGATTCTCGTCGTCGACGACGAGAAAAACATTCGGCGCACGCTGCAGCTCGTACTCGAAGGCGAAGGCTACAAGGTGGTTAGTGCGGGTTCCGCGGAAGAAGCGCTGAGCGTCCTCGCCAATCCCGACATTCCCGTCGACATGGCCATGATCGACGTAAAGTTGCCCGGCATCTCGGGACTTGAGGCGCTCAAGAAGATTCGCGATGAGGATGCCACAAGCGATTTGCCAATTATTATGATCAGCGGCCACGCGACCGTAAACGACGCCATTTACGCGTTAAAACTGGGCGCCAGCGATTTCTTCGAAAAGCCCCTCGCCCGTGAGCGTGTGCTCGTGAGCGTGCGCAACGTACTCGATACCGCCCTTGCAAAACGAACGCTCGCTGAAGTCTCAAGCGCGCAATTGTCAAAGTACGAAATGATTGGCCAGAGCGCGCCGATCAATAGGCTATTTCGCGAGATCGAAAAAGTTGCTCCAACACGCGCGAGTGTGCTCATCACCGGTGAAAGCGGCACTGGCAAGGAACTCATTGCGCGGGCCATTCATCGCCTGAGTCCGCGACGCGACGAAGCGTTCATCAAGGTGAACTGCGCTGCCATCGCACGCGAACTCATCGAAAGCGAACTTTTTGGGCACGAAAAAGGGTCGTTTACCGGGGCTCAATCGAAACGTCGCGGCCTTTTTGAGCGCGCTCACGGCGGCACTCTGTTTCTCGACGAGATTGGCGACATGGACCTTGTGGCCCAGGCAAAAGTGCTGCGGGCGCTGCAATCGGGCGAGATATCGCGCGTCGGAAGCGAGCATGTCATTCACGTTGATGTACGAATTCTTGCCGCGACAAATAAAGACCTTTCGAAAGCGGTTGAACAAGGATTGTTTCGAGAAGATCTGTTTTTCAGGCTCAACGTGTTTCCGCTTCGCAGCCCGAGTCTCCGCGAGCGACTCGAAGACATTCCGCTGCTCGCCAATGCGTTTATGCATCAATTCGCCAAAGAAAACGGTATTCGCGCCAAGCCGATTGATGCCGACGTTCTAAGAGTCCTCGGCGCACGAACGTGGCCGGGCAACATCCGCGAGTTGAAAAACGTGGTCGAGCGCATGGCCATCTTGTCGGGCGATCGCGTCACCATCGCGGAGTTGCCCGAGGACCCACACGCAAGCCCTTTCGCCGAGGAGGAATCCGAAGCCTCCGAGTCCGATCTTGGCCTCGGCGCGGACTCAGCACCTCTAGCGGCTAGCCTCGACGACAGGCTTGATGGCCACGACGACGGTGCAGGTAGCGACCGACTCGACCCCTCGGCAAGCGTGCTTACGCTGCGCGAGTTTCGGGAGCAGCAAGAGCGCCGCTACATCGTCGAAACCCTTCGCCGCACAGGGTGGAACATCTCGCGCACCGCCGTCATGCTCGGTGTAGAGCGCACGAATCTGCACAAGAAAATTCGAGGGTTCGGAATCAAGCGAGGCGAGGGCTAACCTCTCCCTCACTTCTTTCGAACCTTCCTCGCGTTCTGTCGCGCGAAAACCTTCGACCAAGGATCCACTAAAAATTGCAATACGCAACTATCGTTTACCGGTCGATCCGTGTCCACCGTCGCCGCGCATCGTAGACTCGAGCGAATCCACCTCGATAAGCGTGGCCACTTCATGGCGCACGAACACGATTTGCGCAATGCGATCGCAAGGCGCAATTGTGACAGTCTCTTGGCCCAGATTGACCAGCGTAACGATCACCTCGCCGCGGTAGTCGCTGTCGACGGTCCCGGGCGCATTGACCACGGTCACGCCGTGTTTGGCTGCGAGCCCGGAGCGAGGACGTACTTGCCCTTCGAACCCCCGGGGAATGGCGAACGCCAGACCGGTCTTTAGGCTCACCCGCTGTCGCGGGGCGATCCCCACGGGCGCTTCGAGGGCTGCGTGGAGATCCATGCCGGCCGAGCCTTCGGTTTGATAGCGCGGCAGCGGCACCGCGACAGTTCCGACGCGCTTGACGCGAACTGGCACCGTTTGCACATCGCCGCGTGGCGAGGGCGACTCGTCGACCTTGTGTTGTTCGTGATGATTCATGGCCAGGCGCGGGCGGTTACATCATCATCGGGCCGCAGCTTCAAGCGCCGGTACCACATGCCTGCGGGCGCCGAATGTCTATGCCCCGGCGGCGGCAGCTGGATGCATTACAAAAATGTGCTTATAGTCCTCGTATGATTACCGTGACCGATAAGGCTGCAGGCAAAGTCAAGGAAATTGCCGAGGCTGAAGCCCTCACTGAACAAGGCCTTCGTCTCCGCGTAGTCGGTGGCGGCTGCGCAGGGTTTACCTACGACCTGTACTTCGAAGATCAGGTCACCGATATGGATGAGACGTTTGAGTCTAACGGCGTAAAGCTCTTCGTTGACCCGCTGAGCTTTCAATACCTGGAAAATACCGAGATCGACTACGTCGAAGGGGCTCACGGCTCGGGATTCAAGTTCAACAATCCCCAAGTCACGGGTAGCTGCGGCTGCGGCTCCTCGGTGAAGTTCTAACTCGGCTCGCTTTCCAGGCCGAAACACGCGCGCCATGCGAGTCCGCGAATACACCCGGTATTCGCGGACTTTTTACTTGTACAACGCATCTTTCGCGCAGCTTGTCGCCTCTCGATTCACGGGCGACTAAGGCGCATAGTCGAGGTTCGGCGCCAGCCACCGTTCGGCTTGTTCAACCGTCAGGCCTACGCGCTTGGCGTAATCTTCGACCTGGTCACGGCCAATCTTTCCGACGGTGAAGTAGCGCGAGTCCGGATGTGCAAAGTACAAACCGCTCACGCTCGCTGCGGGCGAAAAGCTGCGGGTGACGTTGCGCTTCAAGCACAGCGGCAAAGACACTCACGGTCGCGACACGCAGCTTCTGGGTCGCTTCCGCGTCGCGCTCACGACGGTGCCCGAGGCGACGGCCGCGAAGATTCCCGCCGCAGCGCGTCTCGGCCTCGGGGTGCC
>Ga0164293_10004780_pt1 | contig 11578 bp, 9 predicted proteins | sample GEODES118metaG_FD_111487 | JGI IMG/M metagenome (GOLD analysis project Ga0164293, IMG submission 111487) | Eutrophic lake water microbial communities from Lake Mendota, Wisconsin, USA - GEODES118 metaG | ecosystem: Environmental > Aquatic > Freshwater > Lake | place: USA: Lake Mendota, Wisconsin...
AAACCGCCGTCTAAACAAATTGTATTACCAACTGGACAACCTTCAACAGTTGTTGTTCCTGAATGAAAAGTCCATGGGTAAGTATATAATCCCGGTCCTACTGTACAACCCGACGTACAACCTGAAGATGAACCCGATGTACAACCTGAAAAATTATATACAATAGTATAACCTGTAACAGGATACAAAACTAATCTTGTGTCCGCAGAAGTAATTACCAATGTCTTACCTGATAAACAATCAGTACGGCCATTATCTACCCCCGTTAATCCCCAATCGTTTAATGTAAAACCTGTTAAAGGAATTATGGTAGTTCCTGACCATTGTATTAAAGAAGTTAAAGAAGAACCATCTAATGTTGTACCACTTTTATTAATATCAAACCAAGCCGCTAAACCATCTGTAACAATACCGTATTTACAGGCGTCTTTACAATTTGTGGCATAAGGAATATAGTTACCTAACCTATCAGGAATTAAATTAAAATCCCAATATTCGTTATAAACTAAGTTTATACCTTCAAAACTTTTAAAAAAATAATTATTCCTAATATCCATAATTAAAGTATTTCAGGTCCATACCACCATTTTATTAATACCACATAGTGACCGTCTGTAATTGGAGTTGCAACCCCTAATGAGTCATAAAAATTAACGTATAAAGTATCACCTACTACAAAATAATTACCCATTTTATTGACCGTATCGGTGCTATCATAAATGTTTATCATATTAGCTATATTGTAATTAGTTGAATCTACCTCTATTTTAGTTTCTGGATCAAAAACACCACCGGCTGTTCCAACAGACGCGTATTTAATAGTAGAATCAATTATTTTTGTGTAAATCTTAATATCTTCAATAACCCATCCTTCAGGTATTATTAAATCGTATACACCTATATTAAAAGGTGTGGATCCACTATCTAAATTAATAGAAAAATTAGGTCTAATTTTTCCAAAAGAGTTGTATTGATTCACATCAAAAACCGAGGTTTCACCAGGAATTAATGTATTAGCTCCCGTAATTAAACTTGGTGTGTATACTGTGTTTTGAGTGGTGTCAATTACACTTACATTATCTAAATTTAAAACCGTTACTTTAGAAACATTTTGCCCTATTGAAACACCATTACAACCAATAACAGTATTATGTGTTGAAAATTGGTCTATTAGGGTTGTAATAGAGTTTAATATTGTGTTGTAATTTGTATCTCCAGTTGCTGGTAAAATATTACTACCGATTGCATTTATTATACTGTTATCACTGTTAATAATTACGTTAGAACCGTTACTAGTATTTGAAGAGGAGTCATTACCACTAATATTATTATTACCACCTAAAAATATTAAAGAGTTATAGAAACTATTATCAACAAGATTATTATTAGTAAAAATTGTTGCTAAATTACTTGAATTATTTATGTAAGTATTATTTGAAAAAACGTTAAATAACCCACCACTGTTACCAATGGGCGCTGAAGCAGTTAAACTCGATGAATTAAAAGCTATTGTAGAAACGTTACTTATACTACCATTAGAATTAAATAAAACACTTTCATCTGAATCTTGTAGATAAACTTCTGAATGTAAACTAAAAGTATGGTCACTTCGTAAAATTGATCCTAGTCCTGAGTTTTCTGTACATAAAACTATAGAATTAGCTGAATCCTCTATTGTAGTTTCATATGAATTTAAAATAATTGTTTTAAAACTACTACCTAAAATTTTATTATTATACCCACCTATTATACTTGAGTATGAAACTCCAGTCCCAGAAATTATATTATTATCACCACCTATTATAGTTTCATTAATGTTACTAGGTAAAGGTCCGTGTATTATATTATTACTACCACCTAAAATAGTGGAATACGCGTGACCATCTATAAGATTATTATAACCACCAATTATTATAGAACTGTCACCACTAAATATTTTATTTTGTGAACCAGCAATTATACCTGAATTAATACTATTACCGGAAATAAGGTTATTATTACCACCTAGTATTGCCGAATAATCATCTTTTGCTGTAGATTGGTTACTAAAAACAAAAGAGTTAAGTCCAGAAGCTTCTGAACCATAAGATTGTACCGAATCCCAAATAGTTATTGGTGAACAACCATGTACGTTTGTTACATATAAGTCTGTAATACAAGAACCTGTAAGCATAGCGTTTTGTGATATATTTTTAACATATCCATTACTATCTATAACTAAAATACTATCACTTGATGTTCCGGCGGATAAAGGTATTAAAAAATTTAATTCACTGTTTAAAGCTAAATTACCTGCATCAATTTGTATTGTGTTGCCAGAATTTGGACAGGCTACAATGTTGTTAACATAAAATGGTGAAGTACAACCTGAAATAGACCAACTAAGACCACTTACAGGACCCCAAACAACTGTACCATCATTATCTAGTGAAGTAGCAACTAAACCTGGGAAGGCACCTTTATTTATTCTAAGGTACCCTGTTTGGTTTATATTAGTCTCACCCGATAAGGTTATTGTACTTCCACTGTGTTGTACTATTTGTCTATCTTGAAATTTGGGTCTTGTAAAAAATGTCATATTATATAACTGTTAAACCTAAAGGTCTATATTGTAATGTTTTATTTAATTGTTCAGCTTCAGTTGCCTTACGTGTTAACATATTGTCAGGACGTAATCTTTCTAATCTTTCATTAAGTCTTTCCATTAAAGCCGTTCTATCCTCTCTTGACTCACTTAAAAGTGATTCATAATCCATAGTAACTTCAGCATCCGTAACTCCAAGAGCACCACCAAATTTACCACGAACACGACCAAGGGTTTCTTTACATAAAGCAGTAAACCAATCCCTTACCCATTGTTTCGAAGGCGTGTTTAATTCTGTAAAATTTACAACGTCGATTGGAACATCGGAAGGTAATTTAACAATATCTTTATTTGCATTTAAACATCTTTGTCTATCTTCATCAGAAGTAGTTTCATAATACCAATACCAAACTCTTGAGCCACCTACGTTTATTGACTGTCCACCAGCAAAACCACCACGACCAAAAGATAATCTACTACCTGGGGGTGGTGATAAATGTAACAACCTTGTACCATTAGGACCTGCTGTTAACCAATAAGTTAATTCTGAACTAACTAATCTTTGTTTTAAATTATAATCAGCATTTCTTAATACAATATCAAATGCTGGGGCCAAATAAAAACCGCCATAACCAAACCCACCACCTGCAGCACCATAAGGTAATTGAGCCACACCTCCACCAAAACCATAGTCACCAAAACCATAATTTGAGTATAACGCGTAATCTACTGTTGGCGGTTGAAAATATAAAACTTCATTCATTTCACGTCCAGCAGGTATTTGATATACTTGTCGACCGTTTTCTAAAGTAACGTAATCTTGTTTTAATTCCCAAGGGCCACGTGCTTGTAAACCCACAATTTTTGAATAAGCGTAAGTAAATGAATCTTCATATCCTTGAGATCTTGTTGTTAAAGCCTTTGCTAAATCTGTTGTATCTAAATTAATTCCGTCTAATGATGACCATTGAGCCTCAATTAACCAATCATTAATATATGATGAATGATCTTCAACCGCAATTTCTAATAAAGTACACATTTGTTCGTCAGATAATTCCACTTTTCTAAGTGGAGCACCTAACCTATGTCTTACTTGACGAAATACTTTTTGTTTTTCCGCTTCTTCTATTACTAGTGCCATTGTTGCTTTATTTCATAAATATCAACAACGGGGATAATAATTACGGTGATTTATTTTTTTTAAATTTTATCAGATTTTTATCAGATTTTTAAATATTTATATGGTATGGGAAGAAAGAAAAAATACTTAACAGAAGAAGAAAGGTTAGAGGCACAAAGAAAAGATAGTATGAAATACTATTTAAATAATTGTGAAAAAATTAAAAAAAGAAATTTAAAAAAATATTATGAGAGAAAAAAAATCAGGGATTTATAAAATAACAAATTTAATCACTAACAAAATTTATGTTGGATCAACTTTAGATTTTGATGGAAGGTGGTGGGACCATAAAAAAAGACTAAGAAAAGGTAATCACCATTCAATAAAACTACAAAGATCTTATAATATTCATGGTGAAAATAACATACTTTTTGAAGTGCTTGAGGAGTGTGGTACTGATGAATTATTAATTAAAGAACAGTATTACATGGATTTATATGACACATACAAAAATGGGTATAATTGTAGACCAAAGGCTGAAAATCATTTGGGTGCTAAAAGGTCTGAAGAATCTAAAAAAAAGATGAGTGAATCGGCTAAAAAAAGTAAAAGACAACCTTGTAGTGAAGAAACTAAAAAAAAGATATCTGCGGCTAATAAAAATAAAGTATCATGGATTAAAGGTAAGAAACAAACTAAAGAACACACTATAAACGCTTCAAAGTCACACTGTAAAAAAATAAAACAATATGATATGCAAGGTAATTTCATTAAAGAATGGGATTCGATAAAATCTTGTATTGAAACTTTAAATATGGATAACACAGCTTTATGGAAGGTTTTAAACGGTAAATATAAACAAACTAAAGGTTATGTCTTTAAGTATTCGTCCCCAAAGAAAGTATTAAATCAGATAATATAGAATACTCATTATTTTTTTCACCTAAAATTGTTGAAGAAATATATTTTTTCTTTTCTAATAACTCAAATATTTTTTCTTCTATAGTGTCTTGGAATATTGGGTAATATACGTTCACAGTTTTATCTTGTGAAATCCTGTAATTTCTATCCTCAGCCTGTTGATGGTTGGACGCTGAAAAATCTAAATCATGGAATATTGTGGTATCTGATGCGGTTAATGTAATGGCAGAACCCGCTGAAATAATGTTACCAATAAAAACTCTAATCTTAGGGTTGTTTTGAAATTCGTCGATAGATTTTTGTTTTTCCTTATCTGACATTTCACCATTATGACAAACAGCTAAATCACCAAATTCTTTTTTAAGTTCTTTTAATGAATCAGTGAAAACAGTAAAAACAATAATTTTTTTATCATCAGATTGATCCAAAAAATTATGAACCATATCTACGGTCATTGGTACTTTTTCTTTTGAAATAAATTTTCTAAGAACACCCATTTCAACCATTTGTCTACCTGCACCTAATTTTTTACCTTCAACTTCTAACCAAAATAAATAATCATCAAAAGCTTCTTTATATCCTTTACGGTTTTCTAAGTCTAAATAAAACGGTGATATAATTTTTGGTGGTAAATCTAAATGGTCTTCTTTTTTTCGACGAAGAATGTAATTTTTAGTTTTTTGGTGTAATTCTTCCAAGTTAGACGCGCCGTCAGTTAACCAAATTCTTTTAATTTTACCTGAAGCAAGTTTTTTATTAAAAGATTTTGCTGCACAATACCTGTAAGCAAAGTGTTGAAAGTTGTCTGCTACAGGAATATTACATACCTTTAATAAGTTATAATAATCCATTGGTCTATTAGCAATAGGTGTACCAGTTAGCAACCAAATTTTTTCAATATTTTCTGAAATTTGTGCTACAACTTTACCACGAATAGAACCTTTGTTTTTAATCATGTGTGCCTCATCAACAATTAATAAATCAAATTTTTCTTCGTTGATGTAACTTTTAGGTTCAGTTTTTTTTCTTTTATCTTCTATTTCGTGAAAACGATTAAGAATATCATAATTAATAATTGTAAAAAATTTAGGTTGCCAAAAACCTGACTTTACAATTGTTACATATTCTTCATCAATATATTCTGTAATTTCACGGAACCAATTAATCTTAGCATTTGCTGGGCAAATAACCAATATTTTTTCTGCTCCTGATAATAAAGCGGCCGCAATAGCCGATTTAGTTTTACCTAACCCCATATCGTCAGATAAAATGGATTTATCTTTTTTTAATAAAAACTTAACAGCGTTTTCTTGGTGTGGGAATAAACTTCTATTCTTTTTGTTTATTTTATTAACTGAATCGAAATTAACTTCTAAATCTTCATAAGGTTCATAAAACATATCGGTTAAAATTTGTGTTTTAGGTATGTAAAATAAAATAGATTCTTTTTGGTTCTTATAAAGTTTACCTTTTACGTGATAAGATTTTTCACTGTCAGCTAACAAAGTTTCCACAAACACACGTTCAGGAATATTTTTTAATTCATATTTTTCTTTTAACTGTTCACCCAAATAAGGTGTAATATCAACAACTTTATTAATTGTTGTTGGTTCCCTATCAAAATTATCCGTAATGTATTGAATCTGATTAGGTGTAAGCACAAAGAAACCTTCACGTTCTAATTTATTTTTTATTTTTAGAATATGTTCATTGGTTCCGTTGTAAGAACGAATTTTTTCTAAAGTATTTCGGTTCTTTAATTTGGTTAAATCCACCATGACGAAATAAATATAATATCTAACTGTGTAAAATAAAGAAAATAGAAATTATTGAAATATTTATTAGAATAAAACTTTGTTATGGCTAAGAAAAAATTCCCGATAAACAGAATTGGAAAATTCTACGATGAGATAGACTTTGGTATTGAAAATGAAATGGCCCGTGAATATGTGGAGGGTGATTTAAATTTTGTTATAGTTCTTTTTCAAGTCGATAGAACAGAGACTCAAGTAGACGATGTTTACGGTGAGGCAAAATCAGGTGAAATTAGGTTTAAGGCACCAAAGGAGTTACGTGTTAAATTGGCTTTAGATGTTGCCGAAAACAAATCGTATTCTGGTGGTATGAATAGAATATTGGATTATGGTCAGTTAACATTTCACATATTCCAAGACCAATTAATTGAAATGAGTTGTGATATATCTTATGGTGATTATATTGGTTACTCAGATAGAGAAGATAATATAAAATATTTTACAGTAACAAATGATGGTAAAATATTTTCAGATAACGCACATACAAGAATTGGTTATAAAGGTTACTACAGAACCATAACTTGTGTAACAGCAGACTCAAATGAGTTTTTACCAAATTATTAATTAAATTATGATAGTTGGTTATAATAGAACAATTGATATTTATTAATAAATGGCATTACCTAAAAAAATAAAAAAAGATATAAATTTACTAACACCTAAACCAGGTATAAATCCTTATTTAGGTGGTGGTGAACAATTTATTGAGCAAAATCCCGCAAATTTACCTCGTGGTGTTGATTTTGCCGATTTAGATAATGGTTTTGTTGATTGGGTTGGTAAAGATTTAAATGTAGTAGTTGAGGGTGATTTAGTTCCAGTTTCATTTTTAACGGCTCAAAGATGGTCTGAATTTACAAGAACTTGGCAAAATTCCGATAAATATAAAAACATTAAAATACCTTTTATATCTGTTGTTAGAAATCCAGATGTACAAAAAGGTACAAATCCCGAAGATTTTAATATACCTTTAAAAGATTATCGTATACCTTACATGACAGTACCGACATGGGACGGCAGTAAAAAGGGTGCCGACGTTTATTTAATTCCACAACCTGTAAAGGTTGATGTTACATATACTTTAAGGTTTTTTACTTATAGAATGAGTGAGTTAAATGTTTTAAACCAAAAAGTTTTATCGACATTCGCTGCCGCACAATCTTATGTTAATATTAAAGGTCATTATTTTCCAATAATGTTAGAAAGTATTGGTGATGAATCCACAGTTGATGATTTGGATGGTAAAAGGTATTATGTTCAAACATATGAATTAAGAATGATGGCTTATATCTTAGATGAAGAAAAGTTTGAAATTAGACCTGGGTTAGAACGAGCTATTCTTTCTTATGAAGTTGAATCCAAGAGACCTAAAGTTGTAACTAAGTTTATTAAAGATGAAAGTCAAAATGATAAAACAATAAATTTAATTATACAGTTTTTAGTTGGTTCACCCACAACTGTAACTTTTGTTGCCGATTCTTTAGCCAATTTTGTTTCAATTGATGTGTCTAATGTTTCAAATATTACTATTTATGTTAATAACACACCAGTAACATTACCTTTCTTTTTAAATTTAGATGATGTTGTCGGTATTAGTATTGTTAGAAATAACTCAGCAGAAATGTCTGAGATAATATTAAGAGGAACTGTACCATTATGATGAACATGTCCAATTTTTGTGGTGGGGGTGATATAACCAAAATTTATATTGTGGGTGCCGGTGGCACTGGTTCCACAACAAATACTGATATTTATGTCACAGGTTTTACTTATGATAACAGTATTTTAACAATAAGTCAAAACGGTGGACAACCAAATTTAAATGTTATTTTACCAACATTTATTACTGGTAGCACTGATTATTATGTAACTGGTGGTACGTATTCTAATGGTGTTTTAACTTTAAATAGACAAAATGGTTCTTTAACTATAACAGGTTTTACTATATCATTTACAGGAAACACTTCAGGTGATTGTATTACAGACTTATTTGTTAGTAATGTTAATTCTTGTTCACCATTACATATTCAACCAATAAATAATGGAGATGTTTATATTTCTGAAAGTGGTGGTAATGTAGGTATTGGGACTACAAATCCGTTATCAACATTAGATGTTAATGGTAAAATTACTACCACTAATTTCCAAATGACCTCTGGGTCTACTTATGGGTATGTATTAACTTCTGATGTAAGTGGTAACGCATACTGGGCTCCTCCTTTTTCTGGTACTAGTGTCGATACTTACGTAACTGGATTTACGTATGATGGTTCTAATAATTTAACTATATCTCAAAATCAAGGTCAAACAAATTTAAGTGTTAATATATCTACAATAACAGGTCTAACCTCAACGGGTAATATTTATTATTCTTTTGGATCTGGTTGGACTCAAAATCAAACCGTTGATTATATTTCGGCAGCAACGGGTAATATTTTAGTCACAAAAGAGTGGGTAGAAAGTTTGTCCACAGATTTATCTTCTTCTATCGCGGTTAATGTTGCCACAACAGCGGCCTTACCGGCCTCAACTTATAACAACGGTACTAACGGTGTAGGTGCGACACTTACAAGAAACACAAGTGGTACAACTGGTACCATAAATGGTATAACTGTTGAGTTAGGTGATAGAATTTTGGTTAAAAATCAGGTCTCACAAATTCAAAATGGTGTATATCAAGTTACCGTATTAGGTACAGGATCAACAGCTTTTGTTTTAACACGTACAACTGATTCTGACACAACTCTTGAATTTGACCCCCAAATTGTTATAGCAAGTAGAGGTACCCAAGCCGGTTTAAGATTTGCTCAAACAACATCTGACCCGATTGTTGGCACAAGTAATATTGTTTATGTAAATGTTGGTAGTTCTTTTGTGACACAAAGTGCTGCAGGTACTCAAACAAGTGGTAACATCCCTTTTTGGACAAATGTTGCAAGAGACCTTAGTAAAGGATCTAACACCCAACTATTTTGGGATAACGTTAATAAACGATTGGGAGTTGGTATTGGTTCACCTACCGCAAGTTTACACATTAAGGGTTCTGGAACAACTAATGCAACTTATAGTTTAAAAGTTCAAGATAGTTTAAATAGAAATATATTATCAACAAGAAATGATAATTTTGTTCTTGCTGGTGACAATGCAGTTAGTAGTTATTTATGGGTTAGTGGGTTAGGTGGACAATTTGGATTTAGTAATGAAAGTAGTTACCCTAATTTATATTTAAATTCTTCATATAATAATAAATTTTATATTTCAAATGGGGGTAGTGGTGGTAATGCCTTTGCTCAAATTAACACTAATAGTGGTAATTGGTTATTTTCTAGCCCCAATTCAAATGTTTATACCTCCACATTAAGTGATACTAAAGTTACTATTGTTGGTACGGGAACTACTTCTTCTGGATACGGATTAAAAGTTCAAGATAGTAACGGAATAAATACATTAGTTGTAAGAGATGATGGTAATATAGGTATCGGAACTACATTCCCATCAGAAAAATTAGAAGTTAGTGGAAAAACAAAGACTATAACCTTACAAGTTACGTCGGGAGCTACTGCTGGTTATATTTTAACATCTTTAGATTCTAACGGTAACGCTTATTGGGCCCCGTCATTTTATACAACCGCACGTATTACAACATCTGCAGCAACTTTAAATATTGGTACAAATTATTACGGTGTTAATTACAACGGTAATGTAGATATTTCGTTACCAAATCCAAGTGGTTATGATGGATATAATATTAATATTAAAGACGAAAGTGGTAATGCCGGTATTTATAGAATAAGATTAACACCTTTATCAGGGTTAATAGATGGTAACAATTATGTTGATATGAATATAAATTATATGTCACTTCATGTTGTCGCAAGAAATAATAATTGGTGGATAATTTAAATTAAAATATGTCTTATATATACAACAACAAAATAGCTTATTCCGATAGTCCAAATTTAGACGCGTTCGGAAGATTAAGAACTGCCGCGGTGACAAATCTTGTTGACATTAAACACGTCTATGATAAAAATCCACTACAAGTAAATGAAGTTACAGCAGGAACTGCAACATCTATTTTTAATCAAGAATATGCCAGAGTTAGAATGTCAACTTCTGCAAATAATGATTTGGTTATTAGACAAGGTAAAACACACCCAATTTATCAACCAGGGAAAAGCCAATTATTTCAAGCAAGTTTCTCAAATTTTCAATTAGAAACAAACGTTATAAAAAGGGTTGGAGCTTTTACATCAATAACAGGGTCACCATACAATTCGGTTTTTGATGGGTATTTTTTGGAAAGTAATGGAGTTACAAATGAAATTAGTTTTCAGATATGGAGGTCAGGTACAACAGTCTACACCGCATCAACAACCTCATGGAACAGTAATGAATTTGACCCAATAAATTTAGATTGGTCTAACACTAATTTAATGTCGGTTGATTATCAATGGTTAGGTGTTGGTAGAATGAGATTTGCCTTGGATTTAGCGGGACAATTAATTTATTTCACCGAACATAATTGTGCAAATAATGAACCAAATGTTTATATGTCATCTCCCAATCAACCTATAAGGTACGAAATAAGACAAGTTGGGGCTGGTTCTGGATATTTTGATATGTTATGTTCACAAGTGTCTTCAGAAGGTGCATTAAATGGACTTTATTCAACCGTTGGTGTTATAAACTCAACAACCGCAACTTTAGGAACTTCAGGTACAAAATACCCATATATTGGATATAGATTAAAAGAAAGTTATAAATCAGTGACATCACAATATAGTAGTTTAAGTGTTTTAAACACCTCAAATGATAATTACTTAGTGACCATTGAATATAACCCAACATTATCTGCAACCCCAAGTTGGACTGACATACCAAATTCACCATTTCAATACTCGGTATATAATGGGACTGTCACAACAACAATAACATCACCAGGACACATTATGTCATCATTAATTGGTGAAGCTGGAACATCCGCACTTACAACGATTAAAGTGGATGATAATCAAATTAGAGTCGGTTCTAATATTAATGGAACAGTTGATGAAATGTGGGTGTGTATAACACCACTAAGCAACACAGCAACATTTTTGGGAACTGCTGAAATACTATATTATTTATAAAACGGAC
>Ga0164293_10004781_pt1 | contig 11577 bp, 12 predicted proteins | sample GEODES118metaG_FD_111487 | JGI IMG/M metagenome (GOLD analysis project Ga0164293, IMG submission 111487) | Eutrophic lake water microbial communities from Lake Mendota, Wisconsin, USA - GEODES118 metaG | ecosystem: Environmental > Aquatic > Freshwater > Lake | place: USA: Lake Mendota...
CAAGGCCCGCACCGGCACGATCCAGATGCAGCGCGGCGAGATCCGCACGCCGGCCTTCATGCCGGTCGGCACCGCGGCGACGGTGAAGGCGATGAAGCCGGAAAGCGTGCGCGGCACCGGCGCCGACATCATCCTTGGCAACACCTATCACCTGATGCTGCGCCCGGGCGCGGAGCGGGTGGACAGGCTGGGGGGGCTGCACAAATTCATGAACTGGCCGCGCCCGATCCTGACCGATTCCGGCGGCTATCAGGTGATGAGCCTGTCCGAATTGCGCAAACTCACCGAACAGGGCGTCGAATTCCGCAGCCATTTGGATGGCTCGAAACACATGCTCACGCCCGAGCGGTCGATGGAAATCCAGCGCCTGCTCGGCTCTGATATCGTCATGGCCTTCGACGAGTGTCCCCGCGCTCACCGCCCCAAGGACGAGATTGCCGCGAGCATGGAGCTCTCGATGCGCTGGGCCAGGCGCAGCCGCGAGGGCTTCGACGTAGGCGAGGACCACGCGAGCCGCGCTGCACTGTTCGGCATCCAGCAGGGCGCGCTCCACGAAGACCTGCGCCGCATCAGCGCCGACGCGCTCACCGATATCGGCTTCGATGGCTATGCCGTGGGCGGCCTTGCTGTGGGCGAGGGACAGGAGGCAATGTTCGGCGTGCTCGATTACGCCCCCGACATGCTCCCGGCGGATCGCCCGCGCTATCTGATGGGCGTGGGCAAGCCCGACGATCTGGTTGGCGCGGTGGAGCGGGGCATCGACATGTTCGACTGCGTGCTGCCGACGCGCTCGGGCCGCAACGGGCAGGCGTTTACCTGGAACGGCCCGCTGAACCTCAGGAACGCGCGCTTTGCCGAGGACACCGGTCCGCTCGACGCGCGTTGCACCTGTCCGGTCTGCACCACCTATAGCCGCGCCTATATCCACCACCTCGTCAAATCGGGCGAAATGCTCGGCGCGATGCTGGTGACCGAGCATAACCTCAGCTTCTACCAGGCGCTGATGCAAGCCATGCGCGAGTCAATCGCCGGCGGAACATTCGCAAGCTTTGCTAGCGACTTCCGGCGCGATTATCTCCACACCGGGGCTTGAACCCCAGCTTGCCGATGTTAGGCTGGCCCTGTCGCAGAAAGGCAGGGGATCAGCACATTGCAAGGAGCAAGCAAACAGTCCGGGTTCCGGGCGCGGATGATGGCGGCCTTGCTGCCGGGCGCAATGCTGCTGGCAAGCCCGGCGCTGGCGCAGGACAGCAACGCCGATGCCGCCCGCAATTTCGGCGTGCGCGCCACAGTGCTCGATATCAGCCTGTCACCCTCGGGCACCAAGATCGCCTATATCGCCGCCGGGCCTGAGCACTCCGAAGTCATCAACGTGATCGACTTCGCCGGCGATGCCAAGATCGTCTCGGTGCTCAAGAATACCGAGAAGATCGGCGATTTTGCCTGGTGTGAATGGGCCACGGACATACGGCTCGTGTGTCAAGTGGCCGGCATGGGCAAGGGCACGGACGGCCTGCTGGTGCCGTTCGACCGGCTGTTTGCGATCAACGCCGATGGCACCGAGGCCCAGATGCTCAGCCAGCGCGATTCGTTCCGCGCCTTGGGCTTCAACCAGAACGGCGGGGACATCGTCGCCTTCGACGTCATCGATAGCCAGGGCGAGGTGCTGATGACCCGCAACTACGTCCCTGAAAGCGATCTCAGCACGCGCCTGGCCAATTCCAAATCGGGCCTAGGAGTCGATCTGGTCGATGTCGCCACCGGGAAAACCCGTTCGCGCGAGGCGCCCGATGATGGCGCGCTGCGGTATGTCGCGGACGAGCAGGGGCAGGTGCGGATCAAGGTGCGTGCGCTCTATGACGGCAACGGCAACCTCACCGGTGAATATGTCTATCTTTACCGCACGCCCGGCAGCAGCAGTTGGAAAAAGTTCGAGAAGCTGACGGTGGACGGCACGCCGATCAATGGCTTCACCCCGGTCGCGGTCGATTCGGCGCGCAATGTCGCCTACGGCTTCATCACCAAGGCCGGCTACGACGCTGTGATCGAGGTGCTGCTCGATGGCAGCGAGGTGGGCAAGCTGGTGATGGCGCGGGGCGATGTCGACGTCGACGCGCTGATCCGTATCGGCCGCAAGCGCCGCGTGGTCGGCGCCACCTACGCCACCGAGAAGCGCGAGATCGCCTATTTCGACCCCGAACTTAAGAAACTCGCCGCCGGGCTCGCCAAGGCGCTGCCCGATGCGCCGCTGATCAACATCGTCGGCGCGAGCAGCGATGAACGCCGCATCCTGCTGATCGCTTCGAGCGATACCCAGCCGGGGATGGTCTATCTGTTCGACAAGGACAAGCGCAGCCTCGAACCATTGCTGCCAGTGCGCGACAGGCTGGCCGAGAAGGTGATGGGGGCGATGAAGCCGGTCACCTATCCCGCCGCTGACGGCACCCAGATCCCCGCCTATCTCACGCTTCCGCCCGGCTCGGACGGCAAGAACCTGCCCGCCGTGGTGCTGCCCCATGGCGGCCCCGCAGCGCGCGACGAGTGGGGCTTTGACTGGCTGGTGCAGTTCTTCACCGCGCGCGGCTATGCGGTGCTGCAGCCCAATTATCGCGGATCATCCGGCTATGGCGAGGCGTGGTATGGGCGCAACGGCTTCAAGGCGTGGGACGTGGCGATCGGCGATGTGAACGACGCGGGCCGCTGGCTGGTGAAGGAGGGCATCGCGCAGCCCGACCAGCTCGCCATCGTCGGGTGGTCTTACGGCGGCTATGCCGCGCTGCAGTCGCAGGTGCTCGATCCGGCGCTGTTCAAGGCCGTGGTGGCGATCGCGCCGGTGGTCGATCTCGGCTTTCTGGCGGCTGATGCGCGCGGCTACACCAGCGCGCGGCTTGTGCAGGAATATGTCGGCACCGGCCCGCATATCGAAGCCGGTAGCCCGCGCCGCCATGCCGAAAAGTTCGCAGCGCCGGTGGCGCTGTTCCACGGCACGCGCGATCTCAATGTCGATGTCCGTCACGCCCGCGCGATGGAAAAGGCGCTGAAGGCCGCAGGCAAGCCGGTTTTCTATCACGAATACGAGGACCTGCAGCACGGGCTGGAGGACTCCACCGCGCGGATCGATATGCTCACCACTATCGGTAGCTTTCTCGACGAGCATCTCGGCCGCGGTGGGTGAGCGGCTGAAGGCACTCGACAAATCGGCCTTGCGCCGCCTAGGGCGAGGGCCATGAATGATAGATCTCTGAGGCCCGAAGTCTGCACCACCATGGCCGAGGTGCGCGCCGGGGTCGACGCGCTTGACGCCGAGCTGGTGGCACTGCTGGCGACGCGGTTCGGCTACATGCGCGCCGCCGCCCGGATCAAGCCAAGCCGCGATGCGGTGCGCGACGAGGCCCGAAAGGCCAGCGTCATCGCCGCCGCGCTCGCCGAGGCCGAGGCGCATGGCATCCCCGGCGCTGTTGTCGCCGATATCTGGGAACGGCTCGTCGAAGGTTCGATCGCCTATGAATTCGCCGAATGGGACCGGGTAAGGGGCTAAGCCTTCTTGCGATTCAGAAACCGTTCGAGCCGCGGTTCCTTCTTCGCCGGTTCGGCCTGACGGATGGTCTGCGCAAGCTTGCGGACCTTGCCCTCCCACTTCGCCGCATGCTTCTCGGCTCCGCCGAATTTGACCTGTCCCAGCGGCAGAATGCGCACCGGTTTGAAGCCGGCAAACCCGAGAATCTGTTTTTTCCAGCGGTGGATGATGGCATTGCCATAGGCGAGCCACAGGAACAGCGGCGGCGTGTCCATGGTGATGATCACATCGGCCGAGCGGCCCGCCATGTAGCGGTCCCAGAAGGTGTCCTTGTCGTGATAGGCAAAGGTAAAGCCGGGCAGGAACAGCCGGTCGAGCAGCCCCTTGAGCATCGCGGGTTCTGCGCCCCACCACATCGGGAAGACGATAGCGAGATGATCGCAGGCATCCAGCACTTCGGCGAGCCGGGTTAGATCAGGTTCCCAAGCGGTGCGCTGGCGATAACCGTGGGCAAGGTTGGGATCGAAGGCGAGATCGCGCAAGGCCACCGCGGTGATCTCGCACTGCGCGGGCAGCGCGGCGCGGTAGTGATCCAGGAGGTGCGAGCAATAGCGCCCCTCGTCAGGGTGCCCGCCGAGCAGCAGCACCTTCATCGTCCATCACCCCCAAGCCTTGCGCTTGCAGGTTGATCGCACTGCGCGGCACAAAAGAAAAGGGCGGCCCCAACGGAGCCGCCCCTTTCGCATGCAATCGCTGTGTTCAGATCAGCGCGAGTAGAATTCGACCACCAGGTTCGGTTCCATCGTCACCGGATAGGGGACTTCGTCGAGCTTCGGCACGCGGGTGAAGTGGACCTTGTCGTTGCCGTCGGGCGCGACGTAGTCGGGGATGTCACGCTCGGGCAGGCCCTGCGCTTCGATCACCAGCGCCATTTCCTTGGCCTTGCTGCCGAGGCTGACAACGTCGCCCACATCCACGCGGCGCGAGGCGATGTTGCACTTCACGCCGTTCACATAGATGTGACCGTGGCTGACGATCTGGCGTGCAGCGAAGATCGTCGGCGCGAACTTGGCGCGGTAGACGATCATGTCGAGGCGACGCTCGAGCAGGCCGATCAGGTTCTGGCTGGTGTCGCCCTTCATCCGGGCCGCTTCGGCATAGGTGCGCTTGAACTGCTTCTCGGTGACGTCGCCGTAGTAGCCCTTGAGCTTCTGCTTGGCGCGCAGCTGCAGACCGAAGTCGCTGGTCTTGCCCTTGCGGCGCTGGCCGTGCTGGCCGGGGCCGTAGGAACGCTTGTTCACCGGGGAATTCGGGCGACCCCAGATGTTTTCGCCCATCCGGCGGTCAAGCTTGTACTTGGCGCTCTTGCGCTTCGACATATGTCGTGTCCTTCAATGTGCTGACCTGCCCCAGTGGCAGGCATTCAACCCGGCATCGCTCCATCAGGACGAGATTCCTGACGCGGCCACTGCTTCACCGGGGTGCAGGGCCCATTTGCGAAAGCGCGCGCATAGCAGGTTTGCGCCTGCGGTCAAGCGACGGCGTGGGCGAGAGCTCAGCGGATATTGTTGAGCTCGCGCCATTCCTCGACAGTGCGGCACACCTTGGTCTTGCGCCGGCTCGAGGCATCGAGCTTCACGTAGCGGCAGACGCGTTCCGGCTCAGCGGTTGCCTCTGTGGTTTTCGCCTCGGCGCCACCCGGCGCGGGCTGCTGCGCGGTTTCCTCGCTCGCTGAGGTTGTGCCGGTGGCTGGCATCTCCTGCCCGGCGGCGCTGGCGGTTGTGGCGGCAAAAAGCAGGCCGCAGGTAAGGGCAAGCGAGCGGGAGCGCGAAAGAATCATCTGCAATCTCACGTGATTGGTTGGAAGAGGGGCGGTGAAAACTAGTCGAGGTCGCGGGGCTGTCCAACCCCAATCGACCAACGACTTCAGTCCTCGCGCTTGCGCCCGAGCGTGGTGAGAATGCCGCGCAGGGTGCGCACTTCGAGGTGGTTCCAGCCCGGTTTGGTCAGCAGCCCGCGCAGCGTGCGGCGGGTCGTTTCGGCGCGCGCCTCGGGAAAGAAATAGCCGCGCGGCTCCAGCAGCATCTCGAAATGGGCGACCAGTCCATCGAGCTCGTCCTGCGGGGCGGGGGGGAGCACGTCCTCGAGCGTGGGCTGCACCAGCGCTTCTCCTGCACCAGCAAACTCGCGCCCGATGCGCGACCATTCATAGGCGATAAGAATCACCGCCTGCGCAAGATTGAGCGAGCCGAATTCGGGATTGATCGGCACGGTCAGAATATTGCGGGCCAGCGCGACATCCTCGGTCTCCAGCCCCGAGCGTTCGGGGCCGAACAGGATTGCATGGCGCCCGGCGAGGGTGTGTACCAGCCGTCCTGCCTCGTCCGGGCCGATCACTGGCTTGGTCACGCCGCGTTTGCGGACGGTGGTGGCATGGACGTGGGCGCAATCGGCGACGGCTTCGGCGGTGTTGGCGTAGACTTTGGCCTGTTCCAGCACGATGTCCGCGCCCGAGGCCGCCGGACCAGCCGAGGGATTGGGCCAGCCATCGCGGGGGGCCACCAGCCGCAGTTCGGTCAGCCCGAAATTGAGCATGGCGCGCGCCGCCTTGCCGATATTCTCGCCCAGCTGCGGGCGCACGAGCACGATCACCGGCTTGTTGAGATCGGCCATTTGCCGCTTATTCCTTAGCGGCTTGCTGGACGGTGCTGGCAAATTCTTCGAAGTCGCGCGCTTCGGAGAAATCGCGGTAGACGCTGGCAAAGCGGATATAGGCGACCGAATCGATCTGGCGCAGGCCTTCCATCACCAGCTCGCCGATGTGCGACGATGGCACTTCGGCCTCGCCCGAGGTTTCGACCTGGCGCTGGATGCCCGAAATCAGCTGGTCGAGCCGCTCCTGATCGATCCCGCGCTTGCGGCAGGCGAGCGCGACCGAATGTTCTAGCTTCGAGCGCTCGAAGGGCTCGCGCCGCCCATCCTCGCCATTCAGGCCGGACTTGACCACCACCACCTCGCGCAACTGGACGCGTTCGAATGTGGTAAAGCGCGCTCCGCAGGACGAACACTGGCGCCGCCGCCGGATCGAGGCATTATCCTCGGTCGGGCGGCTATCTTTCACCTGGGTGTCATCATGGGCGCAGAAGGGGCAGCGCATTCAGAGATTTACTTCTTGATCCTCTGATACAGAGCGAAGCCCGCGCCGGCGAGCCCGCCGAGAATCGGTCCGCCGATGATCAGCGCGCCAGCCAGCGCGCCAATCCCCGTGCCGATCAGGACCGGCTTGGTCGAGGGATGATTGACGCCCTCCTTCGCCATACCCGAAATCTCGGCCTTGGCATCTTCGACCCAGTCAGGGGTCTGGCGCGGATCCTGATCATTCATGGTCACTGGCTCCTTACATGCCCGGATAGACGGGGAAGGCCGCGCACAGCTGGCTTACGCGGGCACGCACGCTTTCTTCGACCAGCGCATCGCCTTCGGGGCCGTTTTTGGAAAGACCATCAACCACTTCGGCGATGAGCTTGCCAATAATGCGGAACTCCTCGGGGCCGAAGCCGCGGGTGGTGCCGGCCGGGGTTCCGAGACGGACGCCGCTAGTCACGAAGGGCGAGCGGGTATCGAACGGGATGCCGTTCTTGTTGCAGGTCAGCCAGGCGCGATCGAGGCCCTTTTCGGCGTCCTTGCCGGTCACGTCCCCACCCCATTTGGTGGCGCCGGTGAGGTCAACCAGCATCGAGTGGTTGTCGGTGCCGCCCGAAACGATCCGCAGACCGTTTTCCTCAAGGCTGGCAGCCAGCGCGCGGGCGTTCTCGACGATGCGGTGCGCGTAATCGCGGAACGAGGGATCCAGCGCTTCCTTGAAGGCGACCGCCTTGGCTGCGACGATGTGCATCAGCGGGCCGCCCTGCAGGCCGGGGAACACCGCCATGTTGAGCGGCTTGGTATACTTCTCGTCGTTCCACAGGATGATGCCCGAACGCGGACCGCGCAGCGACTTGTGGGTGGTCGAGGTGACGATGTCGCAATGCGGGAAGGGCGAGGGGTGCGCGCCGCCGGCGACGAGGCCCGAGATGTGGCTCATGTCGCACAGCAGCACCGCGCCGACTTCATCCGCAATCGCGCGGAAGGCGGGGAAATCCCACAGCCGCGAATAGGCGGTGCCGCCGCAGATGATGATCTTGGGCTTGCTTTCCCGCGCCTTGGCCACGACCTCGTCCATGTCGATGGTTTCGGTCTCGCGGCTTACGCCATACGACACCACGTTAAACCACTTGCCGCTCATGTTCACGGGCGAGCCGTGTGTGAGGTGGCCGCCTGAATTCAAATCGAGCCCCATGAAGGTGTCGCCCGGGTTGAGCAGCGCGAGGAATACGGCCTGGTTCATCTGCGAGCCCGAATTGGGCTGCACATTGGCGAAGTTGCAGCCGAACAATTGCTTGGCGCGCTCGATTGCCAGGGTTTCGACCACATCGGCATAGTCGCAGCCGCCGTAGTAGCGCTTGCCCGGATAGCCCTCGGCATACTTGTTGGTGAACACAGACCCTGCCGCTTCGAGCACAGCGCGGCTTGCGATGTTTTCCGACGCGATCAGTTCGATCTTGTCGCGCTGACGGGCGAGTTCCTTGGCCACGGCTGCCGCGATTTCGGGATCCGCGTGGGCGAGATCGTCGTTCCAGAACCCGTCCATCGGGTTTCCGGCGCGGGCGGCGAAATCAATCGGGGCAGTGCTCATTGATGGGTCTCGATGTGAACGGGCAGAAACGGGGGTTTGCCGAGCTTGCCGACCCGGCGCTGGTGGCGTCCGGCCGGATCGCCGGCATCGGCGAATTCGGTGTCCAGAAAGGTCGCAACGCACGACTTGGCCATTTCTATCCCTACGAGACGCGCGCCCATTGCGATGCAATTGGCGTCATTATGTTCGCGGGCGAGCGCGGCCGAGAGCGGTTCGGAGACGAGCGCGCAGCGCACCTCGGGGTGACGGTTGACGCTGATCGAGATGCCGATCCCGCTGCCGCACAGGGCAATCCCGAATTCGGCCGAGCCTTCGGCGACGATCTCGGCGAGGCGGTAGCCGTAATCGGGGTAATCGACGCTCTGGCCCGGTTCGGGGCCAAGGTCGGCGACCTCGTGGCCTTCTTCGATGAGCCATTCGGATAGCTCGGCCTTGAGCTCGATGGCGGCGTGGTCTGAGGCGATGGCGATGCGCATGGCGCTGCCATAGTCGCTGGGGGCGCGATTCTCCACCCCTTGGGCGCCTCTTTTCGACCGGCGGCGCAGGTTTTGCTTTACAGTGCGGAAAGAGCATGGATGTTAGGCGCTTGCCGATGGAGCAGCCCGCACCCCGCCTCACCGCCGAACAATGGCTGGCGCGCGTCTTTGCCGACGGGCGTCCGCGCCATTTCGGCACGGGGTGGCTGAGCGGGGTGCTGGGCATTGTGCTCGGCCTGCTGGCGATCTTCGCGGTGCTGTGTCTGCATTTTCCGCAATATCTGACCTTGCCCGAGTTGCGGAGCCGCTATCCGCTCGAGCTTGTGCGGCTCGCGATCGATATCGGACTGCTGGCGGCGATGGGGCTGGCGGGGCTTTCGATGCTGCTGCGGCGACGCAAGGCGCTGGGGGTGACGGGGATGGTGCTGGCGGGCGCGGCGCTCGCGCTGGGGGCAGGGGGCGTGGAGATCCCGAGGGACGGGGCAAGCGCGGTCTATTTCGGGCTCGACTGGTTCGTGCTCGGCGTGCTGACCACGGCGGCGCTGTTTGTGCCGCTGGAAGGCGCATTTCCGCTAAGGCGCGGCCAGAGCTCCTTCCGGCGGGGTTGGCTGACCGACACGCAATATTTCTTTGCCAGCCATGTGCTGGCGCAGGTGATGAGCGTCGCGGTGCTCGCGCCTGCGGTGGCGCTGGGCGCGGTGCTGGCGATGCCGTCAGCGCAGGCGCTCGTGCAGAGTCTGCCGGTGGTGGTGCAGTTCGCGCTGGCGGTGCTGGTGGCTGATCTGGCGCAATATGGCGTCCATCGCGCTTTTCATGAGGTGCCGGTGCTGTGGCGGTTCCACAAGGTGCACCATTCGATTGAAGTGATGGACTGGCTCGCCGGATCGCGGCTGCATCTGGTCGACGTGATCGCCATGCGCGGACTGGTGCTGCTGCCGCTGGTGGTGCTGGGGTTCGAAACGAGCGCCGTCTACGCCTACCTCGCGCTGGTGAGTTTCCACGCGGTGTTCATCCACGCGAACTTCGCCCCGCGCTGGGGCTGGCTGGAGCGGTGGGTGGCGATGCCGCGCTTCCACCACTGGCACCACGGGGTCGAGCCGGAAGCGCGCTATGTGAATTTCGCGGTCCACCTGCCGATAATCGACCGCTGGTTCGGGACCTACCACATGCCGGAAGCGCGCTGGCCTGCGGGCTACGGGATCGCGGGAGAGCGTGCGCCGGAGGGCTGGGTGCGGCAGTTGCTGTGGCCGTTCGGGAAGGGGTGAGGGCTTAAAACCTCTCAAGGGCGATTAGTTCGTCTTGCCTTCGGTCGCCTTTTGGAGACGCTCAAGAATTTCGGGATTTGCAAGCAGATAGGCTTCGACTTGCTGACGAACCTTGCTTCCCTGTTCCTTGGCGAGGGGGCCGATGTCTCTGAACATGTTCGTGTTTGCGCGACTTACCGCCGGGTCGCTCTGAAGCTTCTCAAGGCTCAAAAAGTATCGTTGGCCGCTCGGTGTGCGAGCAAAGGCGCTGATGTCCCGCAACTCCTCCAAAGTATATTCGCGCGTATAGGCAATCGCTGTCGCTTCGAAGATTGCCGGCAAGTGCGTAGAAAAGGTGGGGCGCAGTGTCTCGGGAAAATCCCTGAGGAACTGGTCCATGATGGCCTTGATGCCGGGCTCCTCGAAGATCGGCCCAGTCATCTGGCCCGTAGCCATCTGGTTGGCGACTGTGCTGGCCAGATTAAGGACCATCTGCTCCCGCTTGTCTGCCGGATACATCGCCTCGATGATGATGTTCGCATAGGCGAGCTCATCGGAGGGCGCGACATAGGTGTCATCCTGTGCTGCCAGTGTTGCGGGTGATCCGAGTTGGAGCACTAACGTGAGTGCGATGGCGTAAGGTGCGACTCGCATTGCCGTTTTCTCCTACTGATCCAGGAACGACCGCATCTTCCGGCTGCGCGACGGATGCTTGAGCTTCCGCAAAGCCTTCGCCTCGATCTGGCGGATGCGTTCGCGGGTCACCGAGAACTGCTGGCCGACTTCTTCGAGCGTGTGATCGGTGTTCATCCCGATGCCGAAGCGCATCCGCAGCACGCGTTCTTCACGCGGCGTCAGCGAAGCCAGCACGCGGGTAACGGTTTCCTTGAGGTTCGCCTGGATCGCGGCATCCACCGGGATGATCGCGTTCTTGTCCTCGATGAAATCGCCGAGGTGGCTGTCTTCCTCGTCCCCGATCGGGGTTTCGAGGCTGATCGGCTCCTTGGCGATCTTCATCACCTTGCGCACCTTCTCCAAAGGCATGGAGAGGCGCTGCGCCATTTCCTCAGGGGTCGGCTCGCGGCCTTCCTCGTGGAGGAACTGGCGGCTCGTGCGCACCAGCTTGTTGATCGTCTCGATCATGTGCACCGGAATACGGATGGTGCGCGCCTGATCGGCGATGCTGCGGGTGATCGCCTGCCGGATCCACCACGTCGCGTAAGTGCTGAACTTGTAGCCGCGGCGGTATTCGAACTTGTCGACCGCCTTCATCAGGCCGATATTCCCTTCCTGAATAAGATCAAGGAATTGCAAACCGCGATTGGTATACTTCTTGGCGATCGAGATCACCAGACGCAGGTTCGCCTCGACCATTTCCTTCTTGGCAATGCGCGCCTCGCGCTCGCCCTTCTGGACCATGTTGACGATGCGGCGGAACTCGGTGAGGCTCATGCCGGTCTGCGCGGCGATGTCGGAGATTTCCGAACGGATGCGCTCGATCGCGCCGTCTTCGCGCTCGGCAAAAGCGGCCCACTTCTTGTCCTTCTTGGCGCGGTCCTTGATCCAGCCATCGTCCATCTCGTTGCCGACATAGGCATTGAGGAA
>Ga0164293_10004783_pt1 | contig 11574 bp, 9 predicted proteins | sample GEODES118metaG_FD_111487 | JGI IMG/M metagenome (GOLD analysis project Ga0164293, IMG submission 111487) | Eutrophic lake water microbial communities from Lake Mendota, Wisconsin, USA - GEODES118 metaG | ecosystem: Environmental > Aquatic > Freshwater > Lake | place: USA: Lake Mendota, Wisconsin...
CCATTTCATCAACGGTCAGTTTCTGTGGATTCTGGCGGTGGCCCTCTCCGGGGTGAGTTCGATCATGGGAGCGGTGAATTTCTGCACCACGATCCTGCGTATGCGGGCCCCGGGAATGACCCTGTTTCGGATGCCGATCTTCTGCTGGACTGCCCTGGCAGCCCAGGCTATTCAGCTGGGTGGGCTGCCGGTGCTGACCGCCGGAGCTGTGATGCTGCTGTTTGATCTCAGTTTCGGCACCAGTTTCTTCAGGCCTGAAGGAGGGGGTGATCCGATGCTTTATCAGCATTTCTTCTGGTTCTATTCCCATCCGGCCGTCTATGTGATGGTGTTGCCGGTATTTGGGATCTTCTCAGAGCTTTTTCCGGTTTATGCCCGCAAGCCCCTGTTCGGCTACCACGTGGTGGCTCTGGCCTCATTTGGCATCACATTTCTGAGCCTGATTGTCTGGGTTCACCACATGTTCACCAGCGGTACGCCGCAATGGATGCGCAATGTGTTCATGGTCACCACAATGTTGATTGCGGTGCCCACTGGGATCAAGGTTTTTGCCTGGCTCGCCACCCTTTGGCGGGGCAAGATTCGGCTCAGTACGCCGATGCTCTTTGCCTTGGGCGGGTTGTTCAATTTTATCTTCGCGGGCATCACCGGCGTGATGCTGGCCACGGTTCCAGTGGATATTCATGTGGGCAATACTTATTTTGTTGTCGGCCATTTTCATACGGTTATTTTTTCAACAATCACCTTTGGGGTGTTTGCCGGTATTTATCACTGGTTTCCAAAGTTTACCGGAAAAATGTATTACGAAGGGCTCGGTAAGCTCCATTTTCTGCTCACCTTCATCGGTGCCCAGCTCAACTTCCTGCCGATGCACTGGGCCGGTCTGATGGGCATGCCCCGGCGGGTGGCCTCCTACGACCCTGAATTCGCGTTCGCCAATGTGCTCGCCAGCCTCGGCGCCTTTCTGCTTGGAGTCGCCACGATTCCGTTTCTGCTCAACATGGTGAGCTCCTGGGTGAGGGGGCCCAGGGCGCCCGCCAATCCCTGGGGCGCCATCGGCCTGGAGTGGCTGCTGCCCTCGCCTCCTCCCGCCGAGAACTTCGAACACGACGTTCCCACCGTGATCAGTGGCCCCTACGGCTACGGCCTGGGTAAGCCCCTGGTGGACGACCAGGAACGCTATGTGGCCCGCTCCCAGGAGGCATGAGATGGATACCCCTGCCCACGGCCACCCTCCTGCCCACGATTTAGCCCACGCTCCAGCTCACGGTGGTCACAACCTCACCGGTTTCGTGATCTTTCTCTGCTCCGAGAGCCTGATCTTCCTCGCCTTCTTCGCGGCCTACATCACCTACCGGATGTCGGCTCCGGTGTGGAGACCTGCGGGTGTGGAGGGTCTGGAGGTGCGCGAACCGCTGCTCTATACCCTCATCCTGGTGAGCAGCAGCCTGGTGATCTGGCTGGCGGAGCGGGCCCTGCAGCGCGGTCGGCTCGGTGCCTTCCGCGGCTGGTGGCTGCTCACCATGGTGATGGGGTCGATCTTCGTGTTCGGCCAGGCGCAGGAGTGGGCGAAGCTGCCGTTCGGCCCCCAGAGCGGGGTGTTCGGCGCCAGCTTCTATCTGCTCACCGGCTTCCATGGGCTGCACGTGATCACCGGCATCCTGCTGATGGGGCTGATGCTGGTGCGCTCCTTCCGGCCAGGCAATTACGACAACGGCGAAGCCGGCGTGGTTTCGGTGTCGCTGTTCTGGCACTTCGTGGACGTGATCTGGATCCTGCTCTTCCTGCTTCTCTACGCGTGGCAGCGATGATCATCGACGATGTCTCCTACGACGTGCTGATCATCGGCAGCGGTGCTGCCGGAGGCACGATGGCGGGCGAACTGGCCGCCGCCGGCCTCAAGGTGCTGCTGCTGGAGCGGGGAGGCTCGATGCCGCTGGCGGACCAGAACCTCGCGGATGTGGAGCTGTTCCGCCGTGAGCTCTATCACCCAGGGGAGCAGTGGATCGGCACCGATGGTGATCCCTTCGCTCCACAGATGGTCTACGCCCTCGGCGGCAACACCAAGATCTGGGGAGGGGTGATGCAGCGCCTGCGGGAGCAGGAGTTTGCCGGCCTGTCCCTGCAGGAGGGGCCCACCCCCGACTGGCAACTCCGCTATGCCGATTTCGCCCCCTGGTACGACAGGGCCGAGGCGCTGTTCCGTGTGCACGGCCAGGCCGGAGTGGATCCCACCGAGCCGGGTCGCAGCGCTGCCTACCCCCATCCGCCCCGGCCATTCGAGCCGTTTCTGGATGATCTGCGCAGCGGCCTGCAGCGGTTGGATCTGCATCCCTATCCCCTGCCGCTTTCGTGGTCGGAATCGCCCGAGGATCCCACCGGGGATGCCGAGCTGTTCGGAGTGGATCGGGCCGAATCCGCTCCCCGCTACGCGCAGCGCTGCGGCGCCACGGTGCTGGCCCTGCACGTGGGGGCCAGTGGTCGGGAAGTGAAGGGGGTGGAGGCCGAGATCGCCGGCCAGCGTTGGTTGTTTTCCGCCCATCAGGTGGTGCTGGCGGCAGGAGCGGTGAACACCGCGGTGATTCTGCTGCGCTCCGCCAGTGACCTCCACCCCCACGGCCTGGCCAATGGCACGGGCCTGGTGGGCCGCAACCTGATGAAGCCCCAGCTCACCTCGATCCTGCAGCTGGCCGCCAGCTCCAACTCCGGTCGTTATGGCCGCAGCCTCGGGATCACCGATTACTACTGGGGGGATCGCAACGTCTCCTTCCCGCTGGGATCGATCCAGAGCGGCGGTGGGGTGCTGCAGGATCCGCTGTTCGCCGAGTCCCCCCCGGTGCTGTCGCTGGTCACCCGGCTGCTGCCGGATGCCTCGGTGGAGCGCTTGGCCTCCCGTTCGGTGTGCTGGTGGGCGATGAGCGCGGTGCGGCCCGATCCCGAGAATCGTGTGAGCCTGCGGGGGGAACGGGTCCATGTGCAGTACCTGGCCAACAATCGCGAAGCCCACGATCGTCTTGTCTATCGCTGGCTCGACAGCCTCAAGCGGCTGGAGGCGGATCCGCTCACCTCCGTGGTGCAATCGGCCCCGATCCATCCCCGCGGTGAGGCGCCGTTGGCGGTGCTGGGCTATGCCTGTGGCACCTGCCGCATGGGCAGCGATCCCGCCGATTCGGTGGTGGATCTCCAGGGGCGCTGCCATGGCATCGCCAACCTGACCATCGCCGATGCCAGTGTCTTTCCCGGTTGCCCTGCAGTGGGCCCCGGGCTCACGGTGGTGGCCAATGCCTTGCGCGTTGCCGATCGCATCGTGGCGGAGTTCCGCTGATTCCGCTCAGCCTTTCGGCACCGTGCGGGCATTGCCGTCACGCACGGCGTGATAGCCGGGTGAAAGGATTTCCACATCGGCGGCCGCGAATTCATCCTGGATCGCGGCGAGCAGTTCCGAGAGGGTTTCGCGGTAGAAAAACACATCGTGCACGCAGGCATTCAGCTCATAGCTGATGTGGAAATCGTTGAGGGAGGTCTGCAGCACGAAGGGGGGTGGATCGCTCTCCAGGCCCTGCACACGCCCGGCTGCCGCCAGCATCAGGGCATGCACCTGACGCCAGGGCACGTCGTAGCCGATCGTGATCGTGGTGCTGATTGAAACGGGCCGCTGGATCTCGCGGCGGGCGAAGGAGTAATTCAGCACCGAGGAGGCGATCACCGTGGCATTGGGGATGCTCACCAGCTCGTTGCGGGGGGTCTGGATGCGTGTCACCAGCAGGGACTGGTCCTGGACCGTGCCCACTACGCCGTTGATCTCCACCCGGTCGCCCTCCCGGAAGGCGCGGGTGTAGATCAGCATCAGACCGCTGATCATGTTGGCGGCCACCGCGCTGGATCCCAGCGCCGCCAGCACCCCCACGAACAGGCCTGCCCCCTGGAACACCCGGCTGCCGGAGCCGGGCACGTAGGGAAACGCGATCACCAGTCCCGCCAGCAGGATCGCCGCCGCCGCCAGTCGGCGGGTGGGGCGTGCCCATTCCTGGTAGAAGCCCGGGATCACCAGCCGGCGCCGTTCGATGGCGCCGAACCAGGCATTGCTGGCCCGGATCGCCAGGTGGGTGGCGGCCAGGACCAGGGCGATCGTGACCAGATTGGGGATCGCATGCACCACGGTCTCGAAGGCCCGGTCCACCAGGCTGAGGATGTGGCCCCGCAGTCCCTCGGCGATTCCCTGGGTGGGTGGGAAGAAGCCGAGCAGCAGGGGAATCAGCAGGTAGCTGGCCAGCAGCAGCAGCAGCCAGTGCACGCCCTGCCGCAGCTGTTGCAGCACCGCCTGCAGTTGCTGGGCATTGATCAGCTGACTCTTTCCCGGTGTCACCGCATCGGCAAGCTGGTGGAGCCCACGGCGATCGATCCACAGCGCCAGGCGACGGTTGAGTTCGCTCTGCCCCTGCAGCCAGAGGATGTAGCCCCCCAGCACCAGCAGGGCCAGGGCCGTGCCCCGCAGCCAGGACTCAAGGTTGTGGGTGCTCCGGTATTGACGGATCGCACCGCGCAGTTGGTCGCGATAGCGCAACGCCAGTTCCTGGCGGCTCACCTGGAAGGCGGCTCCTGCCCGGTCATCCACCGCCAGCCTGGGGGTGAAGCGACCATTGGCTCCCACCAACCCCACCATCGAATAGGGCGGGTCTTCCCGCACCTCCAGCTGCTCGGGGGCGATCGAGGGGTTGTCGGCCAGGCGGCGCAACTCCACCGCGGCGCGCTCCACCATCTGGGCGGGCGTCTGGGCTCCGGCGGCGGAACGGATTTCCAGCACCTTGCGTCCGTCGAGGCGCAACCAGAGGCCTTCGGGCTCGGCTGTCGCCGTGCCGCTGGCCTGGGCGGGGGGCGGCAGCAGGCTCAGAAGCGTCCCCAGGAGCATCGCCAGGAACGTCCCCAGGACCAGGGCCAGCAGGCCGGTCCGGCGGGCCTGGGCGCGAAGCGGCACGAACAAGAACGGTGGCGCGGAGCGACCGCATCCAAGCCCAGATTCGATGCTCTGGCCACGAATCGAGCGGCGCGGTGTCAGAGGGCTGTGCCGCAGTATTTGCAGTGGCGGGCGTCGAGGTCGTGGCCTTCGCGCTGACAGCCGGGACAGAGGCGTGTGGTTTCCCCCAGTCCTTGCCGGCGCCGCTGGGAGGCGGCTCCGATCTCGGCGGTGAGGATGCCTGTGGGCACCGCGATGATGCTGTAACCCAGCAGCATCACGGCGGAAGCGATGAAGCGACCCAGCGCCGTGACCGGTGCCACGTCGCCATAGCCCACGGTGGTGATCGTGACCACGGCCCAGTAGATGCCCACCGGGATGCTGGTGAAGCCGGAATCGGGCTGCCCCGCTTCGATCGCGTACATCAGTGCACCGATCAGCACCACCAGCATCACCATCGCCAGCAGGAACACCCCCACCTTGCGCCGGCCTGCCAGCAGGGCGTTCCAGAGCAGCTCCGATTCCTGGAGATAGTCGCCCAGCTTCAGCACGCGGAATACCCGCAGCAGCCGCAGCACCCGTACCACCAGGAATACATGCATCCCGCTGACCAGCAGCCCAACCACACTCGGCAGCACCGCCAGCAGATCCACCAGACCGAAGAAGCTGGTGGCGTAGCGCAGCGGCCTGGGAACGCAGAGCAGCCGCAGCAGATATTCGAGGCTGAACAGCAGCGTGAAGCCCCACTCCAGCCGTTGAAACGGCAGGCTCCACTGCTGCTGCAGGCGCGGGTCGGTCTCCAGGATCACCGCCAGCACGCTGAGGGTGATCGCCAGCAGCAGGGCCACGTCAAAGGCGCGGCCGGCGCTGGTCTCCGCCTCGAAGATGGTGGTGTAGAGCCAGCGTTTGCCCAGCCAGCGGCGCAGCACCAGGGCGATGCCGAGCAGGCCCCCCAGCAGCAGCAGCACCGGCAGCAGCGGGCCCATGGGCTCAGTCGCCCCCCAGATAGGTGGCCCGTAGGCCGGCGTCGTTGCGCAGGCTCCGGGCCTCGCCGGCGAGGGCGATTGCACCGCTCTCCAGCACCAGGCCCCGATCGGCGATCTCCAGGGCGGCGTTGGCGTTCTGCTCCACCAGCAGCATCGAAAGGCCCTGCCGATGCAGTTCCGCCAGGATGCCCATCACTTCCGACACCAACCGCGGGGCCAGCCCCAGGCTGGGTTCATCGAGCAGCAGCAGGGTGGGACGGGCCATCAGCGCCCTGGCGATCGCCAGCATCTGCTGTTCGCCGCCCGAGAGACTGCCGGCCAGCTGCTCCCGCCGTTCGGCCAGTCGGGGGAACAGCCGGTAGCAGCGATCCAGATCGGCGGCGATGCCGTCGAAGTCGCGACGCAGCCAGGCGCCCAGCTCCAGGTTGGTGGCCACGGTCTGGCGGCTGAGCACGCGCCTGCCCTCCGGGCAGTGGCTGATGCCCATCTTCACCGTGGTTTCGGTGCCCACCCCCGCCAGATCCGCTCCTCGCCAGCAAATGCAGCCGGCCGCGGCCGGCACCAGCCGTGAGATCGCCCGCAGGGTGGTGCTCTTGCCGGCGCCGTTGGCCCCCAGCAGGGTCACCAGTTCGCCGCTGCGCACCTCCAGATCCAGGCCCCGCACGGCCGTCACCGCGCCGTAGCGCACGGTGAGCCGTTGCAGGCTCAGGAGCGGCGTGCCGCCAGCGCCGGCCAGGGAATGGGCGCTCATCGTTCCGACTCGCCGAGGTAGGCCTGGATCACGGCCGGATCCCGGCGCACGGCGGCCGGAGGGCCAAGGGCGATCTGTTCGCCGAAATGGAGCACGGCCAGCCGGTCGCAGAGCCTCATCATCAGCGGCACGTGGTGTTCGATGATCAGCACGGTCAGCTGGAAGTGGTGGCGGATCCGGCCGATCAGCTCGCAGAGGTCGTCCTTTTCGGCAGGATTCATGCCCGCCGCCGGTTCATCCAGCATCAGCAGGCGTGGTCCGGTGGCCAGGGCCCGGGCCATTTCCAGCCGTCGCCGATCGCCGTAGGCCAGATCGCCCGCCGGCAGGGCCGCCAGGCCCGTGAGGTCGAACAGATCCAGCAGTTCCAGGGCCCGCTGGCGTAGCTGTTGCTGACGCGTGAGGAAGCTGCGGCTGCGCATCAGCCCCCCCAGCAGCGACGAATGGTCGTCGTGGTGGAGACCCACCAGCACGTTGTCCAGCACCGACTGGTTGCTGAACAGTCGGAGGTTCTGGAAGGTGCGGGCAATGCCGCGGCGGTTCACCTGGTCGGGCGGCAGGCCCGTCAGGGGTGTCCCCCGCCAATGCACCGTTCCCTCCGTCGCCGGGGTGAGGCCGCTGATCACGTTGAACAGGGTGGTCTTGCCGGCGCCGTTGGGCCCGATCAGCCCGAAGATCTCTCCCTCCTCCAGCTGAAAGCTCACCCCCTCGAGGGCCTTGAGCCCGCCGAAGCGAACGCTGATCCTCTCCACCGAAAGCAGGGGCAGGTCGCCGCTCACGGCTCTGCCCTCCTGGGGCGGCCCCGCTGGGGAAGCAGCTGACGCCACTGCTTCAGCCGTTCGGGGGTGATCAGCCCCTGGGGAAACAACACCGGACCCACCAGGATCACCAGGCCGTAGACGACCAGCCGCAGATCCCCGATCGGCCGCAGCAGTTCGGGCAGGGCCGTGAGCACCAGGCCCCCCAGCACCGGGCCCAGCCAGGTGCGCGACCCTCCGAACACCACGAAGGCCAGGGTGGTGATGCTCGCATCGAAGCTGCCCTGCTTGGCATTCCAGGTATTGAGGAAGTGGGCGCTGAGCACGCCGGTGACCCCGGCGATCACGGCACTGAGCACAAAGCTGGTGAGTTTCACCCGGGCGGTGTCGATGCCCATGGAGCGGGCTGCCAGTTCGTCGTCGCGCACGGCGGCCTGGGCCCGGCCCAGCCGCATGGTCTCCAGCCGCTGGCAGAGCCAGCACGCCAGGGCCAGCAGCAACGAGGCGGCGGCCAGGTAGCCGGCGGGATCGTTGAACGGCTGGGGAATGGCGAAGATGCCGAGGGCTCCACCGGTGAACGGCAGGTTGAGGTTGAGCACCCGCAGGATCTCCACCAGAGCGATCGTGGCGATCGCTAGATAGATGCCCTGGAGTCGCAGCACCGGTCGGCCAATCAGCAGGGCGATCAGGCCGGCTAGGCCGCCGCCCAGGACAAGCTCCAGCAGCAGGGAGGGCAGGGGGAAGGTGGGCAGCTCTCCCCCGAGGGCCGGCCAGCCCGTGGAGAGCAGGGCGGCGCAGTAGCCGCCGATGGCATAGAAACCGGGGGTAGCCAGCGAAAGCTGGCCGCTGGCCAGGGGCAGATACACCGAGAGGCCCAGGAGGGCACCCAGCACCATCTGCACCGGCAGGGTCATGTCCAATCCGGTCTCCATCAGACCTTCGTCACCACGGCACGTCCGAGCAGACCCTGGGGCCGGAGCAGCAGCATGCCGAACAGGAAGGCAAAGGCCACGGCATCCTTGTAGCCCGACCATTCCCCCGGCACCAGCGCTTCGGCGAGGCCCACGATCAGGCCCGCCAGCACGGCGCCGGGCACGCTGCCCAGACCCCCCAGCACCAGCACACCCAGGGCCTTGAGCCCGTAGCCGATGCCGAAGTACGGCCCGGTGATGCTCAGGCTCAGCCCCACCAGACCGCCGGAGAGCCCGGCCAGAAAACCGCTCACGGCAAAACACAGCCGGATCATGGCGTCGCTGTCGATGCCCAGCAGCCTGGCGGTGGTCGCATCCTCCGCCACCGCCTGCAGCGCTTTGCCCCCCCGGCTGCGTTCCAGCCAAAGGGTGAGGACCACCACCACCAGGGCTGAGACCAGCATCAGCACCACCTGGATGGTGCGAACGCGAGCTCCCCCCAGTTCGAGGGTCACCGGCAGCTGGCCGAGGCTGCCCGCCGGCAGGGCATAGCCCTCTGCCCCCATCAGGATCTGGATCAGGTTCACCAGCACCACACCGGCACCGAGGCTGGTGATCAGCGAAAGCAGGGGTTCGGCCTGGCGGCGGCGCAGCGGTCCGAAGGCCACCGCCTCCAGGCCCACGCTCACCAGGGCGCAGCCCAGACCAGCCAGCACCAGCGCGACCCAGAACGGCAGCCCCTCCGGCAGCTGGGCGCCGGCCAGCAGACCGTTGCTGCCCACGGCGCCGCCGAGCAGCAGATAGGTGAAATAAGCCCCGAGGGTGAACACGGCCCCGTGGGCGAAGTTGATCACGCCCAGCACCGAGAACACCAATGTGTACCCGAGCGCAAACAGGGCATAGACCGCGCCCACCGAGAGGCCGTTGAACAGAATCTGGAGCAGGTTGTCCATGGCGGCGGGCCTGGGCGGCAGGGATCAGGGCAGAAGCTCAAACCGGCCGCCATTGCCGGTTGGATTCATCTTCACCCGAGCCACATAGAACTGCTTCTGGATCACTTCGCCCTCCGGGGTGAAGCGGATCTCCCCCAGGGGTGTCTGGTAGGTGCCGCCGAGGATTTCCTGCATCAGGGAGCGGCGGGTCTGGCCGAGGTCGGCGCCGGCCAGGGGCTGGCGCTTCTCCAGCCGTTGCAGGGCCTCGGCGATCACCTGCAGGGCGGTGTAGGCCTGGGCGGTGAGCTGCGGCGGGATGGCCCCCCCCTGGCTGGCCTGGAAGCGCTTGATGAAGGCCTGATTGGCGGGGGTGGCGAGCTCGGGGCTGTAGGCCTGAGCGATCAGAATGCCATCACAGTGACGCTGGCAGATCGGGTAGATGTTGGGCGTGTTCATGCCATTGCCCACCACGATCAATCCCCGGTAACCCAGTTCCCGCAGCTGGCGGATCAGGTTGCCCCCATCCACCGCCTGCAGGGAAAGCACCACCAGATCGGGCTTGAGATTCAGCGCTGCGGTGATCTGGTTCTGGAAGTCCAGATCATTGATCTGGGTGCGCTGCACTGTGACCGGCTTCAGCCCTTTCTCTGCCAGTGCCTTCTGGAAGATCACCGTCTCGGCGGTGCCGTAGGCGTCGTCCTGGGCGTAGAAAACGGCCGCCCGTTTGAGATTCGGCTGCAGTTTGAGGGCCATGCCGATCGAGAGCGGGGCGATCTCCGAGCTCTGGGCGGAGACCCGGCTGATGAACGATCCGATCTCGGGAATGCCGGTGGCGGTATTGGAGGGGCCCACTACCGGCATTCCCCGCCGCTGGGCGATCGGGTCGGCGGAGAAGGCCTGCTGGGAAAGGGTGGGACCGACCACCGCCAGCACCCCCCGGTTGATCTGGAGGGTCATGGCCGCATTGGCCCCCGCCTCGTCGCTGCCGCCGTCCTCGATGCTCAGCTTGAGGGGGCGGCCGGCGATGCCCCCGGCGCCGTTGATTTCCTGCTGGGCCAGGTTGAGGCCCACTTTCTGGTCCTGGCCATAGACATTGGCATTGCCGGTGAGGGCCAGTACGGCCCCCACCGGCACACCGCCGTCGAGCTTGACCGCGGAAGTGGCCCCGCGGTCGGCGCTCCGGCAGCCCGCCAGGGCAACCAGAGCGGCGACCAGCAGGGCCCGGGTGGTGCTGCCGTCAGGCCACCGCAGCGAAGGCATCGCGGAAGGCTGCAAGCGTGATGTCGATGTCCGCATCGGTGTGGGCGAGGGAGGTGAAGCCGGCCTCATAGGAGCTCGGGGCCAGATAGATGCCCCGTTCGAGCATGGCCCGGTGCAGCCGGCCGAAGCGTTCGCTGTCGGTGGCCTTGGCCTCCTCGAAGTTGCGTACGGGCCCTTCGCAGAGGAAGAAGCCGAACATGGCACTGACGTTGCCGCCGGTGTAGGGCAGGCCGGCGGCACGGGCGGCTTCGCCGATGCCATCGCTGAGGCGCCGGGTGATTGTCTCCAGACGCTCGTAGGTGCCGGGCTGCTTCAGCAGTTCCAGTGTCTTGATGCCGGCGGTCATCGCCAGCGGGTTGCCGCTGAGGGTGCCGGCCTGATACATCGGCCCGGCGGGAGCCACCATCGCCATGATGTCGGCGCGGCCGCCGTAGGCCCCCACCGGCAGGCCGCCGCCGATCACCTTGCCCATCGTGGTGAGATCGGGGGTGATGCCGAACTTCGCCTGGGCACCGCCGTAGCTGATCCGGAAACCGGTCATCACTTCGTCGAACACCAGCAGGGCTCCGTTGTCCTTGGTGAGTTCCCGCAGCCCCTCAAGGAAGCCGGGTTCGGGGGTGATGAAGCCGGCATTGCCCACCACCGGCTCGAGGATCACCCCGGCGATCTCGCCGGCGTTGGCGGCGAACAGGGCTTTCACCGCTTCCAGATCGTTGTAGGGAGCGGTGAGGGTGGCGGCGGTGGTGGCCTTCGGCACGCCCGGGGAATCGGGCAGACCGAGGGTGGCCACCCCGGAGCCGGCCTTCACCAGGAACATGTCGGCGTGGCCGTGATAGCAGCCCTCGAACTTGATCAGCTTCTCGCGGCCGGTGTAGGCCCGCATCAGGCGCAGCACCGCCATGCAGGCCTCGGTGCCCGAATTCACGAAGCGCCCCATCTCCACCGAGGGCACCGCCTCGATCACCAGTTCGGCCAGCTGGTTCTCCAGCGCGCAGGGAGCACCGAAGCTGGTGCCTTTCTCCAGG
>Ga0164293_10004784_pt1 | contig 11572 bp, 8 predicted proteins | sample GEODES118metaG_FD_111487 | JGI IMG/M metagenome (GOLD analysis project Ga0164293, IMG submission 111487) | Eutrophic lake water microbial communities from Lake Mendota, Wisconsin, USA - GEODES118 metaG | ecosystem: Environmental > Aquatic > Freshwater > Lake | place: USA: Lake Mendota, Wisconsin...
AGTTTTTACATATAAATCATGGGCGAGTGTTTGAAAACCTTTTAAATCTTTAGGTAAACACGAACCACCATAAGCAAACCCTGGTTTAAAATAATAATTTGAAATATTTAATTGTTTGTCTTTGCAAAAAATATCCATAACTTTATGAGAGTCAATATTTAATGCAGAGCAGACATTCCCAACTTCATTTGCAAAAGAAATTTTCAAAGCATGAAATGTATTATTTACATACTTCATTATTTCAGCAATTTTTAATTCAGTAATAATCAATTCACCTGGAAGAGATTTATAAAGTAAACTCATTTTTTCAGCAGCTAAAAGATTATCAGAACCAATAAGTGTAAGGGGAGGATTGAAGTAATCCTCAACAGCTGTTCCTTCTCTTAAAAACTCAGGGTTATCAACTACAGCGAATCCAATATTCCTTTTTTTACCTGAAACTTGTTCAATAATTTCAGCTACCTTATCACATGTACCAGGTAATACAGTTGAACGGATTGCAATAATATGCATACCATCCTTTTTAATTAATGATTCACCAATATCCTTAGCAACATTAAAAATATAATTTAAATTTAAATGCCCTTGAGATGTTGAAGGGGTTCCTACTGCTATTATACTTATTTCAGATTTAGATACAGCTTCTGAAATATTAGTTGTTGCTGTTATCTTATTTAATAAAAACTGTTCATGAATAATCGCACTAATGTCTTTCTCTATTATAGTAGGTTTACCTGAATTAATTAAATCAACCTTCTTTTGATTAACATCAACACCTATAACTGTATGACCATTTTTAGCTAAACAACCTAAACTTACACAACCAACATAGCCTAAACCAAAAATACTAATTTCCATAATTAAAAAATATAAATAATTAAAAATAAAAAGATAGCCAAAAATTTAGTCAAAAATGAAACTACTGTACATAAAAAAGAAATAACTATATGGGAAATAAAAATTTATGAACTTTTTTATTGGTATGTAAAACAGTTCTTTTTTTAATAAATATGGCAGGATTACCTCCTACTATGTTCATGGATTCAACATTTTTAGTAACAACACTCCCTGGTAGTATAACAGCTCCTTTAGCAATAGTTACTCCTGGCATAATTAAAACGTTTGAGAATATAACTACATAATCTTCAATATAAACAGGAGCGCCCTTTGTAATGAAATCTATATCATTAATATCATGACCTAAGGTGTATATTTTGGTATCATGTGCAATTACAACATTATTTCCGATATCAATGTATCGTCTGTTATCTAAATAACAACCAGAATTTATAATAGAATTGTAGCCAACTTTTAGTTTGCCAAATGAAAAAAATCTGACAGATTGTATGCTTGTGTTTTTACCTATTTGAAAACCTGCAATATTTTGTAAAATTAATCTAGATACATTAAAAACTAAAAATTTATACAAAATATTAAAAAAATTAATTAAAAAATAAAAAAATTGAAGTTTAATTTTATTTAACATCGAAATTCGATTTATAGTGTGATAAACCCAAAAACATCCATGCCTGCACCCATCTCATATATGGTATTTTTATTATGAAGAACTTTTCTTTATAATAATAGAAGTAACCTCTTTTTTTATTGTACATGTTATTAAAGCTCCAATTAAGAACTCTATCTACTAAATCTTTTTCTTTATCCAACAAATTCATTTTTTTTAGTGTAACAATTAATTGAGCAGTATTATGCATATCTATAGGATACTTTGAATTATTATAGTATTTTGGAAGACCTGAATCTTCAAAAAAATTATTTAAATAAAAATCTAAACCTATTTCTATATTTTTTTTAAATGTATAATCTTCAGAAATTATTTGATAAGTATAAATACATTCTAAATTATAACCTGTATGAAAATTATCAATCCAACTATGAAATGGAAGTGGACTATAGGACCAAGAGCCATTAATTTTTTGATGTTTACAAACAAATGAAACCGCTTTATTTGATTCTGAGATCAAAATATGTTCTTTAGTATAAGAATAAACTCTACATAAAAGCCTAACTGCTAATAAAGAAGCATTAAAAACCTGTGTGTTATCAACTGGACAATATGAAAATGCGAAATCACCATCTTTATCGTATGTTCTATTAAGATCATTTAGAACAAAATCACAAGATGACCTAGCAATAATAAGTAATTCATCATTTTTAGTAATTTCATAGGCATCTAGTAAAGCACAACTAATAAAAGAAGTAACAACTACACTTGGCATACCTTTAGGTTGAAAAAATGCTCTTGCTTGCCAGTCGAAATTATATCCCCAACAAATACCAGAATAACCATTTGTTTGACAATTCTTAATTTCATCAATAAGTAAATGTATATGTTTTAAATAATCATCATCTTTATTTAAAGAATAAAGATTACAATAACTTGACAAAAAAAGACCTAGACCTTTAGGATTATAACTTTTTTTTACACCAGTAATAAATCTAAAATTAAATGGGGACCTTTTAAAAAATTGTAGCCATGCTAATTTAAAATATTTATTTTTTTTAAAAAAAGGAAATATTTCAAAGAATTGACTATTTAATCCATCAAAAGGATCATATCCTTTAAAATTTTCTTTCTCACAAAATAATTTTAAGTCATTAAAAACTTCATTTAAGACTAAATTAAAATTATATTTATCCATAAATATTATTATAAAACTGAAATAAACATTTTAAATTTTCCTCTTTTACTTAAAATTAATTTATCCACAACTTGTATTTCAAAATCAATAACACCTTTAGTTTTTTTATTAATTTCATTTAAAATAAGAGGAATTTCATTAATAGTAAATCTTTTATTAACAACTAATAAAAGATTTACTTTACCTTCATGTTTTTGTAAAAATTGATAATTAACTACATTATTAAATATTTCACTATGAAAATTAAAAGAAGCTTGTGAAATAAATTCTCCATTATATCCATACATTCCAATATTACTTTTTCTTGATCCTACTATTGTAAATAAATTATTACTTTTTAAACATAAATCATCAGTTTTATAACGAATTAAGGGCATAGTTTTATTTAAAAAACCAGTACCAATTATTTCAAAATAATTATTGTTAGTTGTTAATAATTCCGTAAGACCATAATATGGATCAAAATCATACAAATTTGGAGAATATTCTTCGGCAATAATACAACGTTCACTATGACCATAAAAAGTTGATGTCTTTACTTGAAAAAAGTATTCAACAAAATCTCTTTGTTCAATATTAATATGTTCAGAAATAAGAAATATACCCTTAATTGGATGACTTAGATTTTGGTTATTATCATGTAATAATTTTGCAAACAAATAAATTGTTGATAAATATCCATTTAAAAATTGAGGTTTATAGTTATTAATTTTATTTAAATAAATTAATAATGTTTTTTGGGAAAGTTTGAAAGGTGAAAATATTAATTCATTTTGCATTGGATTAAATTTCCAGAATTTATTTTCAAATTCAATACCTCTGAAAGTAGCTAATTTATCATTAATATGATAACCAAACTTGCTTCGATAATAATTAACGAATGCATTTTCTTTAAATACGCAATCATAATCAAGCAAAACTTTTAAAGGCTCACCGGTACTTCCTCCTGTAGTTGCAACATAATGCCCACCTGAAACTTTCTTTGTTGAAATTAAATCATTAAAATTTTCTCGAATAATCTCTTTGGTTAAAAATGGAATAACTTTCATCTCGTCTATAGATTTCATGCCCTGTGGATAAAATCCAACTTGTTTAAATAACTTTGAATAATATGGAACATTATCATTTGCATAAATTAAAATATGTTTTAATTTAACAAATTGATATTCCTTTATCATTAATTCACTTAATTGATCCCTATTTTGTAAAAGATTAAAATATTCTATATAAATATTATTAGTAATTAATTTATTACGAAAAAATGATGCGGTCAAATATTTAAGAAATTCAGGAATATTATCACGAAATTTCTTAAGAATATATTTATTCATTAAGTAATATATTATAAATTATAGATAATTGATCCATTACTTGATCAGGCATATATTTTTTAGATATAAGTTTGGATTCGATCCCATAAGTATTAATTTTATCTGGGTGTCGAATAAAAAAATCAATTGAGTATTCAATATCCTTCAAATTTCCAGGTTCAATCAGAATACCATTTTTCCCATTAATAACAATCTCTGGTATACCCCCAACATTGGTCGAAATTATAGCTTTACCGTATGACATTGCTTCTAAAATAGAAATAGGTAACCCTTCATTGTAGGAAGGTAAAATGTAAATATCTGCCATTTGTAAATAGTATGTTTTTTTTTCATTATCAACCCATCCTATAAACTCAACTATATCCTCAATATTATTTTCTTTAATAAATGCAAATAATTTATCTGTATTACCATTTCCACCTACAAATAGTTTTATTTTACCTTTATATTTAGCTTTATTAATAGAAATAATATTTAACAAATCAAATATGCCTTTTCTATACCCAATTTGACCTAAAAATAAAAATGTACAATATGTATTAACTTTTATAGAGTCTATTATTATAGGGTAATCAATAATATTAGGAATGATTAATAACTTTTTAATCTTAAAATTAATATCAAAAAAACTTTTCCAAAATTCAGATAAACAAATAATTACATCAGAATTATTAATAAATAATTGTATTAATTTCTTTACCAAAAAATTACTTTGAGCAAAAAATAAATGATATTCAGCACCATGAATGTGGTATATAATTTTTTTTTTAAAAATAAATTTTGCTATAAAGAATATTATAAACTTTCTTAAAAAGCTTCCTCTTGAAGCACCATGAATATGTATGATTTTAATACTTTTATCTACAATTAGATTTTTAAAAGAATTGAAAATAAAATAAATAAAATATATAAAATTAAATAAGATAGACTTATTTTTATAAGATGGTATAAATTTAAATTTTTCAAAATATTTAGTATATACTTTAATAACTGACCCAATGCCGCCACGATGATTTAGATGATCCGGACCAATTGTAAGAATTGATTTGGATAAATATAAAGGAATTTTGCTAACATTATTATACACTATATATATATATTATTTAAATTATTTTTTATTTAATATTAGAATATTAAATAAAAAATAATTTAATGATTTGAAAAAAAATGATGATATTTCTGCAAATGTAACGGTATTAGAAATAAGCTATGAATAGAGTAATCGTCTAAGTCTGAAAATTATAAAAATTAAACATTATTTAGTAATATTTTATATTTTTTAACCATTAAATCTAAAGAAAAATTATTTTTAATATTTAAAGATATAGCCTCTTTATCAAAAGAATCATACAATATTTTATTCCATTGTTCCGCAATATTTTCATGATTAATATTTGACAAATAACCATTTGAACCTTCATCAATTATTTCATTAGCACCACCAATATCAGTTAAAACACAAGGAAGTCCACAACTTAAAGCTTCAAGTGCTGAAATAGAAAACGTTTCCGTTTTTTTTGAGGTTAAAGTAAAAAAGTTTGAAGCCCAATAATATGGACGTACATCTGATTGATGTCCAGCAAAAAGTACTTTATTAGATAAATTTAATTTATGTACATAATTTTGTATAATTTTTTTTAAAATTCCATCACCTACAAATATTAGATAACAATTCTGTAATCCACTCTTATTTAAAATATAAAATGCATCTACTGCAGCTTTATGATTTTTTTCAGTTCTAAAACAAGCTACTTTAATGAAAACTTTAGCATCAGAAGGAATTTTATACTGATCTCTAATAAATGATCTTTTTTCAATATTATTTGGTAATCGCCAATAATTAGTATCAACTCCATTATAGATTGTAGTAAAAAGTAATCTATTTATATTGTATCGGCTTGCTGTATATTCAAATTGATTATTACAAACTGAAACAATTTTATCAGTTTTTTTAATAAACTTAGAATAAAATTTCATCATTAAATGATCTTTTAAATTTCTATGTATTGTAGTATGATATGAAATAATTCTATTTATAGTTTGTAAATTAAATAGTGATGAAATATGCATTAAAAAAAAAGAAAAAAAGCCTATACAAAAAATTAAATCTGGCTTTGATTTTTTTATATAATTTCTCGTTTCAAATATTGGAATTATATCAAATTTAAACTTTCTTGAAAATATTAAAAATTTAACTTCTTTACTAAGCTCTATATACATAGGGTTATTAATAGAATAACTTATAATTGTACAATCAAAAATAGAATGGTCTAGATTATTAACTAACGAAATTAAAAATTTTTCTGCACCTCCTATGCTCAAACCATGAATTGAAAATATAATTTTCTTTTTATTTGTCATAATTTATATTTTTTAAAAAAACTTTATATTAATTTATTGTTTGTAAATTAAAATATATAAAGATAATTATATAATAATTGTATAAGTAGAGATTATATATTTTGAAATAAATTAATGTAAAATTTAAAATAATCAGTCTTTAAATTTGATATGACCTGAAATTAAATGTCAATGTATCTATTATTCAGATAAAATAAAATGAAATTGAATATTAAAAAATTGAAAAAGAAATACAAATAAATATATTTAATTAAGAATACAAATCTAATATTTTTTTTTCACCAAAATTGAATTTATTAAAACTAAATTTGACAATATTTTGAGACATTTGATTAGCTTTAAATTTATTTAAAATAATAGTTTCAATTGAGGAAACAAATGATAATGCGTCTGCATTAACAATCATTCCTGTAATATCATTTTGAATATACTCTGGAAGGCCTCCTTTATTTGATGCAATAATTGGAGTATGTAATGCAAGAGAAGTCATGATAATGCCACTTTGCGTTGCATCTCTGTAAGGACAAATAATAACTTTTGAATCTTGAATATAATCACAAATTTCTGTATTAGTAAGGTGTCGTAATATAAATTTAACATTTTTAAATGTATATCTTTTTTTTAAACTCAAACCTAAAATATTATTGATTGGAGCACCAGCAATTAAATACTCTATATTAGGATACTTTGTATTTAAAATTTTAATAGCATCGAGAAAAATATCTATACCTTTATATTCTGAAACTCTTCCAATAAAGGATATATAATGAGGACGTGGTTTTATATTATGAATAAAATTTCTATAAAATTTATATGGTTTTAAGTGTAAATTAATGCAAAATTTATTATTTCCGTATTTTTTATGAAAAATTAACTTACTATAATTAGAAAATGTAATGAATTTATTAATCTTTCTAAAGATTATTTTTCGAACAACCATATGAATCATATTCTTTTCTCCTGAATGTTGAATTGGATCATGAACATTCATGATTAACTTTGCATTAAGAAAATTAAAGAAAAATCCAAAAGTTAGTAACCTAATTGAAACGTCATCAAAATGAATAAATTGGGGTGAATAAGTCTTTGTTTTTATGAATAGTAAAATTGATTTTTTAATTGAAGAAAATGAAAAACTTTTTTTATTTTGATGTATAAGAAATTCAAATGATTTACAATTATTTATATAATTTTTAAAATTTAAATAAACTGTAGTTGATAAAATATCTTTAGCATTTATAAAAGTAATATTATTAGGTAAATTTTCAATATTTATAATATTTTTATTCTTTGAAAAAGGATCTATTTCAATAATAACTCTTAAGTCTACATAATTTTTAACTTCATCAATATATTCTAAAGCAGCATCCAAAAAGCAAATTTTAGTAATAAATAAAACACTCGGTTTCATAAATTTAAATATATTTTAAAATTGACTTTTTAAAAATACCATTATAGAATGCATATATAGAAATTAAAGAAACTGAAAGTGTTAATATAATAATAGGATGTATATCAGTTAAAATTGAATATTCCGATAAAAATAAAGTTGTAAAAACTATAATTAATATTATCAAAACATTTGTTTTAAGTTTATCTAAAAAATCTAATTTTTTACGTTTTAAAATAAATGCTTGTAAAATATAAAATAAACAAAAAGATATTGTAATTGATGAAACACTTCCTACACTTCCAGTAAGGATAATCAAAATGTACCCTAAAATAGTATTAAAAAATATATTAAATATGTTTAGCCACATATCTATTATTTCATTATTACTTGATAATAACATATAAGCTTGAAATAATGAAAGAGAAAATGGAATTAAAGCAAAAAACATATGTTGCGTCAATATTATTGAACCTTTGAAATCATTACCAAAAAAATATTCTATAAAATAAGGACATAAATAATAAGCAAATAATGTAGTATAAACGCTAAAAATAAGAATTTGCAAATAAATCTTTTGTGAGATAATTAAATATGTATTCTTGTCAGAAAAATGTTTAGCCATTATTGGATAAATAGTGCTTAATAAAATAACTGGTATTATTTGTGCAATAGAAAAAAATTTATAAGCAATTTCGTACAAACCAACATCAATTTTTGATGTTAATTTCGAAAGTAATAATGAATTAATACGCCAAAAAATTATATTAACAGCACCAATTATAAAAAATATTCTTCCTTTAAATATAAAATATTTTATTTTCTTAAATTTTATAACATTTATTAATATTTTATATTCCATTGATATTAATATTTCTCTCTTTATCACAGATGACAATGAGCTAAATGCTTGTATTAGAGTTAAAATTCTAGCAAAAACTAAAATTAAAATAAATAAAACAAAATCAAAAGGTAAATAAAAATAAATAAAACCTAAAATGAGTTTTACAAAAGATTCCAATAAAGTAATTTTAACTATTATTTTTTGTGTATTTTCTGCTAGATGAATTGATTTAATTGAATAAATTAAATTATCGAAAAGTATATTAATTCCTAGAACAACACTAACTGTAATTATAAATTTATCATCTAAATATAATATAATTGATAATAAAATAATGAAAATAAAACCAATTAAACTTAAGATAAATTCAGTTACAAAAAAATGTAAAACAGAATAATTTTTATTTGTTTCTTTTTGAACAAATTCTCTAATAAAATAATTCCCTAAGCCCATTGTTGAAAAGGCAGCTACAATTTGGTATAAAGAATTCCCTATTACATATTCCGAGAATTTACTAAGACCAATTGACTTTGTAAGTAAAATAAAAAATATTCCTAAGAATACATTTTGAAGTATATTAGAAGTTACTCCCCAAATAGTATTTGAAAAAAAAGAATTAGACAAAAATGTATGTTATTTATAATTAAAGAATTTTAGATTATTACTTGAACGATTAAATTTAGAAATATAAAGAAAACTGAAGAGAATTAATAATATCACTCCAATTCTATTATCACTTAGCGAATCAACACTTACAAAACCAATTATCCATGATATTATACCACTTTCTAATAAAGTAATTAATCTATTACTATTACTTCCTGATTTGAAAAACGGATTGATTAAATATAAAATAACTGAGATTAAAATAAATGAACCTAAAAATCCAAACTCTACTAACCATAATAAAAAGCCACTTTCAGGATGATTATAGTAAATGACTGAATCATTAATTACCCAAAATTGATCATTGTCTCTTTTTATTACAAATTCAGTGTACGAACCTGTTCCAATCCCAAAAATTGGATTTTCAAGAAAATAACCATATGCTTTCAACCAAATCGATTGCCTAAAAAAAAGATCTTCGCCACTATTTTTAGTTCTTTGAACAAGAAAAGAGTTCTCAATTAAAAAAAATGAAAAAGATGAAAAAATTAAAATTAAAAATATATAAATAATTTTTTTTGTTTGTATAGTCTGCTTGATTGTGAAATAAATTAATCCAATTATTAAGCCCAAAAATGCTCCTCTTGAAGCCGATAAAAAAATCCCAAATGTCATTAATATTCCATAAGTGAAATATTGTAATTTAATTTTTTTTGCATTTAGACTTAATGCAAAAAATAAACAACCAGACATTGATAAAAATTGAGCGAATTTTTGTGGATCTTGAAAAGGTCCTGGGAAACGTAACCCTGAATTATAAGTATTCGGATTTAATTGAGAATAAAAAGTAAAATTTAAACCAATTATAAATTGAATTATAAGGAATATAAAGCAAAAAAGAAAACTATAAATTAAATATGGTTTGATTTTTAAAAAATTGGATCTATTATTTATATATGAAGTAAAAATAAAAAAGAAAATAAGATAATTGAAATTTTGAAATATACGTATGAATGAAATTAGTGGATTAATTGATAAATAACTTCCAATTATTAAAGATATTAAAAAAATATAAAATACAATTTTTATGTTTTTACTTATAAAGATTGATTTTTTGTAATATTTTAAAAAAATTGGTAAAATGAAAAATGTTAACATATCAAAAAGTGAAATCCCTAAAGCACCTGGTGCTACTGAAAAATCAATTAAGATAAAAAAACATAAAATTATTTGTATATATCTTTGAATCTTATCTTTTGAATTATATATTAATATCACAAGAAATATAAATAAAAAAGATATTTGAATACTATTAATTGTCATTTAATTTCTATTCAATCTTACCAAAGTGTTAAATATATTTTCTAAAATAAACATAAGTTCAAAGGGTTGTTAGTGTGTAAAATCTATCTATACTATACTATACTATACTATACTATAAATCTAAAAAATATTAAATTTAAAAACTTAAAAAATATAGTGAATAAGATAAGAAAAATTTAAAAAAACCTCATTGTCAAAAACATCTATAAAATAAATCAAATGAAATAATAATTAAGAACTATAATATTAAATTAGTCTATATTAAAAAAATCTTTTAATCCAACTCTTTTTCTTGGACTCTGTATAATATCCATATCCATATCCATATCCATATCCATATCCATATCCATATCCATATCCATATCCATATCCATAAAAATTAACACCTCTTGGTTTAACACCATTAAAAAGCAGACACATGTTTTTATACTTTTTTGTAGTAAATAATTGTTTAATAAGGTTATAATAGGACTTTGGGGTATAATTATGTCTTACAACATATACAACTAAATCCGAAAATGGTTCTAATAATTGAGCGTCAGTAACCAAACTGATTGGGGGACTATCAATAATGATATAGTCATACATTGTTTTTAATTCTACAATTAATTCTTTAAACCTTTCAGAAACAATTAATTCAGCGGGATTAGGGGGAATTGGACCAGCTTGTATAACATCTAATAATTTAACATTATCTGCAGATTGTATAATCTCTTGAATATTGGCATTACCAGTTAAATAATTAGTAATGCCCTTTCCTTTATTAGACAATAATGCTTTGGTAATTTTTGGTTTTCTTAAATCTAACTCTAAAATGGCTACTTTACTACCAAAAAGTGCTAAACTTGCTGCTATATTTATAGCCACAAAACTTTTACCCTCACCAGAAATAGTAGAATTGACTAAAATTACTTTTTTACTATCTCCAATTCCAAAAAAGGATAAATTAGTTCTTATACTTCTAATTTGTTCTGCAATCAAGGATCTATCACCATCTTTAATAGCAATTGGATTGTCATTTTCACCTTGCATAATTTCACCAATTATTGGCAAA
>Ga0164293_10004785_pt1 | contig 11570 bp, 12 predicted proteins | sample GEODES118metaG_FD_111487 | JGI IMG/M metagenome (GOLD analysis project Ga0164293, IMG submission 111487) | Eutrophic lake water microbial communities from Lake Mendota, Wisconsin, USA - GEODES118 metaG | ecosystem: Environmental > Aquatic > Freshwater > Lake | place: USA: Lake Mendota...
AACCCTGCCAGCAGCGCTGCAAATCGAGCCACATTGCGGCAATCTTCACCCGCCTGGTTGGTGTTGCCAATGATGACGTCTTCGTAGGCTTCAGGACTAAAGACGTTCCGACCAACTAGGCTGCGAATAACATGGGCAAGCAGGTCATCCGGGCGGATAGACGACAAACATCCGCCGTGACGACCAAACGCGGTACGTGCACCGTCATAGATAAAGGCATCTTGAAATTGACTCATAGAATTGTTCTCTTGATCCGCATAACATTGTTTTCGATACCGCGCCGCATGGTAGCACATGCCTTTCGGGGGTGGAATTCGACTCCGGACGCTCGTTCGGGGTATTATGCCGAACCCCCGCTCGATAGTTAAACCACGCGTTAAACAGAAACACCGATACTGTCAGACAGCTGCATCATGAAAGAGGCCAAACATGATTCGAGATCAGGAAACATTAAATCAACTCATTGATATGGTTGAACGTTTTGTCCGGGAAAGACTGATCCCGGCTGAGCATCAGGTCGCTGAAGAGTACAAAGTCCCCGATGAAATCATCCAGGAGATGAAAGAACTGGGGCTGTTTGGCATGACCATACCGGAGGAATATGGTGGTCTCGGCCTGACCATGGAAGAGGAAATCCATGTTGCTATGGCACTGGGTCATACCTCTCCGGCATTCCGGTCAATCCTGGGCACCAACAACGGCATCGGCTCTGCCGCAGTGGTGTTTGATGGCACTGAAGAGCAGAAGCAGAAATTTCTACCCAAGTATGCCAGCGGCGAGTGGGTCGGCTGCTTTTGTCTGACCGAACCCGACGTTGGATCCGATGCCGGATCACTGAAAACAACCGCCGTGCGTGACGGCGACCATTTTGTGATCAACGGCACCAAACGCTACATTACCAATGGCCCCGTAGCCGACACCTTCAACGTCATGGCGCGCACCAACCCTGATATAAAAGGTGCACGTGGCATCTCTGCGTTTATTGTTGAAAAAGGCACACCCGGTATCATTCTGGGCGCCGTCGATAAAAAAATGGGCCAGGCCGGTTCATTGACCTGTGATGTCATTTTTGACAATTGCCGCGTTCCCGCAGCCAACCTTGTCGGCAAAGAAGGTGACGGATTTATTACAGCAATGAAGGTACTTGACCGGGGCCGGTTGCACATTGCCGGCGTCAGTGTTGGTGTTGCTGAACGCCTGATCGAAGACGCTTTGCGTTACGCAATTGATCGCAAACAGTTCGGTGTTGCCATCGCTGAACATCAACTTATTCAGGCCATGCTTGCTGACTCCAAAACTGAGACATATGCTGCTAAGTGCATGGTGCTTGATGCATCACGACTGCGCGATGAAGGCAAAAACATCAGCACCGAATCTGCGGCCTGCAAACTGTTTGCAACAGAAATGGTAGGGCGAGTCGCCGATCGTGCTGTGCAGATTCATGGTGGCGCCGGATATATTTCCGAATATGCTGTTGAGCGTTTTTATCGCGATGTACGTCTGTTCCGGCTCTACGAAGGCACGTCACAAATCCAACAAATTATCATCGCCCGAAACATGATCAAGGCGGCGTCCTAGTTACCGCAGATAGCGGCAAACCGATCTTAACTGCAAGGATCTGTGCAGTTAAGATCGCAGCCAGCCTGTGCGTCGCTCTGTCAAACGTCGGGATTTAGCTTGTAATTCGGCAAAAAATACATAAACTCCGCACCTCTGCAAATTTCAAGATGTCAGCAGCAGAGTGGCAATCAATCGTATTAAACGATGTATCATCAAACTAAACACGTATGGTTCGGAGACTGATAGCCTGGAAAGAGTCTGCTGTGCTACAGCAACCCTGACGGATTATAAGTTCACCGCCATCTTTTTTTGGGGTAAGGATTATGAGTTCAACCTCCTCCATTAAAGAGACTCTCAAAATAAATACTGCCAGTGAGAGCATCAGCAGCGCCAACGAAAATGAGTGGCCCAGTTTTAGTGGCGAAGCCAATGCTGAACCCAAAGATCACTTTATTCGCCGCAACGGCATCGAGTTTGCCGGCACTCACTTACTGATCGATTTTTGGGGCGCACACAACCTCACCGATCTGGAGTTGATGGAGCTTAAATTTCGCGAATGCATCGAAAAATGTGGTGCTACCTTGCTGCATATCCATCTGCACCATTTCTCGCCCAATGGCGGGATCTCCGGCGTAGCGGTGCTGGCTGAATCGCATATCAGCGTCCATACCTGGCCAGAGCGCGGTTATGCTGCGTTTGATATTTTTATGTGCGGAGATGCGCAACCAGAAAAGGCAATTCCCATTCTGAAAGGTGCCTTTAAACCCGAGCGAATTATGATCGGGGAACAGTTGCGCGGCATGACACAATCGGCTTTCGAAAATTGACAGTGGTCACTGCACGCCCACTGTGGACAGAAACACTGTACTCATCCTACGGTCAGAGCTTTCGTGTTGATGAGATATTGTTTGAGGAAAAGTCCGCACATCAGCATCTGCTAATCTTTCGCAATGAGCAATTCGGGCGGGTGCTTGCGCTGGATGGAATTGTGCAAACCACCGAAGTTGATGAGTTTATTTATCACGAAATGCTCACACATGTTCCACTGATCGCTCATGGCAATGCGCAACGCGTGCTGATCATCGGTGGCGGCGATGGTGGCATACTGCGTGAAGTCTGCCGTCACAAGACTGTGAAACACGTAACGCAGGTGGAGATCGATCCATCGGTGATTGAATTATCAAAAACCTGGTTTCCCGGTCACAGCAATGGCGCCTATGATGATCCGCGCGCACACATCGTGATCGGCGATGGTTTTGATTTTGTACAAACCACACAAGAGCGCTTTGATGTGATTATTTCCGACTCTACCGATCCGGTAGGGCCGGGAGAGGTCCTGTTCAGTAAAGATTTTTATGCCGGTTGCCAACGCAGTCTGAACCCAGGCGGGGTGTTGGTGACGCAGAATGGCGTGCCGTTTATGCAGACATCTGAATTCACGGATACAGCAGCACGACTTTCCCGCTTATTTAATGACTGGCGTTTTTATAGCGCGGCTGTGCCCAGTTATATCGGTGGCCTGATGACCTTTGCCTGGGCCAGCGATAATGCCGATCTGCTGAGCATCACGTTGGATACGCTGCATCAACGCTGGCAGGCGCAGAATATTCCGTCACGTTATTACACGCCCGAGCTGCACCTGGCTGCGTTTGCATTGCCTCGCTATTTGCTGGACATGCTGCCAGGCGAGTATGCTAACCGAGTACGATGACATCAATTACCGTCCTTTGGGTCCAACATGTCCGCCCAGCCATTCAGAATCCTGACGCTAAACATTCATAAAGGATTTGCACTCGGCCCTAGGCGACTTGTGTTATCGCATATTCGCGAGCATCTTCGCGCCAGTAACGCCAACCTGGTTTTTCTTCAGGAAGTGGTTGGTGACAATGAGCGTCACCGACAACATGTTCAACACTGGCCTGACGGCACTCAACTGGAGTATCTGGCGGATTCTGTCTGGCCACACCATGCCTACGGAAAAAACGCCATTTATCAGCATGGTCACCATGGCAATGCAATCCTGAGTGCGCACCCGTTTATCAATTGGGACAATATTGACGCATCGTTTGTTAACTTCTCGCAGCGCGGTTTTCTGCACGGCACCATTGCCGGTACGGATAACGGCAGCATCCATCTGATCTGCATTCATCTGGGCTTGCTGGAGCATGAGCGCAAACTACAGGTTATGCGACTGATTGACTATGTACGCCGCGTAGTTCCTGACGAACACCCGTTAATCATTACAAGCGCGACTCCAAAGCCGCGTTTGGCTGGATTGCGTTGTGCATTATTTTGCCGGTGGCAGGGCCCGGGGCCAGCTCTGACCATCATCCATCAACTTCATGACATTTTCTGCCAACAGGAGATCAAGCAATGACTATCGACTGGACAAGTTTTTCACCGTGGGCATCGTTATCGGGCGGGATGCTGATTGGCGTTGCTGCCGCCATGTTCATTCTGCTCAATGGCCGGATTGCAGGTATTTCCGGGATTTTAGGGGGATTATTGATACCCAAAAAGGGTGATGTAGGGTGGCGGGCATTGTTTGTGGCCGGCATGGTGCTGGCGCCAACCGCCTGGTTGCTGACCGGGCCACTGCCCGCGATGCAGATTGATGCAGGATATCCGCTGCTGATCATTGCCGGCCTGATTGTTGGCATCAGCACCCGTTATGGCTCGGGCTGCACTAGTGGTCATGGCGTCTGTGGTATTTCACGACTGTCACCCCGATCAATCGTCGCCACACTGGCCTTTATGTTTACCGGTTTTGTGACGGTTTACATCGTGCGCCATGTAATTGGACTCTGAGGATAAACATCATGAATAAACACTTTGTATCTGCATTTGTTACCGGTTTGATTTTTGGCATTGGCCTGCTGTTTTCCGGAATGGCTAACCCGGACAAGGTTCTGTCATTTCTGGATATCACCGGCAACTGGGATCCATCGCTGATGCTGGTGATGGGAGGCGCCATTGCAGTTGGCATCGTGGCGTTTACGCTGATCAAAGGCCGCACGCACTCGTTGTGGGGAGAACCCTTGCGCCTGCCTACCCGGCAAGACCTGGATAGTCGCTTGATCATGGGCAGCCTGGGGTTTGGAATAGGCTGGGGGCTGGCTGGTTTTTGTCCTGGCCCGGCGCTGGTGGCTTTTGGAACCGGCGCACCCAAAGCCATCGTGTTTGTAGTCGCCATGGTGGCCGGCATGGCGATGTACGAGCTGATCGAAAAGTCCCGCACCAAGGCAATCAGTTAAGCAGATTGGCCGGCGAATACTGATCCGTGAGCACGCGGGTATCCACATCCCAGTCCGGCCTTGTGCTGAGCTGGGCCGGATATTCCAGCAGGTTGATGCCGTAAGGCTGTAAACGTTCAAACAGCTGCCGCGCCGGCGCATTTAAAGAGGCGATGGACGGCAAGGCCTGTTTTTTTGCCAGAATGATGCGATTGCCGCTGCCGGCGGTTTTGAAGTTAAAAAACTCGCCGAACACCGCCCGGTAGGTTACTGACTCATAGTCGTACAAACGGCTGGATGCAAACGTGTTGGCAACCAGCACGCCGTCTGGCGTGAGAATCTGGCTGACCTCCTGCAGAAACTCCTGCGTCAACATATGTTCGGGAATGTATTCACCGGAAAACGCATCCAGCACAATGTAGTCATATTGCTCTCCACGAAGTCCGGCACGCTTGATAAAGACGCGGGCATCAACAACATGATTGACCAACTGCTCATCTTCAACAAAGTTGAAATACGCTTTGGCCACCGTCAACACCGCCGGGTCTACCTCTAACACATCGATCCGCGCGTCCGGGAACAGTTCGCGCATTACCATAGGGATTGTCCCGCCACCCAAACCGGCCACCAGAATTCGCTGAGGGTCCGGGTTAAGGAGCAGGCCGGCAAAACTCATTCGCGTGTAGTTAAAGACCAGCCGCTTCGGATCACGCAGATCAATACAGGTCTGATTCATATCGCCGCGATGCACGTTAAACAACATGCAGCGCTGATTGTTAAACTCAGTCACAACCACATCTCTGTATTGAGATCGCTCTTCGTGAATGATGGTGCGCTGCGCGACCGCCCGGTTATCTAGTCCGAACCAGAGCACGACCAGCACTATCAGGCATGCAGATACACTTCGCATCGCTACAAGTCTCATTTTGCACCCGACTGCCTGTTGGCAGTATTCACATGTTGATTGACCCACATCATCGCAGCACCACAACTCAGCAGCGCCAGCACACAGCCCCACATAACCTGATCAAGATCAAACCAGAGCACAAAATAAAACGAGGTGCCCAACGTGCCGAGCGCGCTGCCCATGGTTGACACGAAGTACAACATCCCTGCCACACCGCCGCTCCCCTCTTGTGAACGCACCAACAATCGCACTGAATAGGGAGAGACCATGCCCATCACACAGATTGGCAAAAAATACAGCAGCCCGGCTGTCAGCAATGAACCGTAACGGGGATCTTCCACAACAACAAAAATCTGCGACATCACCAGTTCAGCAAAAAAGATGATCGGCAGACAGAGTATGGCCGAGGCCAGAAAAAATGACGCAAACATGCGTACATCGGGCTGACGGGTTGATAAACGGCCACCGGCCAGATATCCCAGTGACAAAGACAACATAAACACAGTGATGATGCTGCCCCAGACATAAACACTGCTGCCAAAATAAGGTGCCATGATGCGGCCCCCTAACAACTGAATGGCCATGATCACAAAACCATTGGTGAATGCCACCGCCAGCACCACACGACGCGCAAGCGCTGACGATTCAAATCCATGCAACGCTGCTGCTTGCTGTTTTATTGTATTTTTTTTCAACTGAGAACCGCCCTTTACGCCGACATCAGAGGCGCAAGCGTACCACATAGGTGCAGGTGAAATCAGTGTGTCTGATTGCCAAACCATAAGCATGGGGGTATCCTCTGCGCCCTGAAAAAACTCCTCAGCCGGCCCCATATGTCCACGCAACAACCCAGTCCGGACTCGCCGGACAATGCTGCATCTGCCGCACCGGCGGCACCCTTAAAACTCAGTCTTTTTAAACTTGCTGGCCCCACTATTGTCGGCAATCTGCTGTTGTCTATGGTGCATCTGGCCGCCATCAAAATTGTTGCCGAATTGGGCGCGGAGGCTGTTGCCGCGGTGATTGCTGCCGACCGCATTTATATGGCGATACAGCTGATTATTTTTTCGATCACCGCAGGCACTACCGCGATGGTGGCCTTTGCCTGGGGTAGCCGAAATGTTGCAGAAGCTGACCGGGTGGTGAAAATGTCAGCCGTATTCACGCTCGGCGCTTCCTTAGTGTTATGTGTGCTGATTCAGTGGCTGGCGACCCCTATGGTCGCCATTTTTGGATTGCACGGAGACCTGCTCGTCGAGGCTGCGTTCTATCTGAAGCTGCTGATTTATTTTAATGTGTTTTTCTCGTTTCTGGCGGTGATGAGTGCCGCACTAAGAGCAGCGGGTGACGCATTGACACCGGTGTGGATTGCGGCCATAGGCAACGTTATCAACATCGTGCTGGCTTACCTGCTTGTGTATGGGTTCGGCCCGGTTCCTGCCTTGGGAATACAGGGTGCTGCCTATGCTGCCGGTGTTTCGTATCTGGTTGTCAGCGTCATATTTTTTATGATGTGGCGCGCCCGACGTCTGTTGCTGAAACCTGAAAAGCAGATTTTTATGCAGCGAGACCGAGCGCGGCGCCTGATCCGCATTGCGGTACCAGCGGGTATCGAACAATCGATTTTTAACGTGTCGATCATTGGTTTTATGTGGGTAGTGTCCTTGTATGGCACGGAAGCGTTTACGGCCTATGGTATCGGCGTCAATATCCTGTCGATTTCCATTGTCATCGGTATGGGTTTTGCCATCGCCACCGCCACCATGGCCGGCCAGAACCTTGGCGCCGGGCAGCCCGATGAAGCTGAACGTGCCGCATGGCGCAATCTGAAAATTGCCTTCTGCACCATGGCGGTGTTGGGACTGTTGATTGGTATCAATGCCCGCCTGATCGGCAGTTTCTTTATCAGCGACCCCTTGGTGCTGGACTATCTGGTCGCGTTAACCGTGATGGTGGCTATTGTGCAACCCATGATGTCTATCGAGTTCACGCTGGGCGGTGCGCTCAGGGGCGCAGGTGACACCAAATCACCCGCTCGCATCACCTTGGCCGGTTTTCTGTTCGGACGCGTGATGCTGACAGCAGTGTTCTACTTTCTGGAACTGGGTATCTACTGGGTGTATGGCGCGCTGATTGCCGATTACGTGATCAAGTCCGCGATGTACTTTTATATTTTCCGCAAGGGCCGTTGGAAAACCGCCTATTCAGGTGGCCGCTGAAAAGTACGTTTATAGATCAGAGTGTTGAGCGTGCAATCACCAGCTCACACATCTGACGCAGACTGTGAACCTTGTCGATCAGGCGGGCAAAGCGCTGGTCCTTGGTCAATCCCTGCGCATAGCGGTAGTAAATCTGCTGGCCGATTCCGGCAAGGCGAAACAGTCCAAAACAGAAGTAAAAATCGATGTTATCGACGGCAATGCCGGTACGTTTGCTGAAGCGGGTCACAATTTCCGCACGGGTGGGCGCTCCTGGCACATCGCTGGGCATCGCCCGGAACTGGCGGAAAAACGCCGGATCATCTGCCTCGGCCCAATAGCCGAGTGTGCAGCCAAGATCCATCAGCGGATCGCCAACAGTCGCCATCTCCCAATCGAGCACGCCAATGACCTTCATGGGATCATCAACAGACCAGATCACGTTATCCAGTTTGTAGTCGTTGTGGATAATTCCCACCACACCACTCTCCGCCGGCATCTTATCGCGTAACCAGTCCATGACCGGCCCGAAGTCCGGCGCATCGCTGGTCAGTGCCGCCACATAACGTTTGCTCCAGCCGTCAACCTGACGGGTCACATACCCCTCGGGTTTACCAAACTCGGTCAACCCGGCTTGCTGCAGATTGACTGAATGCAACTCACCCAATACATCAAACAGCGCAAAAAACTGTTGGCGCACCTGCTGCGGTGACAGATTGAAGCCCGCCGGATACTCGCGGCGAATCACCAGACCTTCGATATAGGACATCAGATAAAAATCACACCCCAGCACCGCAGGGTCATCACAGAAATGAATGGGTTTGGGCGCGTATGGAAACACATTCTCCAGCGCAGTCAGAATTTTGAATTCGCGCCCCATATCATGTGCGGACTTGACCTTGCTGCCAAAGGGCGGGCGGCGTAACACCCACTTGTGATGGCCACTGCTCAGCAGGTAGGTCAGATTGGAATATCCGCCGGGGAACTGTTTGACCTGTAAGGCGTCAACCAGTGTGCCCAACACGGGTCGCAAATGCTCGCGCAGTACGATCAGATCCAACTCTTCGCCTTCCCGGACCGCGTAAGCCTGATCAACCAGTTGATCCAATCGTGACATGTTGATTTCCTTGTTTTTGTTTGAAGCTGACCTGTCAACATCCGCCTGCTCAACGAAACGTGATCAAGTCCTTCAGGTGAGGCGTTTCCAGATGAGGCAGCGCATTAAAACAACCCAGAGACACTTTTCCGCGCCCATACACAAGACGCGTGACCGAACTGTTGTTAACCATCCAGTTGGTGGCAATGGCCTGATTATCCGGCAAGTTCAAGGCACGCTGCAACGCCAGCGCAATGACGCCGCCGGAGGTCGACACCAGAACACGTGCGCCGCCGCTGTGTGTGCGCATCAATTCGTCCAGGGTGCCATGCACTCTGGCATAAAAGCTCTTCCAGGACTCAAAATCTGTATCGTCAGCGGACGCCAGCAAAGTGCCATTGATCCAGTGCTGAGTGGCCGCCTCCAGCACCAGCTGAAAGGTTTTACGGTCCCGCAGCGGTAGTTGCAGACCGGCAGCAAACCCTTCACGGTGTGCATGATCACGAAGGTATATCTGCAACAAAGGCTCACCATTGTATTCGTTGAGGCCCGGATGGGTGACGATGCGCGGCTGGCTGACCAGCCTCACTAACGCGGCAGCGGTCTGTTGCTGTCGCTGCAGCGTGCCGCTGTATAGCGCCTCGAACTGTTCGCCCATCTGTTGCCAGTGCTGCGCCAGCAGACTTGCCTGACGCTCACCCACAGGGCTAAGTTTGTCGTAAGAATCTGCACCAAAAGACGCCTGCCCGTGACGGACTAAAATCAATTCACTCACGCCTGTGCCTCTTTCATCTTTAGCCTGTTGGACCCCGAGTAGCCATGCAGAATTGCTGTTCAGCCATCCATTAAAAAAAAGGGGGCGTAATTGCCTCAGCAATCAGCCCCACTTGTTTTGACTGTCAAATACCCTTAATTACAGTGATGCAAAGCGAGCCAGTTGATAGTCAGTATTGCCAAACAGATTTTCTATCGTGGTAACACGCTTGAAGAAGTGTCCAACATCCAGCTCATCCGTCACTGCGATACCACCATGAAGTTGCACCGCTTCCTGACCGACTTTACGCATAGCACGCCCGACGCGCGCTTTAGCTGCAGAAACTGCTTTGGCTTTCTCAGCCGGTGATCCGTCTGTATCCAACATCATGGCGGCCATAATGACCACAGAACGCGCCAGCTGGCACTCAATAAACATTTCTGACATGCGGTGCTGCAGGGCCTGAAAAGTACCAATTGCCACACCAAACTGTTTTCTGGTTTTGGCGTACTCAACCGTTTTCTTCAACAGACAATCCATCGCACCGATGGCCTCAGCACTAACCGCCAGTGCCGCACGATCAATGATTGTTTCCAGTGCAGCCAGGGCACCGCCTTCTGCACCGAGCCTGTCGCCAGCAGACACCAGCACATTGTTAAAGTGCACTTCTGCAGCACGGTGACCATCTACAGCGGTATAGCTGTTTTTTGAAACGCCCGCAGCGCTGGCGTCGACAATAAATGCGGATATACCATCACGATCAAATTTATCGCCTGAGGTTCTGGCAATCACCAGCAGTTTGTCAGCAGCGGGGGCGTTTAACACCAGAACCTTGCTGCCATTAATCAGGTAAGAATCACCCTGTTTGCGCGCGGTGGTGCCAACACTGGCAAGGTTGTAGCGGCTGTCGGCTTCAGCATACGCCGTGGCGAGCTGCAGTGATCCTTCCATCACGGCCGATAGCAGCGCTTCTTTCTGCGCGGCACTGCCCAATTTACCGATCAAGCCACCACTAATGACTGCGGTCGCAAGAAACGGCTCTATCACCATGCCTTTGCCAAATTCTTCCATCACCACCATCAGATCCACTGCAGAGCCGCCAAAGCCCCCATCCTCTTCGCTGAAGGGCACTGTCAACCAGCCCAATTCCGCGAACAGGGACCAATACTCAGCACTGTATCCTGCGTCACTGTTGATAATCTTGCGACGTGTATCGAAGTCGTATTGGCTGTAAACAAACTTCTGCACACTGTCCTGCAGCATCTGCTGCTCATCACTGTAAGAAAAATCCACGATGTTTCCTCTTCTGTATCCCTATCTGTTTGAGTTACCAGGTCAGATCAACTGACCCGGTGGATGGCCAGTGCGCTATTACAGGCCCAGCACAGCTTTGCTGATAATGTTTTTCTGTATCTCGTTAGAGCCACCATAGATGGACTTTTTACGATTGTTGAAATACACATTTGAGCTGTTGACCAACGAGCCAGTGCCGATTCGCTCACCACTGAACCCTTCTGCAAACTGGGCAGGCACGTGCGGCAGACTGTGATAACCAGCAACTTCCATATACAACTCATCAATAAACTGGGTGGCTTCAGTACCTACAATTTTCAGGATGGATGATTCCGGGCCAGGCGCCTTGCCAACACTGACAGCCGCCAGCGTTCGCAGCTCAGCGAACTCCAGTGCCAGCACCTGAATCTCAACCTCAGCCAATTTGCGGGAGAACACCTGATCATTCAACAAATTGCCGCCAAAACCGTCCGGGGTTTTTCCCGCCAAATCGCGCAGCTTACGCAGTTTCAGTTTGGAGTTTGGCACT
>Ga0164293_10004786_pt1 | contig 11569 bp, 17 predicted proteins | sample GEODES118metaG_FD_111487 | JGI IMG/M metagenome (GOLD analysis project Ga0164293, IMG submission 111487) | Eutrophic lake water microbial communities from Lake Mendota, Wisconsin, USA - GEODES118 metaG | ecosystem: Environmental > Aquatic > Freshwater > Lake | place: USA: Lake Mendota...
GTAAATAATTAAATCCAAGGTATTAAATTTAAAGTAACATTAACCATGAGTAAACTTGAGAGATTGGAATCATTCACGATGAAGGAACAAATTGTAGCGTTCCTAGAAAAGATAAATTATACCTATCAATTGGAGGAGGATACCGAAGAGCAAACCGTTATAAAATTAGGAGTGCAATTAACGGTAGGGGGCTCCACCGGGTTGGTCATTGTACATAATAGGGCTGGGTTAGTAGAGTGTTACGCTACTGGGCCGGTGACCATTCCTGAATCGCATCGCCTGGAGGTTTCTAAGTTCATTGATATCGCGAATTCCATTTCCTATTTAGGACATCTGCAATTGAATCATACCAATGGAAATTTACGTTCTAAAACGTATTACAGGTTCCAAGAGGAGGGAATGCATGAATTAATTATTCAGGACAATTTAACCGAGGTGTTTCATTTGTTGGATAAATTCTTACCGGGAATTATGAACATTGTTTATGGCAATAGAAACGCAGACGAAGCAATTGAAGAACTCATAAACAAGGTGAATCCGAAGAATAATTAGACGAGTTTTACATGCTGAAAATTATCTGGTATATCTTAAGACATTAATAAAAAAACTATGAATGGAATCTTTTACCCTAACCAGTAAGGTGTTATATAAAGCCCTCGAGGCTTACCCAAACAACCATGAATTCGAATGCAAGATTTGGAAAAATACTCCAGCTCCTGCTAAACATGTGGTCATAATGTTCAACGGTTTTTTCGAGGGAATTGGCAATAAGAACAGCGCATATTTAAGATACAAGCAAATTGGAGAAGAGCTCAATGAAAAAGGGATTACAGCCATTTTATTGCCGCTTCCGTTTCATTTTGGACGTTCAATCATTGGGGATGGTCATGATATCGTAAGCCCAATTAGTCGGCTTAGAGAACATGGGAGTTATTTATACTTCGGAGGAAATACACAGGTGAAAACAGACGTGGAAGTTTTATATCATGAATTGAAAAAGGAACCGTCAAGGTTCAACCTAGCAGGGGAATTTGATATAAGTATTCTGGGGTATTCTATTGGTGGTGTATTTGCGATTGCAGCGGCCAAACACTTAATAGATACATTGGAGTTAGAGTTGAATTCTTTGGTTGTAATGCTTTCCGCTTGGAAAATACAAGATATAGATGTAGGTTCAGTTGCAAGTTTTTTTCGCAACATAGAGCCAGAATTGAATGAAGAAACTTGGGAAACGATGATGCATGAATTAGAATCCATAAGAGATCTTGAATCCACGGATGCTGTCTTCAAGGAATTAATCTGGGGAGAAGATTTAGGTTCCAATCCCGAACTTAATTTTGAGCAAATAGCTAAAAAAGTATTATTTATAGATGGGCAAATGGATGAGATTTTTACGCAAAATATAATGCGTGAACGCAGAGATACGCTGCTTCGACGAAATTTGGAAAATTGCACCTTCCTAAGTTTGCCTTTGCATCACGCTCCTACGAATTCATTTGGATTAAAAACTCCGGCAAAATACATCGCAACCTTTTGTGCCTTATAGCATATGGACCGCTATTTCATGTCAACAAATGACGGTGGCGAAAAAAAAGCGAATAGATTTTGGTAAGTTTAATGTTTTAATTGCTTAGGAAGGGGAGGATTAATTCTTACTTCTCCAGTAAGGATTTTATATTTTCTTGTTGTATACCGCAAAAAATACAATAGAGGTTGAGATTAAAAGTAAGAATGGGCTTCCTCCAATTAGAAATATTTTTATTCCCCAAATTGCTGCCCAAATTAGCGAATAACGCACGGCTTTATTTAATTGTAATTCCTTTTTATTTTCTGACATAGTTTATTTGTTTTAATGAATATAGTAATAAAAGTTTTTAAACATATTTGGTTTTATAACACCACTTAATAATCCCCGTAAGGATCATCATTATCCCAGTAGCCAGGACCAACTTGCTGATTGATGTAATCATCTACTTGCTGATCAGATATGCCGTTTGATGTATTGGAAGACCTAAAAACCGACCAACAAATACCAATGAATGTGATGATTCCAATGCACCACGTACACGGCCAATATTTCAGGTTCAATTCCCAATGGAAGATACCGTTGAGCCAATTCCAAAGATAAACAATAATTAGGGCTAACAACAAAGCAACTGCTGTAGTAAAAGCAATTAGAAAGGCAATGAATGCGAAATTAATTTTTTTAAACTTGTTCATAATTTTGGTGCATTTTTTCGATTATAGATTTCATTTTTTGCCGTACTAAAATCGGCTCTTTGATAATGATGTCTTGACCATACGACAATATCAGGGCGAAAAAGTCATGGTTTGGAATGATTTCAATACGTATTTCATAATGTCCATTTTCCATTCGTTTCATTTTCTGCGATGGGTGCAAAGGTTTAGTGCTTATGTAAGGGCCCGTAGATGCATCCACATGCAGTTTTATTTGTTGGGGTGCTTCATCGTATCGAACCACACCAACGATGTCATAGAAGTATTCATCCCAATCGGTAGTGCATTTCACAAAGGACACTCCAGGATGTTTTTTAATATTATTCATTCGTTCAACCGGTAGATGCCAAATGGGGGCACCCAAACCTTCATGGCGCCCGAAAATATACCATCTTCCGTTGTGCTGTTTTAAATAGTGTGGGTGAAATACGATGGTCCGAGAAGGCTTGCCAAAAGGATTATAATCGAATACCAATACTTGTTCATTGATTATGGCTTGAAAAAGAAAGGGAATAGTATCATTTCCTGTATAATCTATATTGGTTTCATAGGAGATGATTGGTTGTATTTTTTTCAAACTTTTACAGGCAATGAAAGGACCTAGGTCATTAAGCCATTCAAAACCAGGACGACCTTCGAACATTCTGAGATTCATGACTGCTTGTTCAAGCGTCTTGAGTTCCATTTCATTGATTCCTGATTTTTCGAGGGTAAACGGATATTCATAGGTGTAATATCGCCCCCTGCCGTATATTTTTTTGACTATTGGTGCACCGTAGCCCTGTTCACTTTCCATATACTTTAAATCCATGCGTAACTGATGATCGGAAATACCATTGGAATCCAAATTATATTCAGATAACGCAAGCTCCACTTCCTCTTTCAGTTCTCTAAAAGTGCATTCCTTTCTATTCAAGCATTGGTCAATAACGCGGTACCGCAACTGTGCTTTTTTATTCGTTGCCATTTTTATTTGAGTTTAAAAAATGAATAAATCTTCTGCCATTCTTTTCTCTTATTTACATATCGGTTGACATGCTCTATTGCTGCCGCACATTGTGCCTCATCAAACATTCCAAAGTGTGTTTCTTCTGATGGAATTCTCATTTTCTTGGATAGCCATTGGTAAGCGTCGTTTCGTTTTTTAAACAATTTAGGCGTGTCGCTCCACATGGGATCAAATACTGCATGTGCTTCGCGTTTTTTTAACCGGAGATTTTTATCGGCTAGCCTTCCTAATGATTTTCCATTGGCATAGGTCCCTACATAATGATCGGGATTTACTTTGCATTGTATGAATTTCTTTCCAAAAGGTCGGCCGTAAACTGCTTCGTCACTAACAAGCTGTGTATCCGCGTGGCAATATGGACAAAGTTCACCCTTTTTAATCTGTGATGTAATGGTTTGTTCTGTAGAAATAATGGAGGTCTCAAAAGTGTTGACATGCAATTCAGCGTATTTTTCATGATAAAAAACAATCCATGGAAGTTTTGGATGCTTAAAGGTATAATTGCCATATCCATCCTCCGTCTTCGTAATTTCCACCTCAATCTTTTCCATGTTATATTCATTGCCTTTCCTCAACGTAGGGATAACTTTTGAATCTTTTAATCGAATTAGAAAATCTCGAATTTCTTGGGTTAATGAAGCCTTAATGAATAGGTGCTGATCGCGTTGAATGACGAAATGAATTTTATCTATGGCAGCAATAAAAGGCAGTGGGAAAAGCTGGTTTAGGGCTGAATTCTTGAAGCAAAGACCTTTAGGGTTAAGATAGATTCGCGTTGCTGGAACAGGAGCTGTCTCAGACGGCATAATCCGCGCAGGGGCGGGTTCTTTTGCGGTCTTGATTAGTGGCTTCTCCGATGGGGATGCAGCTGCTGAAGCTTGCTGAATCCTAACGTTATACGCGGTATTGTAATGATTCACTCGGCTGTTAAATGATGATTGTTCTGTATATTTTTCCATGGCTTGAATAAAGTTATTATTTATTATTTTTTTTGTTGCATTGTTTGATTGAAATTACTTTCTTTGAAGAGCGTTCTAGGTGCTTTGTTTGAGTGGTTAGTTGATTCAATGCTACCATCTGAAAACTTTTTGTCACAGCAAGGGATTAAGTGTTCGCGTGAGACTTCACGAGCTTTTCTGGAATATTTTAGTCTGTATTTCATTCTTTGAGTTTTAAATTTCCACAAAGAAACACCCATTGTTGTGGGTTTTACTAATAACAATTGAATTTCGACTTATTTTTGTAGAACGAAGGGAGAGATATTGCTATGGCAGCTTGTCGTTAGAATGTGTTGAACTGTTTTTAAGAATGCATTTCTTTATCTCTAAATTCAAATTTTACTACAATCGTAATGAACGAAATGCCTCCCTTTCTCCCTCCGCTACATCTTCTTCGAAGGTTCAGCACGTTGCACAAAGCTCCCATCAAAGAATCCTTGTTCTTTTTATTCTCCTAATTGGGATATTCTCGCGAAGAATAACAAGATCATAAAAGTCCAAGGATTATTCGTTGTTTTTACTCATGAATTACAGATGATTGATTTCAATAAATTAGAATAGGTATTGCAATCATATAAAAGTAATATTTTTCGTTACTTTGTCTGGATAAACGCTAACAATGAAATTATTTGTCTACCTACCATTGATTGTTATTTTGACATCTTGTTATTCCGTGCGAATTCAGGATGGTCAACCATATAATTCTTTAAGTGAAATCTGTGATGACGTAGTATTTGTTCAAAAAAGGATTGTAAAACGGGAGGTTATTAATTGTGTCGGATCATCTCCTTGCGATACAACTTTACTATCTGATGATCAATTCATGTATGCAAATCTGCTCGAATCAGAGAGAAAAAGGCTGAATGATGATAATGTTATAATAACTAATTTAATTTGGGATTACAAACAAGGATTAGGCTATTTGTTATTCCGATATCGCAGAATTGAAGCCGTTTCCTTTGACGTAATAAAATGTATGAATAATTAATTGCATGTTTATTAGTTATTTTCTTGAATAAATTGCCCAACCTCCGTTCTCGTTTTTCGAATTAATAATTCCCATCAATCATTAAACATCTCATTCGAGTTTTGTGGACTTAAAATAATTTTTAACCAAAAGGCTAAGCCGATGGTTTCAAATACCGCAAAGCAAATCCAATAGTTTAAACGCAAATCCCAGTCCATTGCGGCGTTGAGCCAATTCCATGGAAAAACAATGAAGCATGAAATAATGAGGGCTAAAATGGTCACGAAGCGCAGCAGAGACAAGACACTAAATGGTTGATTGTTAATGCGGATATATTCCTTGTTCATGTAAGATGATATTAAGCTAAAATTAGAATTAATTTATATTCTTGCTTCATTCCTTATCCGGTCGTATGGTTATTTTGGTTAATTCTTCCTTGTTCTCCGTTGAAATTTCCCAAGGATGATCGAAGGTTAGTCACATTTATTTTGTGCGTCAATTAATACCCCTTTATCGTAACGTTCTAAACGGTAACAAGACCCTTCTGAATTCCAATAATACCAATTACCAATTTTAATTCCTTGATCATATTTTCCTTGAATTCGAGTATTATCGTTATTCTCATAATATTCGGCGTAAAACCCATCGAGCTTTCCATTTTCGAAATTTTTTTCTGACTTAATTTCGCCGTTCTGAAAATACTCAATTTCAGCTATTAAAACACCGTCTTTGAATTGGCGATTAACTTTTAATTTTCTATCGTTATAATACTCTGAGGTATCATGATAAATCGGTTTATGGTACCGCTTATTTCGCTTCAAGTTCTTCTCAATACATAGCTGAAGGCATGCTGCAGTTTTATTGAGATTGTTTAAACGATAAGGTGTTATTCCGAGATTACAAAACAATGTATAATCAGAATGTTTAACGCCTGTTTCGAATTTGAATGTATTACCAATATTCGTAATATGTCGAAATCCCAATCCTAATATGTACCACTTCCGATAAATGTTTAGATTTAAATCGAGGCAGTTTAATGTGTAGTTCGTTACGTTCTCCTCAACCCTGAGCTTTGAACTTCGATAATCATAGGAAAAGGTGGGTATTATTGTGGTTCCTTTTCCTCTAATTTTGAATCCAATAATGAAACTATATTGATCACCGTATAACAAGCCGTAACTGTCCATGTTTCCTATAATCGGATGAGTGATGTTACTACTTAATCCGACAAAAAATAACGGGTTTGAAATTAAGCATCCAGCCTTCAGAGAACCAAACGCACTCGAAGCAACGGGAGAATTTCCAGGAGTCAAGGCGTCGGTGTAGACATAGCGATTGAAGTACTTGGCTCCATCAAAACGGGTAGATCCGAGACCTCCTTCCCAGGAGAAAATCATGGAATTTTTTTTGTTAAGTTTCAGCTCATAGGCGAAAATCCCTTTCATCATATGTTGTTGATTGGAGGTAGCGATACGATCAGATGAAATAATTATCCCACTTCTCGCATGGATTTTAGGAATATCAAAGTCGTTGGAAATATGCAAGGATTGGAGATTTCCGAGGGGGTGAGTTTGATAGAAATAATTTACGGACAATCTATTTTGATAATTATCACCAACAAAGCCTGGATTTATTGATATGAGGCTTGAACTTACTCTGGAATTAAGTAATAATTCTTGGGCTCTAACGGCGCTTAATGGCAGGATGATACATATAGTTGCCCAGATTAATGAATGAGGAATGGCTTTTTTTATTTGTAACTCTTGGTAATCTTCCGTCATTTGATTTTATATTTAATTAAATATCGATTGAACAATTTTAGCTTATCATATTTTGTGTCGACTGTTTAGCATGAACCTAGAATATAAACACTGTTATATGTTATTGTTTTCTGATTAAAGTCTCCTTCAACTGATATACGATAATCTTTATGACTATTATTCTTGACAAATTCTGCATTCAAGTAAAATCCTGTAGAACTTAAAATCCAAGTATCATTTATAGAGTTATTACTATTGTTAATTTGATTATTGCTATTAGTCTCTGAAATGATGTCGATTATATTTTTGAACGCGACATCTTCAAGTTGAATAACTAAATGACGTTGAGAATCTACCATTTTAGCTTCAAATTCTAAAACCTTATAATGATTCAATAGGTTTTTATTGCCTAGTAGCCATTCTAACTCTTTAATTATGTCATATTCTGGCGACTTACCCCCGTTTGAAAAACTGAATAGAAACGCAATTAGAATTACCAAATAGAAAACTATAATTAAAGCGATAATTACGGCTACAATAATTAAAATCCATTGCATTTTTTGAAGGCTATATATCTATATCAAAGTAAATTTAATTAAAAATCAACCGGTATATGTTCTGTGTAGATAATCTGTGAGAAAGAACTAGTTTTATTAAACGCCCTCTTCATTCTTCTCCCCACTGTTTATTCTGTTTATAAATAATCATTTATTTCATGAAACTCCACTCTTTGAGGCCAAGCGAACAAACAGTTGTTCCGTTTCGTGAAGATTTTTCGGTTTATGAATAAGTTAGTGGAAATGAGTATAAAATGATAGAAAATAACATTATATTTGAGAGTAGATTAGAGAGAGTATTTTATTATATTTGGAACAATTTTAATCACACAAAAATGAAAATAGTAAGTATAATTTCAATCCTTTTAATTAGCTTTAGTTTTATTTCATTCTCTCAAACCGTAACTATAGGATCCCAAGTATGGATGAATAAAAATTTGGATGTAAATACCTTTCGTAACGGTGATACCATTCCAGAAGTCAAGACAATTGAAGATTGGGTAAAGGCCGGCGAAAATAAACAACCTGCATGGTGCTATTACGAAAATGACCCAGGTAATGGACCGAAATACGGCAAGTTGTACAACTGGTATGCAGTTAATGATCCGAGAGGATTGGCTCCTTCAGGTTATCACATTCCCACCTCTGCTGAATGGACGAATCTTATCGATTTTTTAGGTGGCACGTCAATAGCAGGTAAAAAAATGAAAAGCCTCAAAAGTTACGATAGATACAAAGGTAAAAAGGATAATTCCACAAATGAATTCGGATTTTCAGGTCTACCAGGTGGCGGACGCAATGAAATAGGAAGGTTCTACGACATCGGTGTGGATAGCGACTGGTGGAGTTCAACTGAAGATGATGTGGACGTTATTGAAGATCCTAAACAAAATCATCTTTCGGCAATGTACTTCGGCGTGATTTCCACATATGATGCTGTCAATTTCTCCCTGGTAAACAAAGTTAGAGGTTTGTCGGTTCGCTGCCTCAAAGATTAAACCTTCTGCCTCACTCTAGATTTTGCCTTATTGAATTATTTACCACGGGGCTTTCTAATTATTGATAAACTTTCAGATTTGTTTATATTACGATGGAAGTCGAAATAACAAAAAAATAAGAGTTTACACCATATCTGCCTATTCAAATGAAGGCGCAATATTATCCAACATCGCCTTAACGCAAAAGTAATAATTCGAACATCATTAAACTCCCCCTTCATTCCTCTCCCCACTGTTTGTTCTTCTCCCTCCGATAAATCTTCTTCGAAGGTTCAGCACGTTGCACAAAGCGCCCATCAAAGAATCCTTGTTCTTTTTGCTTTTGTCGCTGTTGGCCAATAACGAGTTGGTGGACTTCCTTCTTGGGGTTCATAATGAGGTGATAAAGAAGAATGGGCGAATTATTGATTTAGTTGTATATTTTTGCTTAATTATTACGAACAGTATTAAAATTATTAAAGAGTTTAGATAGGTTGTAAGAAAATTACTTTTCTATTAGGTTAAACAACTTTCACAGGTGCTAATGATAATTATTTATTGAGAAAAAATCTAAGTACAATCAACTATAAAGTTGCATTCAATAATAAAATGAAAACTGAATTTTCCAGAAATATTATTTTGAATCTTGTTGCGGCGTTAGTATTCTTGTTTTTTGGTCTGCTAACATATTATTTAAGCAATTCGAAAATAGTATTCTTCGATTTACTGAGATTAAATGGTGGCAATACTTCAAATGTTTTTGTGAATTCATACCTAGCTGATATATTATTTTCAACTTCAATTTTTTTTTATTCAAATTTTTTATTTCAAATTAGAATCCCTGCAGGATATGTGTATTCAATACTTTTTTTGCCAATTATTTACGAGTTCTTCCAATTATTATGTATAAATTTGGGTGTATTCGATTTTTACGACGTTTTAATTTTATCAATTCCTCTAATTTTCATTTCATGTTCACGATTAAAAAATACTCAAAACACATAATTGGTATATGTTCATTATTATTTACTATTGCTTTTCTTTATGCCAGTGCTAGCACTAAAAATATTGGAACTGTAACATTTAATACCAAAGAAGATGACCTTTTCTCTAAGGATGTTCTAATTCAATTAACTCAAAGTAAAAAAAGTCCTTCGATTCTTATTAGAAATTTGAATTCTTCAAATTTTTTAACAGTTTCCCAAGCAAACCCGTCAAGTGTACTAGTAAGCACTATGGAGCGAGAATTAGTGAAAAACAATTTTACAGTTAGGGATCGAACGCTATTTGACAAAACATATTCTCAGGCACAAGGCACAATGGATTATTCCAAAATGAGTGAATTAACGAACACGGACTTAATTATGGAGGTAGTTGGATTCTCTCGAGTAACCTACACTACGAATATATATACGAACAAATCTAATGATCAAAAGACTCTCCCGAGTCCTCATAATATTACATCGACTGGAATGCAAATTGATCTTAAAATAATTCAGGTTAAGACAAATGAAATTGTTGGCACTTATACGTTTTATGAGAAACCATGTGGTGCAGGATGTGAACTTTATAAATATCCAAAATATCATTTTCCAATCTATTCTACAGTAGGCCCTAATGTTGCTAATGCTTATAATTTACAAATTGATGATTCGTATTTGAATGATTTTGTTTCTGCTTGCGCTTCGAAGTTTGTGACCCATCTAACCGCGAGGTAATTGCAGTAAACAGACAAAAGTAAATCTATCTACTATATGACTTTTAGTGATTCTTTAGGAGAGTATGTTGAAAATGATTTAGAAATATTACGGCAACTAAAATGTTTGAAAAATCATGAAATATATTCTTCTAAAGAAATATTGGAAATCAAATTAAATGTACAAGAGCGTATTGTTTTTCTATTGGATGAATTAATATCGTTGAAAAATCAATCTTCTGAGTTAATTTTAATCTGCAACAATGGTGGAAAAGATGAGCACTTGTATATAGGTATTCATCGGAAAAACTGTAACACCTATAAAGCCCAAGTTTCAGATTGTAAAGAACAAATTTATAATTTTGAATCAGGTAAGAAACGATGTGAAGAGATTTGTCATTCTATTCGTACTGACTATAGTACAGGTTGTGAATGCAAGCCATACTTAGACATTGACTCGTTAATAGTTCAACTTAATAGTATTGACTTAGTTGACAAGGCTCAATACTTCAACTATCTCCTTCAGTCTTGAAATTCCCCTTCTCCCTCCGATAATTCTTCTTCGAAGGTTCAGCACGTTGCACAAAGCGCCCATCAAAGAATCCTTGTTCTTTTTGCTTTTGTCGCTGTTGGCCAACAATGAGTTGGTGGACTTCCTTCTTGGGGTTCTTTTTGGGTTTCATGGCTTGATAACATGGTTAAGTGGTTGCATAATTTCTTGGTTCATATCGGGATGGCTGCACAATTCGCCAACTTCATGAAGCAATTCAACCGGTACATTCAAAAGACGGGCATAGCGTTCAAAGTATTCCGCGGGGAAGAGAAAGCTGCGCATGTTTGCGACATGCCATTTTTCTTTGATACAGGTTTTTAGAATATAAGATTTATACTTGAGGCCGAATCGGCTGTATTTTCCGTTCAAAAAATGATCCCATACCGGGGGGTAGGGAAAGTTAAAAACGTAGAAGCTTTGGTGCGCATTGATTTGACGAACTTCCTTGAAGGCTTCGTGAAAAAACAAGTGAGCGGTTTCGAAATAAGCAAAGTTAGTCTTGCTGGTATCGAAAATACATACCAAGCATCTTTCTTTTGGATCAATCCACCCCTTAACGCCAACAAATACCTTCAAAGGCTTGAAATGCTCGCTGTGAATTCCCAAAAGTGGATACAAAAAGTGCAAACTTTTAGAGAATTCACCCAATGATACGTTATTGATCCTAGCCTGCTTATTCATGTTTTTTCATTTCACGTTCAGTAAGTTTCCATCCAATGGTTAGGATGAGTTCGATGACCAAATATTTCCATATCGGCATAGCGATTAAAAGCCCATTGATCAGCCCATAGGCCGCAACGGAACAAAGGAGTGA
>Ga0164293_10004788_pt1 | contig 11568 bp, 13 predicted proteins | sample GEODES118metaG_FD_111487 | JGI IMG/M metagenome (GOLD analysis project Ga0164293, IMG submission 111487) | Eutrophic lake water microbial communities from Lake Mendota, Wisconsin, USA - GEODES118 metaG | ecosystem: Environmental > Aquatic > Freshwater > Lake | place: USA: Lake Mendota...
AGTCTTGGAGCTGGATACATTCGTATTCCGCCCCGGAAAGCCGGAAGATTACATGTCATTCTCAACTGGCATTGATTACGAAGTTCAAAAGCCATATTACGAATATTCTGCGTGGCCTCAGGTTGAAAAATTCATTCGCCAGGTTATTCCTGACCGAGAGGTGCGCGACTACTTCATGCAGCACCTTGCTACAAATTTGTTTGGAGGCAATACAGCCCAGAAGTTTCACATTCTAACCGGGTCTGGCTCTAACGGTAAGTCGATGATTATGAATTTGATGTCAAAGGCGCTTGGCGATTACGCATCTACGGTTCCTATCTCACTCTTCACGCAGAAACGCAAGAGTTCAGGTTCTGCTGCTCCAGAAGTAGCAAGATTGAAGGGTCGCCGATTCGTGACCATGCAGGAACCAGATGAAGCGATTGCTCTGAACACCGGACTAATGAAGGAAATTAGCTCTGGTGAAAAGATGTATGCGCGCGATTTGTTCAAGTCTGGTGGCGAGTTTGAGGTTCTGGCCAAGTTTCATCTGGCTTGCAATGAGAAGCCAAAGATCAATACTACCGACGGAGGAACTTGGCGCCGTTTGGTGGTTATCAATTTCACATCGAAGTTTGTAGTTGTGCCAAGTTCACCGAATGAATTCCCAATGGACGAGAGTATTCAATTCTCAGTAAACAGCACTGAGTGGGCTACGCCGTTTCTGTCATACCTGATTCACACGCTCAAGGAAGGAAAGGGTCTTCGTAAGCTTACTGCACCCGGGAAGGTTCTTGAGTATACCAACGAGTATCGCAGCGACAACGATGCGATTGCAAAGTTCATCATGGAGAAGCTTGCGCCAATTCAGGAGGGTGATGAAATTCAGCCTATCGACAAAGAAATGATTCGTAAGATTTTCAAGCAGTGGCGAGATGATAATGACCAGAAGGCACTAACACCTGCCGAAATGGAGAAGAGAGTCGAAGCACAGTTTGGAAAGTTTCATCGGCCAGGCTGGACGAACTTTAAGATTAACATGTAATTATGCCCGCTTATGGCGGCGAGTATGAGATTTCTTAGTTCCACGTCGCGTCTTACGGTGGCGGCGACCGCCAGTTACAGTTGTTCCAGGAGGAGGAGGCGGCAGTCCCAGCTCACTCGATGCTTTTTCAGTTGCTAATGCAGGCAGAGGCATCGCATCTTTTGCCGTCTGGGCTGTGCCAGTTATGCGATCACGAATTCCTTGAAAAAATCCCAGTATTCCACTCATCTTTATTCATTACCAAGTAATTTAGCGCTTGCCACCGACAGGAGCGTAAGTCCGGACATATGGTAGAGTCATTGAAACTACCAAGAAGGCAATCATTAAGTTCAGAGTAGCGGATATCGCATCTCCGATATTGATCTTAATTCCTCCAACCTGAATTACAATCTTGTCTAAAGTTGCCTGTGCTCCAGGAAACAGTCCAGCTAATACGGGGGTGATCAGGTCGCGAGTAATGGCCTGAAAGAAATCCTTCAGGGCGCTTCCAATATAGATTGCAACTGCGAACGTTAGAATGGTAGTGTCGCTATTCATTTACAAATCAAAGTAGATTCTTTTTCAAGTAAAGAGTAGATGGATACTCGTTTCTGGGGACCCAGCGGATGGCAATTGCTCCATCTTATTGCGTTCAAATCAGACCACCCTGAAGAATTTTTGCTTGGTATTAAAGACATTTTGCCGTGTAAGTTTTGCAGAGAAAGCACACTTCAATTCACACACGAGCTTCCCTTAAAGGGCGATCCTGGGAAATGGCTGTATTTGCTACACAACCGTGTTAATGAAAAATTAAGATCACAGTCAATGTTAGATTCCAGTGTTATAAATCCAGGACCAAACCCTACATTTGAAGATGTCAAAGCAAAGTATGACTCTCTGAAACCAACACAAGTTCCTGGACGAGATTTTTTGTTTTCAATCGCCGTTAATTATCCAGACCATCCGACTGAAGACCAGATGTGTGTTCAACGAACATTTTTGAATCGACTTTCAAAAGTGTTTCCATTCTATCCATTTGAAGCCTATATTGCAGAATATCCACCTGGATTAACCTCTAATAAATCTTACATGAAGTGGATGTATGGACTTTTAAAATACCAGTCTACAAAATTTGGAACATCAATTCCGTCTTACAAAGGATACGTTCAGCGAGTTATGTATTATAAAAGTGGTTGCAAAAATAAGACATACAAAGGAAAAACGTGCCGCAGACTTAAAGGGGGAGGCAAGACAAAAAAGCGCGATCACCGTAGAACGCATAGAATAAGTCACGAGATTCTACTTTAAAAAATTTTTGTTTTTTACTTGCGGCCAAGTGGAGGAAACGCATCGTCCTTCTTAAGAGACTTTACGAGTTCTGAGTGATCGATATTTTTCTTAACGATAACTTCGCGAGTTGCTTTCCATTCATAGTATGCCTCGTAGTCTGCTATAGATACGAACCATATCCCGTCCACCTCAATCGGTGTATTGTGATATTTTTGATAGTTGCGCTGCTCGTTGACAAATGCGCGTGCTTCAGCTCGCGGATCCATTCTTTCGCTTCAGTTCTTCAATAGTTCGAATATGTTTTGCAGTGTATTTTCCAGTTCGGCCTTGTGCTTTGAGTGATTGATCTTTCTTCTTTTCACGTCTTGTCTTAGGGTTGTCCATGTGTTAGTATAGATTGATAGTAGTCGATATAAAATCCGTTTTTATGAGTAAATGCCGTTTGCTTGGAGTAAAATTGGTCAAAACTTACCGACTCAACCAGAAACAAATATGATTGTTGATATTCCAGAACCCGAAGAATCGAGTATGGTGATTGATATTCCAACAATTGAAGATTCCGGTATGGTGATTGATAGTCCTAGTGCGTCGGAAGAAGGAGACGTAACTATTGTAGAATAACAATGGAGTGGTGGTATTCTATAATAATTGGAGTAGTTGCATTTGCCTATATACAATCCTTTAATCGAAATGCAAAGATGTATTTAGATTCTGATAAAACACTTTCGTGGAGAGAATTCTTCGCGAAAGTGATTCCTTATTAAAAATCAATAGTGAGAGTGGGGATCGAACCCACGCGCTATGAAGCAGAGGTTCTTAAGACCTCCCCGTTAACCACTCCGGCATCTCACTGATTGAATATACGAATATATCGTTTAAATCGGTTGGCTAGCAAGTTCAATCAAATGAGTATAAACAGATCTCTTATCCCGAAATACAAAGTCTACCAAATCTCCCGGAATTGTATTTTTATTATAAATTGTCCAAGTGAGTGTGTAATATGAATACGAGCTGTTAAACATTTGCTGGGCAGTATTGCGAGCTTCTTCTTCTGTTGGCAAATACCATTTATCGCGATTATATCCTGGACAATAGTTCCAACATATAAAGTTCACACATTGCCCTGCTACTGCAGCAGGATTTACAGTTACGCGATGAGGTATTATGCTAGCTACCTCACTTACAGCTGGAGGACCTAAATCTCCCCACTCAGGAGAATCAATTGTATTTAATTTTAATATACATTTGTCAGATAAAAACTTCGATGTAAGTGTATTTGGAAGAACAACTAAACTTGCTGAACCAATAATATAGTTGTCATACATATCCTTGTCAAAAATCGCATCTTTACCACTATCTAGTAGAGATTTATAAACCACATTTAAGTCTTTCAAAACAAGTCCATCTGTATCAAGCCATACACCACCATACTTATCCAGAACAAGAAACCGTATTATATCGCTCCTGTGAACAGGTTCAGCGTCCCAAAATTTTGTAGGAACATCAATCCAATTAGCAACAGTCGCATCCGACAAGAAGACAAATTCTATACCAAACTTTTCACACATCCGAGCGTTGTGGTCGTGAATATATTGCAACATTGGAGACATACCGTCATAGCCCGTATCCCAATACGCAAATAACTTTATACCCATTACTTAAAGATCAAACCGTTTCTTAAAATCAGAGACGCTAGCTTTAAAGGAAGGTTTATTCCACAGAATCCACTTCGCCAATGCCCCAGGTGTATCGGGCTGATTCCAAGACTCTCCCATACCTGAATGACGCTTCAAGTATCTTTGCTTACGAGTTTTATCTTTATGTTTCGTATAGTCCGAATACCCTTTCTGGCCAAACGGAACAATCTTCTCCTTTCCATCCTTCTCGAATACTGCATCCCATTTCTTTTCTTTTTTATGTGAACGGCGTATTGTTTTGAGTTTCATTGTATTGTATAAAGACAATCTGAATGGAAGCGTGGTATACATTTATTCGTAATTTTAAGGATGAAAGCGAGCGTCCGTATATCACTGAAAAGTTCTGTCAACAAATCTTTCACGAATTGAAACGATCTAAGATTCGCGAAAAGAAGAAGTTTGCAGAAAGGACTGGAACAGAGTTTGACGCATGGACTTTGAAACTCGAAGACACATACTCCAAAGAGCTTGTTCGGACAATTTTAGGAGATGACGATTTTTGGAAGTTGACTCTAAAAGTTACGGGCGTTCTTTGAAAATGGAAGAATGAATCTAAACACAATACTTAGTAATTACAAGAATGGGCGATACAATTATCGGTGTTCAGTTCGGCATTGCGAACCCAGATGAAATCCTAACACGCAGTGTCGTGGAAGTAACTACTGATAATACCTACCGAGCTGGACAGCCTGTTTCAGGGGGTGTATTCGACTCTCGATTCGGCGTTATTGAGAATGGCAAGGTATGTCCTACATGCAAGCAGACAAATTTGCTGTGCCCTGGACATTTTGGACACATTCAGCTTGCTCGACCAGTATATCTCTACCAGTTTCTAGATCAAATTCAAAAAATTCTACAAATCGTATGTATCAACTGCTCAATTCCTTATCTCCCCGACGAAGAGCTGGAGAAGATTGGTGCGATTCACACCGGAATTGACCGTTTCAATGCTGTTCGTGAACGCACGGCATCTTACAAGACAAAAGAACTAAAATCAACATCTGCGTGTATGCATTGTTCATCGCCAACTATTAAAAAGACCGATAAAGTTGAGAACACAGTTGCGACGCTTCAGGCTATCACATATGACGAGGAGGCTCCACCAATCCCTCTTCATACCGAAATGGTTCTTCGGGCATTTCAGCGTATGTCTGACCAGCACGTTAATCAGATTGGGTTCAATGCAAAGTTCAGTCGCCCCAACTGGATGATTTGCACAGTGCTGGCAGTCCCTCCACTCACTGTCCGACCTTCAGTTATCATGGAGGACAACCAGCGTATGGAAGATGATCTGACCCACAAACTCATCGATATCGTTCGCAACAACCAGCGTCTTCGCGATAAGATCGATAAGGGCGAATCTGGTGATGTTATCGACAAGTATACTGCTCTGCTTCAGTTTGATGTAGCAACATATGTTGATAACGACATCAAAGGCCTACCTCCTGCTGCTCAGCGTTCAGGGCGTCCGCTGAAGACTCTGAAGTCTCGTCTCGGTGCAAAGACTGGCCGTGTTCGTGGAAACTTGATGGGCAAGCGAGTTGATTTCTCGGCTCGTTCAGTTATTACACCCGACGCGAATATTGATGTCGACGAGCTAGGCGTTCCGGAAGAAATTGCATCAAACTTGACTTTCCCCGAGATTGTGACAAGCTACAATCGCGATCGTCTTGCGTCGTATATTCGCAATGGTCCTGCGAAGTATCCGGGTGCTAAGTCAGTATATCTAAAAGAAGACAAGCGAACTCTTAGCTTGAAGTTCGTGAACCCCGAAACTATTGATCTAAAGGAGGGCGATGTCGTTCACCGTCACTTGGTTGATGGAGACGTTGTTCTCTTCAATCGACAGCCGTCGCTACACAAGGCATCTATGGAATGCCACCGTATCAAGATTCTACCATACTCGACATTTCGACTGAATGTTTCTGCTACCCGACCATATAACGCTGATTTTGACGGTGACGAAATGAACATGCACGTGCCCCAGAGTATTGCAGCAGCTACTGAGCTTAAGTATCTTGCTTCTGTTCTTCGCCAAATCATCTCGCCACGCACAAACTCGCCAATCATCCAGCTATTTCAGGACACTATGACTGGTGCTTACCGCATCTCACAGCCTACTGTGAATGTTCCTGAGCACATTGCTATGAATATTCTAGGTCGCATGAAGCGTCCGCTATCATCTTATACTCGCACCAATAAGCTGATTACAGGCCTTGATATGATCTCAACGACATTGCCTATCATGAACTTTGATAGCAGAATTAAAGTGCGTGATGGTAAGATTCAGGCTGGTGGAATCATTCGCAAGAGCGTATTCGGCGGATCTTCTGACAGTATCATCCAGACGCTTTACAACGATTTCGGGCCCGATCGTGCTGGGCAGTTCATCAATGAAGTTCAAAATGTTGTGACCAAATACAACCTGTTCTCCGGATTCTCGGTTGGGTCTTCAGACTTGATTGCAAATACAGAGACAGATGACTTCGTAAAAGATTCACTCGCAGAAGGCCGTCGCAGAGTGGCGGATATTATGTCGTCAGTCCATGCAGGAACATTCCTGAACAGCTCTGGTCGTCCAGATGGCGAAGAGCTTGAGAATCAAATTGTAAACGCACTAAAAGAGGTTTCAGCAAAGATTTCAGGGCAGGTGATGAAGAGTCTGCCAAAAGATAACCGAATGCTACAGATGGTAGATTCCGGATCTAAGGGTTCTGATCTGAATATTACGCAGATGATGGCTCTGCTAGGGCAGCAGCTTATTGCAGGCCGCCGAGTCCAGTATACGCTACAGGATCGCACTCTTCCTCATTTCCCCCGATATGATGACGGCATCGAGTCACGTGGGTTTGTAGAGAACAGCTTTATCTCTGGTCTGCGGCCTTCCGAGTTCTTCTTTCACGCTATGGGTGGTCGTGAGGGTCTTATTGATACTGCCGTGAAGACATCTGACTCGGGATATATTCAGCGTAAGCTCGTGAAGACGATGGAGGATTTGCATGTAGAATATGATGGAACGGTCCGTAATGTCAATGGGTCAATCATTCAGTTCAAGTATGGTGGAGATGGAATTGATAGTGTATGCATTGAAGTTCAGCCACTAGAGCTTGGTATCATGACGATGGAACATATTTATCGAGATTTTGCAGCTTCAAAGGCTGATTTTGCAGGAGTCGTGTCGGAGGATGTTGGTGAGAATCCTCCTGACCTAGTTGAACAGCTACTAAAGGACCGTGAGATGCTAGTGAAGGACATTTTCCGCTACAACAAGAAATCAGAAGTATATGCCCCAGTTCACATGAAGCGTCTTATCGAGAAGTATCGTAATGCGTTTGCCACGAAAACAAGTTTAACCCCAGAATACGTTGTTGCAGAGATCAGTAAATTCTGCGAAGAGCCATTGGTGAAGCACAATCACCTATTCCATATCCTGATGCGATTTTACCTCGCACCCAAGAAGTCTATCATTGACTTGCGTCTGTCAAAAGATATGTTCGATGAGTTGCTTCGCGATATCCGGTTCAAGTATGTAAAGGCCCAGGTTCATGCAGGTGAGATGGTTGGGACACTAGGGGCTCAGTCTATCGGAGAACCTACTACCCAGCTAACTCTGAATACATTCCACTCAGCAGGAACTGTAAAGGCTAATGCGACTCAGGGTGTGCCTCGCATTGTAGAGCTTCTAAGCGTTTCACATAATCCCAAGAATCCTGGCAATGTAGTGTATCTCCACCCATCTATCTCGGGAAGCCAAGATGCGGCAATTGCAAAGATGAAGGAAATCCAGAAGACGACAATCCGCGATATCACAAAGTCAGTTCGAATTTACTATGACCCGAACCCAATGTCATCGGACACCGTAGTTCAGGAAGATCGGGATATCTTGCTCACTTACGAGAAGTTCTCTGTTACACAGGGAAACACCTGCGCATCTCCCTGGATCATGCGTCTCGAACTAGACCGTATGGAGCTTGCTGCCCGCGAAGTGATCGATATTCCAATGATTCAAACTCGCATTCAAAACAACAAGGTTCTACGTGTATTTGACTGTGTGCACTCGGACACGAATACCCCAGACAAGATCGTGATGCGTATCACATTCGGCACAGACACAGTGAAGAATGCTCTGTCTCTTCGATTCATCGAAGACAAGTTGCTAGACACGGTGCTGACAGGTGTAGATGGTATTGGCCGAGTGTATCCCCGTGAGCTGAACAAGGAGATGCTTTATGACGAGAAGGTGGGGGGATATGTCTCTACGAAGCAGTATGTTCTAGACGTGGAGGGCACAAATCTGCTCGATCTATCTGTTATTCCAAATGTTGACCCGTATCGTTCATTCTCAAATGACGTTCACGAAATCATGGAAGTATTTGGAATCGAGACAGCGCGCGTAGCTCTGTTCCAGGAGTTTATGGAGGTATTCACTGCAGAGTATGTGAACTATCACCACATGATTATGCTGATTGATACGATGACTTTCCCAGGGTATATTGTATCGGTAGACAGATTCGGTATGAGCAAGAACGAAAATGGAGTTCTTGCAAAGTCATCTTTTGAGGAGACATCAAAGGTTCTCTTTAATGCTGCGATCTCAGCAGACTTCGATAATATGCGAGGCGTCTCTGCGAACATCATGTTCGGACAGAAGCCTCCATGTGGAACTGGATTTGTGGATATTCTGATCGATGAGTCGAAGCTCCCAGAAGGGAATGAAGAAGAGAGTTCGGCATTCAGCGCTGATCTAGCGGCTGCAAATGCCCATGTGGAACAAGAACAGCAGAAAGATGATGCTCAGGGTGCTTGCAGAATGGAAGATATTATGATGGCGTGGTAATTACCAACTCCAAGAGCCTCCAAACCCAGAGTGATAAACAGTTAAAGATTTAGGATACTTTTTAGTTAAACAGTCGTGTAACAATTTTTCATCGGCTGCAATGCATTGATTCGGCTCGCCTTTACGGTATTCTGAATCATTGACCATAAAAGGATATATCTTTTCAGTTGGAATCACATGAATCTTATCACGAGGTTTCATGCCTAATCTGAAAAAGTAAGGACCCGTTTCCTGATTAATCCGGACATTTTCAAAATCAATATATTTCAATGTTTCAGGGTGGAGCAGGCGTTTCAGAATAATACATCCGGGAACACATGCAAAGAATCCATTCGACATATACTTTCGCGAATCATCATCTCCTGCTTGGCACTTTAATCCGCAAGGATCTTCGTTTGCAACAACCATTTCTAATGATGAATGTTTTTGGATATAATTCAAAAATGGCTTTCCAATTTCAAACAATGAATCTAGATAAATACCTCCGAATCTGTGAAGCAATTCATATCTTGCTAAATCCGCAACTTGAGCAAATCGAGACTGTCCTAATTCCTCACCATATTTTAGAGCTAGTTGCATGTATTCCCAGGTAATAGGAAACATCTCAGGATTCATATCTTCATTAGTCCAAAGCTTATACGCAAAACCACTTTGCAAAGCGACCTTTTCTACACCCCGCATCAGGTTGTAACGGACGGTTGAGGTGGCTAGTGGTTTGCCGAACCAAATTTGATGAATGAGATTTGGAATTGTTTTTTTGGGAGTTACATAAATTGTTTCGTCAAAAAAATGTTCACGTTCTGATACTTTCAACGATAAGCTATTCTTCTCAAATATTGTTCGACATATCGTTTGCGTTTCGCGATAATACATCAATGTTTCACGTTTGCGTTCTATTAGCGCAGGTGCTAATTTTGGACCTACCTTGAAAAACTTTGGATTTGAAAAATATGATTTCACCATTCTGTGAACTTTTAAGTGATGCTGGTGCCCATACTCCCCCATATCGTTGTGAGTTAATACTAATTTCCAAGGATGCTTGGAAAGGTCTTTTAGCGCCTTTTCAAACAACGAACCGTCGTATAGTTTATCAGCTTGACTTTGGAGTTCAGTATATTCATCGCTGACATCATACATAATATATCGAGTCACATTACACCATGACATTGTTTTGTAAAACTCTTTGGATCTCACAGGATTGCTTGCATTCGTAGAACATACTACAAACCATCCTGGTTCAAGAAGAAGATTTATACCGCCCCAAAGGACTTCATCGTCTGGATGAGCTACGATTAAAAGCTTATCCACTTCCATTATTTACTTCATGTTATTTAGTTTGAGTAAGCGAGACCCGCCATTCCACTCATCACACGCAGAATGTTGTAGTTGACGGCGTAGACGCGAACATCAAAAGTCTTGTCTTGATCGGGATTAATATCTACATTACCTGCTAGTTCCATCACGAGCGTGGCAGTGTCAATACGGCTAAAGTTGCAAGTTCCCGATGGCTGATGCTCCTCGGGGCGCAGCGCAAAGGAATACATATAAATTCCAGGCTGTGCTTCAGGATAATTAATTCCATAAGTATTTGTTGTTCCAGTATGATGCTGGTAAGGCTGCACCTTGTTGAAATAATCTCCAAACCGCTCCTCCAAACGATCCTGTCCGTTGATCTGTAGGCGCTGCTTGTATACAGCATTTACATCATAAGTGAATGGCTGCAGACGAGTATTACTAAAACTCCTGGAAATTGCACAGTTGGTGTATGATGTAGGCTGGACAACCCACACAAGTTCCTTCACAGGGTGATTAAACGTTAGGTCAATGCGATTATTATAAGAAGAAATCCCCTTATCTTCATTATACTGGGTCTGCTCAATCAGGTATTCGTGAGACTCTTGGGCCATACGACGACGCTCTTCTGTGTCGAGATAGATGTAGTCGACGTAGACCGCAGCCTGAACTGGTGGTGGAAGAGCGCCACTGGTAAAATCTCCCTTAATGAACTCAACTGATTGCCACTGAATATTGATTTTTACTTCATGATACTGGAGAGCAATCAGAGGAAGGGCAGCGCCTGGGTTGCGGGTATAGAAGAATGTTAGAGGAATATACAGAGTTGTAGGCAACGAAGGACGCCCGCTCCCAACATTGCATTGAGCGGCAGCAGCAATAGTTTCACCTCCTCCCCCCAATCTGGCATTTACCATGTTCCATAATTTTACAGATGCGAGGTAATCGGACGTCAGAGCGTCCCATAGATACAGCCACTCGCCGTATAAGCGATCGATCTGCTGTCCGCCAATATCCAGCTCAACATACTTAATCAAGTTGTATCCAAGACGACCACGATCGCAGTTCACCACTGCACCCGGGGGCATAACAACCTCAAGATAAGTGGAGTAAAGTAAATCGGCGTGGCGAGGGAGCGTGACGGAGTGCTTGACACCCCAGTTAGCCTGGCCAGTTAGATTGGCACGAAAAGGCTCCATCGCAAAATTCGTGTGGCGCTTGAACAGCCCTTTCCAAAACGTAATTTGAGGATTTCCGGAAAGGTATGCGTCTTGAGCACCGTATGCAACGAGTTGTAGTAATCCACCACCCATTTGTCTTTATATGTTACACATAATCATTTTTTTACTTGCGGCTGGCACGACGCGTCTTCTTGGCTTTTCCTCCCCGGCGCTTGCGACTACCACCCTCTTCTTCCTTAGCTACTGGCTCAGGGGCAGGGGCAGGGA
>Ga0164293_10004789_pt1 | contig 11567 bp, 10 predicted proteins | sample GEODES118metaG_FD_111487 | JGI IMG/M metagenome (GOLD analysis project Ga0164293, IMG submission 111487) | Eutrophic lake water microbial communities from Lake Mendota, Wisconsin, USA - GEODES118 metaG | ecosystem: Environmental > Aquatic > Freshwater > Lake | place: USA: Lake Mendota...
AACGAACTCAAAGGGCACGCCGGCTTCGTACGTTGCAAGTCCTCGCAAACACTCAACCGTCGCGGGCGCCGGAAGTGGCAGCACACCATGACGCGCGCGCACGGTTCCGTGCCCCATGGGAAGCGGCGATACAACCACCGACGCTCCGAGATACTCGAGCGCGGCCGCGCTGCCGACGATGTCGCAAATCGCATCGACCGCACCCACTTCGTGAAAGTGCACATCGTCAATCGATGCACGATGCACTTTTGCCTCGGCCTCGGCGAGGCGCAAAAATGTGGCCTCGGCGATTTGGCGAATTTCGGGACGAAGCGCACACGATGCGAGGAGCCTCCGAATCTCGCCGTACGTGCGTTCCGGCTGTTCACTCTCAAGGTGAACGTGCAACGATGTTGCGCAGATACCGCTGCGAACAGCCGTCCCGAAGTGCATGTGAAAGCCCGACAGCCCAACCGCATCGACGGCCTCGGTAATCACCGATTCGGGCACGCCGAGATCGACGAGTGCCGCGACAATCATGTCGCCAGCGAGCCCACTCGGCGCATCGAAGAAAAGGACCTTTCCTCGGCCTTCGCCGAGCGCCATCGTTCGCGCCACACGTCGCGTCGTTGCATCGGAGGCGACAGAGCCGTGCGCATGCGAGTGACCGTGATCATGACTGTGGCTGTGCGCGTGATCATGGGCGTGCGGATGCGCATGGTCGTGGGCGTGCGAATGCGAATGCGAATGATCGTGACGATGGGTCATCGCGGCACCTCGCGGTTCGCGAGCTCATTATCGGCAACGCGATTGTTTTTACCTTTTAGTTGCATCCGAATCATGCGCGCCGCAGCGAACGCCGCTCCGAAGCCATTGTCGATGTTGCACACCGTGATGCCCGAGGCGCAACTCGTGAGCATTCCAAGCATCGCGGCAATTCCTCCGAACGCGGCGCCGTAGCCAATCGAAGTCGGAACGGCAATCACAGGTATATCGACAAGGCCTCCGATGACGCTCGCCAGCGCGCCCTCCATCCCGGCTACCACGATGATGAGATCGGCTTGCGCAAGCATCGAGCGTCGTTGAAGCACGCGATGAATTCCCGCAACGCCCACGTCGTAGACGCGCTCGAACGCCACGCCGAGGGCACGCATTGTTTCCGCGCATTCTTCGGCCACCGCAAGATCACTCGTGCCCGCGCTGACGAGCGCCACGTTTGCGGTGCCGAGCGGCACAACGGGCGCGACTTCAATCATGCACGTACGCGCGAGCGGGACGTAGCGCACATCGTCGAACGCTTCGCGCAACGCACTCGCTTTGGTGGAATCTACACGCGTAATGAGGGCATTGTGTCCCACGCGCGTGATTTCTTTCGCGATGGCGACAACCTGCTCGGGAGTTTTTCCCTCTCCGAGAATCACCTCTGCCACGCCTTGCCGCAGGGCGCGATGGTGGTCGACCACCGCAAACCCTAAATCAACGAATGGCAATTCACGAAGTTCTGCGACGGCTTGGTCGCTATCGGTTTCGCCGCGCTTCACGCGGTCGAGCATCGCCTTTAAACGTCCTTCATCCACGCCCGTCTCATACCGCATTCGTCGCAAGCGAACAGCCGCACATCGAATCACCGTGACCAAATTGTCTGCTATCCCGCGTAGCCAAGCCCAGCCGCCGAGCACGTTGTCGTGTCTGCCGGCACCTCTACCGATTGCACTCCGCCGCGCGTTGAGAAAGCACGCCCCTCGATCGCGTGAGTGAGTCCGCCTGCGTTCCCATTCCAGGTCGAAGCACCCCAAACCCGATGTGATACGATCGTCGCATGTGGGTGCGCGGTGCTGCGATTCGACCTGTTCCCTCGTTTGCACGCGTCCATCGCGAGCAGCTCGAACGCATCGAGCGTCAACTTGCCGAGGCCGACCGCAAAGGCACAGCCAATGCGCCTGATCTCGATGAGAGTTTTGTTCGTTTCGAGCAAACGCAACCTGCCCTCGCGCGCCGCTCCGCCGAGGTGCTCGCGCGCCCGCTCGACGAAACAGCGCTCGCCCTTGGGTACTTTCTTACCGTCGCGGTATGGCTTGCGTTCGAGCGAGCGTTTGGGTCTCGGCTACGCGAGGTTTCGAGCGATGCGCTCGAAGAAGCGCAAAGCGCCATCACGCTCGAAGAGGAACTCCGCGCCAACCATAGCCACGAGCCGCTTGATGTCGAAGATGTTCTTGCCTTTGAACAACCGGGCGTCATTTCGTTTCTGAATACACACATCGAAACAGCGCTCGATCCGGACTCAAGCGACGTCGATGTCGACGACGTCGACTTGGTCTATCGCCACATGCTGGTCATGACTCTCGCGCTTTCGTATGCGGTCGAGCCGACGTCCGGTACCGCCTCGCAACCGTTTTTGGCCTAGGCGTTCCAATAGAGCCGTTCGTTCACGTACGCGCGCATGACCATCGCGCGCCTCGGCGCAAGACTCGAGTAACGTAAACCCATGCAAGCCATGCAAACCGAAGCGATGGTGATTCGCGCGGTAGGAGGACCCGAAGTTCTCGAGCGCGCGTCCGTACCCGTAGCCGATCCGACAGCCCACGAGGTACGCGTTCAAATTCGCGCGGTCGCCCTCAATCATCTCGACATTTGGACGCGCCGCGGACTGCCGCACCTCACGTACGAATTTCCCCACCGACTCGGTTCCGATATTGCAGGTTGCATCGAATCGGTTGGCTCGCTGGTGACGCACGTGCGGGTCGGTGACCACGTTGTCGTAAACCCTGGCATCTCGTGCGGGTCATGCGAACGGTGCCTCAACGGCGAAGACAACGTGTGCCGCGCCTACCGAATACTTGGAGAGAATACGCAAGGCGGCTACGCCCAGCACATCGTTGTACCGGCCCAAAACGTTATCCCCATTCCGCACGATCTCGCCTTTACCGACGCCGCAGCCATCCCGCTTTGTTTCCTCACCGCGTGGCAAATGGTGGTGCGCAAAGGGCGGCTGCAACCAGGCCAAACCGTATTGATTCACGCCGCGGGCAGCGGCGTTTCGAGCGCTGCCATCCAAATCGCGAAGCTGATGGGAGCCCGGGTGATCACGACAACAAGCACCGAAGCCAAAGCTGAGCGCGCCCGTGCGCTCGGCGCCGACGCGGTCATCAATTACACGACGCATGATTTTGTTGCAGAGTGCAAAAATCTTACAGCAAAAAAAGGCGTAGACGTCGTGTTCGACCACGTTGGCGGAGAGGTATTTCGCAAGAGCCTGCTCGCCGCAGCCTGGGGCGGCCGCATCGTAACGTGCGGCGCAACGAGCGGGTTTGCTCCGCCTATCGACCTTCGGCACATTTTTTTTAGGCAGCTTCAAGTACTGGGTTCCACCATGGGCCCGAAGGGCGACTTGTTTGCCATTCTACGACTTGTTGCAGAGCGCAAACTCTCGCCGGTCGTCGACCGCGTGCTGCCCTTGTGGGACGCCGCCGAAGCGCACGGCCTGCTCGAACGGCGCGAGGTTTTCGGCAAAATCGTGCTTACGGTGCCCACGTCGTAGCAACGCACTGTCGGTCGCCCCTGCGCGAGGCACGTTGGCATCGGTGCATTTTGCACCCACGTTGCATCCCGTGCCTTTTACGCAGGTGTGCGCGCCTCGGCCCAGAGCTTAGGGTCCCTTGAGAACGCCTTCGCGACGCGTGATCTCCACCGACTCGAGCACAACGTCGTCGAGCGGCCTGTCGGATCCGTCGGTTGCCACGCGTGCAATCGCGTGCACCACGGTTACCGGCGAGCATTCGCCAAAAATTGTGTAGGACGCATCTAAGTGGGGAGCTGCAGCATCCGTGATAAAAAACTGCATGCCGTTGGTGTCGGGTCCTCGATTGGCCATGCAAAGAAGCCCAGCGCGATCGTGTTTGCTGCCAGGCCCTCGCCAGAGCTCATCGGGGAACACGTAGCCGGGCTCGCCGCGTCCGGTGCCCTGAGGGTCACCCCCTTGGATCATGAAACCTTTGATCACCCGATGAAAAATGGTCCCATCGTAAGCCTTGCGGGTGACCCACTTGCCCTTCTCACGAAACGGGCGCACGCCGCGCGCAAGACCCACGAAGTTCGCCACCGCAACAGGTGCCTTATCGTCGAACAATCGGCAGCGGATTTCGCCCTTACTCGTACGAAGCGACGCGACGAGCGAGCCTTTCGATTCAAGCCCCTCGGTCGCCTGCGCCACCGAAAACCCACCGGCGAACGGGTCGTGCATCATCGCTGGCGTTGACGATTCGCGGGCTTCAGCCGCCTGAGGTCCTGATGATGATTCAGACGTTTTTTCGGAGCCGTCGCCCAAGCCCTCTTGAAACACATCGGTGCGGGCCTTCGCTGGGACCTTCGACGATGCAGCCTTCGGGGACGACGAAGGCTCGGCTCCCGGCTCGGCCGCCTCAGGCGCTCCCGCAAACGATCCAAAGATGCCCGAAACGGCGATTTTTCGGTCGGGCGTACGCGGGCGCTCGGTTGGTCCCGGGCCGCAGGCGCCCGCCAGCATGTAGATGCATACTGCACACACTTGAACTCGAAGCCTTAGCCTGGGCGTGCACGCAAGCGACACTGGGCGCATTGCGCGCATCCTAATGAGCTCGGAGGCAAGTGGCGAGTGGGATTGGTCGCCCTCGCGCACGAACACGTGCTCACCCCAGCGAAGCCAAATACCGCGCGAGCGCCTGCGCTTTTTGAACAAGCGTGCAGACTTCAATTTGCTCGTTGTGCGTGTGAAACCCGATGCCTCGCGGCCCGAGACCATCAATCGCCGCAATGCCCATGGCTGCCGCGGTGCTCGCATCCGAGCCGCCTCCAATGAGTGTGGCCTCGGCGCATCCGAGCCCCGAGGCCGCAGCCGCACGCCCGTACGCGCTCATGAGGGCCTCGCTCGCGCCGGTTCGCTCAAGGGGCAACCGTGCAATTCCCCCCTCCAGGTCGATTCGTGTATTTTCCACACTTTTCGAGGCATCATGCGCGGCCTGATGCAGCGCGCTGACGAGAGCCTCGCCATCAGCCCGGGTTTCGAAACGCAAATCAACGAAGGCTTCGGCGCGATCGGGCACAGTGTTTTTGCTCGTGCCGCCGACGACTTTGCCAACATTCACCGTGACGCCGCGCGCGTAGTCCGTGAGCGACTGCGCGCGATCGACGAAACGCGCAAGCGCCCACAGAGCATTGGCGCCTTCGCGATGCGCGTTGCCCGCGTGCGCCGCGCGACCGTGCGCAACGGCCTTCACAGAACCGGTGCCTTTGCGACGCGTGATGATCTGATCGCCCGCGCGGCCGGCTTCGAACACGAGAGCCCCTTGCACGCCGGCGATCGCCTGCTGAATCACGCCCTGACCTTCGGGCGATCCCACCTCTTCATCGGACACAATCACAAGGCGCAGATCAACATGGTCGCGCAGCGCCATCTCCTGAGCCAACGCTTTGAGCGCCCACGCCACGACAACGAGACCGCCCTTCATGTCGAGAACGCCTGGGCCTCGCGCAAGGTCGCCATCCCGACGAAAGCCCTCGAACGTTCCGGGCGGAAACACCGTATCGTAATGCCCCACAAGCGCGACCGACGCGCGCCCCGCCGCGACCGAACTCGGTCGCTCGGATTCAAACACAAGGTGGTTCGCAAAACGTGCACTCTGCACGCGCCGAGTTCCAAGTCCCTCGAGGCGAAAGAGCTCTTCAAGCATCGCAGCGACGGTGCGCCCTCCGTCGACGTTTTCAGTGAACGAATTGACCTGCACAAGGTCTGCGAGTGCCTCTTGCATCGCCTTCGCTTGATGCTCAAGCCACTTCGCTGCAGCCTCACCTCGATCGCGATTGATGTTTTCAAGCATTCCGAAAAAAGAGCGTAATCGACTTGGTCGTACGACCCAACCTCGACCTCGCAAGCATGCGCGCTCGCATACTCGCGTGCTCCTATCGGCACGTATGCGAACCCGAAAACCTCGCATCGGTTTCGAAGGATTCCGAACCATTTGAACCGCTGCTAGCCTGTCGCCCATGGCGAAATCGTTCAAAGCCGCGGTGATCGGCGGCAGTGGTTACGGAGGTGGAGAGCTGATTCGTCGGCTTCTGCTACACCCCCATGTCGAACTCGTGCGCGTTGCATCGGTCGACTTCGTGGGCGAGCCGCTTTCCGCGGCACATCCCCACTTAGAGGGTCAAACCGACCTTCGCTTCGAGGGGATCAGCCCCGCCGAGGCCGCCGCCGGAATGGATGTGGTGCTGCTCGGATTGCCGCACAAAGTGAGCGCAACCAAAATGCCCGAGCTTATGGCGTCAGGAGCGCGCGTCATCGATCTCAGCGGAGATTTTCGCCTTCGCGATGCTGCACTCTACAAGCAATACTATCACGCCGATCACCCCTGTCCCGAGCACCTCACCGATGGCTCGTTCGTTTACGGCCTGCCTGAGCTCCACCGCGAAGCCATTGCGCGCGCTCGCTATGTGGCCTCCCCTGGGTGTTTCGCGACGACCATCGAACTCGCCTTGCTGCCTCTTGCTCGCGCCGGGTTTCTTGCAGGCGCGGTCGAAGTGGTAGGCATCACAGGATCATCCGGAAGCGGCGTCGTCCCAAGCGCGGGCACGCATCACCCTGTTCGCGCGGTGAACCTTCGCACATACAAGCCGCTTGATCACCAGCACATCCCCGAGATTACGCAAACGCTCCGCGATGCCGGCAGCGGACCGCTCACGCTGCGATTTGTGCCCGTCAGCGCGCCGCTTTCCCGCGGCATTTTTGCGACATGCTTCGCGCATATCCCCGATTCGGTCAGCGCCGAGGACTTGCGTGCACTTTACACAAATACATTCCGCAACGAGCCGTTCGTACGCGTTCCAAGTAAGCGCTTGCCCGAGGTCGCCGCAGTGAGCGGAACAAACTTCGCCGAGGTCGGTGTTCAGCTCGGCTCCGACCGCGCCGAGGATGGCAAGCGAGTGGTCGCCTGCTTTGCCGCAACCGACAACCTGATCAAGGGCGGCGCCGGACAGGCCATCCAGTCGATGAACATCATGCTCGGATGCGACGAGCGCTGCACGCTGGAAGATCCCGGAGGCTGGCCATGAGCGGCTCGCTTGCGTTCGCGTCACGCCCAGTGCTCGTCAAACTCGGCGGGGAGGTCGTCCAAGGCCCGTCGCTCTCCACAATCACGGCCGACATCGCAGCGCTGAGTCGCGCGCAAACCCCCGTCGTGGTGGTGCACGGAGGCGGGCCTCAGGCAACAGAGTTGCAAAAGCGCCTCGGCCAGACCCCGGTGATTGTCGGCGGTCGCCGCGTGACCGACCAAGCCACGCTCGACGTCATGAAGATGACCGTCGCGGGCAAGGTCAACGTCGACTTGTGCGCAGCTTTGGTTCAAGCGGGCGCGCGTCCCGTGGGGTTGCATGGTGCAAGTTCCATGGTGATTCAGGCTCGCCGCCGCCCTCCGCTTGTCGTGACCGGCGGAGGCTCTGAGCCGGTTGATTTCGGGTTCGTCGGTGATGTTGTCGGCATCAACGACGCACTCATTGGACTGCTATGCCAGTCCGGTTACATCCCGGTGCTCGCCTGTTTGGGAGCTGACGAACAAGGTGCAACCTACAACATCAATGCCGATGCCGTCGCGAACCAAGTCGCCATCCGCCTCGATGCGAAAGCGCTTGTACTCATCACCGATGTTCCCGGCGTCATGCGCGACATCGCTGACCCGGCGTCGCGCATCGCTCGAATGACCATCGCGGAGGGGCGGCGGGCGATCGAAACAGGCGTGGTGACCAAAGGCATGATACCGAAGCTCGAAGAGTCGTTTGCCGCCATCGAACAAGGCGTGCGCGCCGTCCACATCGTCGGTCGCCTCGCGCCCGGCGACCTCGCTCGCGCCGTCGCGTCCCCTGGTGACGTCGGAACCGTTCTTGTCGCATAACAAAACGTGCAAAGCACAAACATTAACAATGAGGCTGGAGAAGCTTGCAGTGAGGAGAATGCCGTGAACGTTGTTCTCTGCGACACGGGCGTGGGTAACTTTCGCAGTGTGGCTCGCGCCATCTCCCACGCGCTTGACGCGAGTGACGCGAGTGACGCGAGTGACGCGAGTGACGCGGCCTCGAGCGCCGATGACATGGGTCCCGCATCACGCAGCGACGTTGATGCCCGAGCGCGCGACCGGGTCGTCTTGTCGCGCGACGTGAGTGTTCTTCGCGACGCTGACGTCCTCGTGGTTCCGGGCCAAGGATCGTTTGCCGCCTTCATTCAAAGCATCGACGCCTCGCTCGCCGCGGCGATGCGCGATCACATCGAGCGTGGCAAACCGTACCTCGGCATCTGCCTCGGCATGCAAGCGCTCTTCGCATCGAGCGAAGAAGCCCCCGAAGCACGTGGCCTCGGGGTTCTCGCCGGCCACGTCAGGCGCCTATCGCCCGGCGTCGATCCGGCTACAGGCCGCGCCTACACGCTGCCGCACATCGGCTGGAATGCTGTCACGTCACGTGACTCACACGCCCGAGGCAGCGGCGGCCCGAAGTACATGTACTTCGCACATAGCTACGCCGTCTCGCCGGACGATCCGGCCGTCGTCGCAGCGACGACGACCTACGGCCAGGCCACCTTCGCAAGCGTGGTGCACCAAGGCTGCGTCACCGGCGTTCAATTTCACCCCGAAAAAAGCCAGCATGAGGGACTCGAACTCCTCGCTGACTTCTTCAGACGCGTCCGATCTTCTAAAGGCTAATCATGCGAATTTTACCCGCTATCGATCTGCTCGGCGGCCATGCGGTACGGCTTCATCAAGGCCGTTACGAGGAAGCCACCGTCTACGACACCGATCCGCCGAGCGTCGCGCGACGGTGGCGCGAGCACGTCGATGCCATGCACGTTGTCGATCTCGAGGGCGCGAAAGCGGGAGCACCCGTGCAGCATGCATGGATCCAAAAGATCGCCGAAGCCTTTGCTGGTGGACGGCTGCAAGTGGGCGGTGGCGTTCGGTCGCGGGCGTCACTCGAAGCCTATCTTGCGCTCGGGGCATCCCGCGTCGTTCTGGGCACCGCTGCCGTCAAAAACACCGCGATGGTGCGCGAGCTTGCGAACGCCTTCCCGGGTGTTGTGGTGCTGGCGGTCGACGCAAAAAACGGCCTCGTTGCGACCGACGGCTGGACCGAGGTTTCCACACTCAGCGCGGCCGACGTCGTTCAATCCCTGCGTGATGCACCCATCGCGGCTGTACTTTACACCGATGTGGCGCGCGACGGCACGGGGCGAGGCCCCAACATCGAGGCAACGCGGGCCCTTGCGGCATCGTCGCCGTTCCCTATCATCGCGTCGGGCGGCGTCGGGTCGCTTGCTCACCTGCGCGAGCTGCGTGCGATCCCGAACGTCGAAAGCGTTATCGTTGGTCGAGCGTTGTACGACGGATCGCTTACGCTGAACCAAGCGGTAAGCGAAGCCGCTGGGCCCAGCGACTAACCGCGCATGCGAGCCCCGCTAGCGGTCTTGTGCGGGGCGCTTGCGTGCAGATCGCATCTGTTCGACGCTCCTGCCCGCGTCGCTAAATTCCAACCGGATGCCAAACGGTTTTGACCTCAACGAACCGTTCGATCCACCCGAGCCCCTGCCCTGACGATTCGGCGAACCACTGCTCGCGAGTCATTGCATCATGCACAAAAGCGCGTTTCACGCTGCCCGCAGCGTCTGCAGCGATCGCACGGCCGAGCGCTTCGTCGCCCACCCAGACATCCATCCCGGCGACCTCGCGATGCGTCGACAGCACTCCCGCGAGCTCTTTTGCCCTGCCCGTGAGCATATTCACGACCCCCGCTGGCATGTCGCTCGTCGCCACGCACTCGGTCCACACGAGTGCTGCGCGCGGATCGGCGCAATCAACGACAGCCACGCAGGTATTGCCCGCGGCAATCGCCGCGGCGACCGTCGACACAAGGCCGAGAAGGCTGGGCTCTGTCGGGGCAACGATCCCGACGGGACCAAGCGACTCAGGCACGCTCACGTTGAAGTGGGGGCCTGAAACCGGATTGACCGACGACAATAGCGACTGCCACTTGTCGCAGAAACCTGCGTAATACACCACGCGATCGATCGCAGCCGAAACCTCGCGCGCCGCCTCCCCCGCGTCAGCGACCGAGCCGGCGCGATGCAGCGCGGCTGAGAGCTCATCGCTGCGGCTTTCCATCATCTCGGCAAGGCGATAAAGAATCTGCCCGCGATTGTAGGCCGAACGGGCGTCCCAACCGTGCCACGCGTTTTTCGCGGCGAGCACGGCGTCGCGCACGTCTTTGCGCGACGCACGCGGAACGTTGACAACCTTGGGGTCGGCCAGTTCGTGACTGTTAGAAGATGCACTCTGCACTTGATCGTACCGTCCTGATTCCGACCGAATAAAGGCTCCATTCACGTACATCTTGTACGTCTTGTTGATGCGGCACGGCCTTGAGACCACGGCGCTTGCCTGTCCCGCGTCGTGCGCAAACGCTCGAACGGAAGGTGCGTTTGGGATCATCGCCGAATCGCTTCCGGCTGGCGCTCGCGTGCTCATCCGACAACCTCCACATACGCACTCAAACCTTGGCGGCCACCTTCGCGCCCAAACCCACTTTCTTTGCGACCTCCAAAAGGCGACGACGGGTCAAACTTGTTGAATGTATTACCCCAGATCACGCCCGCTTGAAGGCGACGAGCGAGAGAAAACATCGTCGCTCCCTTGTTGGTCCACACCCCAGCCGACAAGCCGTACATCGTATTGTTAGCCTTTTCGACAGCCCCATCCGCCGTGCGGAACGTCATGACCGTGAGCACAGGTCCGAAGATTTCCTCGCGCGCAATGCGACTCGACATGCTCGCTTTGGTGAAAAACGAAGGAGCGAACCAATTGCCTTTTTGCGGCAACGCGCACGGCGACGAATAAAGCTCGGCACCCTCCGCAACCCCGGACGCGACAAGTTCGCGAATCTTCGCGAGTTGCGCGCGCGAATGAATCGCGCCGACGTCCGTGTTTTTATCGAGAGGATCTCCCACGCGCAGCGTGGCCATGCGATCGCGCAGCTTACGCACAACAAGATCGGCCACACTTTCTTCGACGAGCAAGCGCGACCCTGCGCAACACACATGCCCCTGGTTGAAATAGATGCCGTTTACAATGCCCTCGACGGCTTGATCAATCGAGGCATCGGCAAACACGATGTTGGCGGCTTTGCCCCCAAGTTCGAGCGTGAGGCGCTTGCGACTTTGGCCAAGTTCCCGCTGAATGGTCTTGCCAACTTCGGTTGAGCCCGTGAACGCAATCTTATTGATTCCAGGGTGCCGAACCATCGCGGCCCCCGTTGCTCCCGCACCGGTCACGATATTCACCACACCCGCGGGCAATTCAGCCTCTTCGACAATCTGCGCGAGAAGCAACGCTGTGAGCGGCGTTGTTTCCGCGGGCTTTAGTACCACCGTGTTGCCGCACGCGAGTGCCGGAGCGATTTTCCACGCAGCCATCAGGAGCGGAAAATTCCAAGGAATGATTTGCCCCGCCACCCCGAGCGGGCGCACGCGGCGACCGTGAAAGGCAAGGTCGAGTTTATCGGCCCACCCGGCGTGATAG
>Ga0164293_10004790_pt1 | contig 11566 bp, 10 predicted proteins | sample GEODES118metaG_FD_111487 | JGI IMG/M metagenome (GOLD analysis project Ga0164293, IMG submission 111487) | Eutrophic lake water microbial communities from Lake Mendota, Wisconsin, USA - GEODES118 metaG | ecosystem: Environmental > Aquatic > Freshwater > Lake | place: USA: Lake Mendota...
CGGCCCTGATGGTCCGCTACGACGCGGGTTCATCCGCGTCAGGAGCGCGCGGATGAACCTGATTCTCTGGCGCCATGCCGAAGCCGAAGACGCCCCCGAGGGCGGCGATGACCTGGCGCGTTCGCTCACCCCGCGCGGCGAGCGGGAAGCGGCGCGCGTGGGTGCCTGGCTGGACCGCACCCTTCCAGAAGGGGCGCGCGTGTTGTGCAGCCCGGCCCGGCGCTGTGAGCAGACCGCACTGGCCCTGGGCCGCAAGTTCAAGCTCATGCCGGAGCTCGCTCCCGATTCGGGTGTCGAGGCGCTGCTCAAGGCCGCTCGCTGGCCCGATGCGCGCCAGCCCGTGTTGATCGTGGGTCACCAGCCCACCCTCGGCCAGACCGTGGCCCTGCTGCTCGGGATGGCTGAAGGCACCTGCCCGGTGCGCAAGGGCGGTGTCTGGTGGCTGCGTGCGCGCGAGCGTCATGGGCAATTTCAGGCCGTGGTGGTCACGGTGCAATCGCCGGAGTTGCTGGTCGTCTGACTTGCGGGTCTGCCGGTCTGGCCCGCAGCGAGGGCCAGACCGCATGCAAGACACTGCGCCTTCAGGCCGGTAGCGCCATCAGCGCTTGGCCCGCGCGCACGCGCGAACCCGTCGTCAGGCCCTGGACCAGTTCAAAGCCGGGGGGGGCCAACACGATGATCGTCGAGCCATGCTCGAACCAACCCAGTTCCTGGCCCTTGGTGACAGAGGCGCCGCAGGGGATTTCGGTGGGGCCGCCGTAGCGCAGGTGCAGCAGCACGTCGAGGCAATGCAGGCGGATGCTGGCCACCAGCACCGCGGCAACGGGCACCAGGGCGAACTCGTGCTTCCCCGGCGTGTCCAGTTGCATCCGGATGACGGCACGCTCATTGCGGCAAAACAGCTTTTTCACCCGCGCCAGTGCAATCGGGTTGACGTTCCAGGTGTCGCCGCTGATGTAGGTCACATGCCGAATATGGGCGTCATGCGGTGCGTGAAAGCGGTGGTACATCGCCGAGGTCAGGCGCAGGGTGAGGTACTGCCCGCCGCGAAAGGGACCCCAATCCTGGGTGGGCCCCAGCAATTCGTCCAGGGTGTAGGGCATGCCTTTGGCCTGGAGCAGTGTCTGGCCGTCGATGGGGCCGCTGGCGCCGATGATCGCGTCACAGGGGCTGGCCATGACGTCCGGGCGCATGTCGACCGGCCGCGCCCCGTCACGCAACTGACGCGTGAAGCAGGCGTGAATGCTTTCAAAGCGGGACTCACGGGCTTCGCGCAGGTCCAGGTCGTCAAACCAACCCCAGACCTTCAGTGCCAAGCGGGTCCACAGCGGGCTGCGGATCTTGCTCAGTTTGCCCATGGCCCGGGTCAGTGCGATGCGGGGAATGCGATTGGTGAGGAGGAAGTTCAGGTCTTCCTGCGCCAGCAGGCGTCCGAGGATGCGAGTTTTCATGGGAATTTCATCAATTTTTCAAACGAGTGAACTACACCTAGCCGGTCACTTCAACGCATTCCATATGACCGACCCCTTGATCCTGAGCGCCGCTGCCGGCGCCGGCGCCTACGCGATGGCCCGTGCTTATCGCCGTTTGCAACTGTCCCTGGCCAAGCAGCCGGGACTGGCCGGGCACACACGCTTGGCCAAGCGGGTGGCGGGCATGATTCCGGGCTATGCCTATGACGAAGCCGCCTTCTTCGGCTCGGACGGCGCGCCCGCCGGGGTGGTGGCGCGAAGGCGCGAGGCATTTGCCGCGCTGTGCGCCGACTACGCCGCGCGCTACCCGCAGTCGGCCGCCATGACCGCGCAGGCCCGCGAGGCCATCTCCGACTTGCAGTTCACCGGTGCTTATCGGGTGCCGTTCCAGTACAGCCCCTACCTGCGCCAGCATCTCAAAATGGGCAGCTTCGTGCGCGCCTCGGCCGGCGTGGAAGTGGAAGACCTCGACGGCAACCGGTTCTATGACCTGACCGGCTCCTACGGCGTCAATCTCATGGGCTACGACTTCTACAAGTCCTGCATCGCCGAGGGCTCGGCGCGAGCGGCAGAACTCGGCCCGGTGCTGGGGCAGTACCACCCCTGCGTGGCCGAGAACGTGCAGGCTTTGCGTGGCATCTCCGGGCTGGACGAGGTGTCCTTTCATATGTCCGGCACCGAAGCGGTCATGCAAGCGGTGCGCCTGGCCCGTTACCACACGGGTCGGACCCATCTGGTGCGATTTGCAGGCGCCTACAACGGCTGGTGGGAGGACGTTCAGCCTGGCCCGGGCAACCCGCTGGCGCCGCAGCACACCTACACCCTGCAGGACATGAGCGAGCGCACCCTGAAGGTGCTGCGCACCCGCAAGGACATTGCCTGTGTCATCGTCAATCCCTTGCAGGCCCTGCACCCCAACACCCCGGCGCCGGGTGACTCCTCGCTGGTCGACAGCAGCCGCCGCGCCGGCGTGGACCGCGAGGCCTATGCCCGCTGGCTGGCTGCGCTTCGCCAGGTGTGCACCGAGCGCGGCATTGTCCTCATCCTGGACGAAGTGTTCGTGGGCTTCCGGCTGGCACCCGGTGGCGCGCAGGAGTACTTCGGCGTGCGCGCCGATATGGTCACCTATGGCAAGACCCTGGGCGGTGGCCTGCCGGTGGGGGTGGTCTGCGGCCGCGCCCACCTGATGAAGCGTTACCGCGAGGACCGCCCGGCCGATCTGTGCTTTGCCCGCGGCACCTTCAACGCGCACCCCTACGTGATGGGTGCCATGAACGTGTTCCTGCAGCGACTTGATTCTCCGCCGGTGCGCGCCCTGTACGACGGGCTCGACGCGCGCTGGAATGGCCGCCTGGCGTACATGAACGAGGCGCTGCGCGCTGCCAGCCTGCCGGTGCAAGTGGCAGGCCTGTCGACTATCTGGACAGTTCTCTACACCGAGCCCTCCCGCTACAACTGGATGTTCCAGTTCTACCTGCGTCACCAGGGCCTGGCGCTCAGCTGGGTGGGCAGCGGGAGAATGGTGTTCAGCCTGAACTACGGCGACGCCGAATTCGAGGAGGTGGTGCGCCGCTTCGTGGCCGCAGCCCAGGCCATGCGAGACAGCGGCTGGTGGCATTCCGGTGGCACGCTCTCGAACAAAGAGATTCGGCGCGGCCTGCTGCGTGAGATGCTGGGCCGACGGCTCGGGCGCTGAGGTCATAACGGCAGCACCGGCTGCACGGGCCAATGCGGCTGTCGCGGCCGGTGCGGCCGACGCGGCGGGGGAGGGCCTCCCGGGGCCAGGCCCTCGGGCCTGCCCGGCGAAGGCCACTGCCATTTGCTCAGTCCTTGCGCACGTGGTGCATCGGGTCGAGGAGCTCGCCCTTGAGCAGGGCCAGGGGCGCCTTGTGATACAGGATCACGTCGTGGACCGGGTCGGTGATGATCTTGAAGGCCCAGGCCACTGCCGGCATCCAGCCGTCACGCATCCACAGTTGGCCCACGCGGAACAACACGCCGGCAACGCCCAGCGCCAGCCAAACGGTCCCGACGTCGTGCAACCACTCCATCACGCCTTCGGCCGGCTCGATCAGGCCGCCCAGGGAGGGCTGGAACCAGAGCAGGGCAGGCAGACCCACCCAGACGGTGAGCAGCACACTCTTGCGGTTCATGTTGTAGCCCACCTTGATCGCCTCCTTGTACTCGTCGCTGACCTGGTTGACATGGTCGAAACCGCGCGGCTCGAAGATGTAGTGGCCGGCTTGGCGGGTGACCATGGCCACGCACCAGCCCACCAGCGCGGCCCAGGCCGGATCGATGAACAGCAGGACGTAGGCGACCAAAAAGCTCAGTGCACTCACCAGATGCAAGGCCTGGTTGATGCGGCTATGGTGGTAGTAGCGGTGGTCGTCCCAACGCTGTTCGTGGAGGGTCTTGAGAAAGGCATTCATGGTGGGCTCCTGGGTGGGTGGCGCAGACCCCGCCGGCGATGGGTCGCCGCAGTCTGTCTGCGCCTCTTTCGAGTCTGGATGCTGGCTCTTGATGATGAAATTGCCGTGACAGATTGCGCGTCGGGCCGAACTGTCACAGTTTTGAGATATCAGCGGCGGAACATCTGGCCATGCCTGATCAAGACACCTCGCAATCTCCGCTGCGCGACATCCTGGTCGAGAGCCTCCCGGCCTTGCGCCGAGGCCTGCGCGTGTCGGTCGTTACTGAAACATTCCCCCCCGAGATCAATGGCGTGTCGATCACGCTGGCGCGTCTCGTCGAGGGCTTGCGGAGCAAGGGGCACGACCTGGAGATCATTCGGCCTGCCCAGGCGGTCGATCAGTCAAGTCCAGCGGGGGCACCCGGGCCGGCGCGCGACGAGCTGCTGACCCGTGGCGTGCCGATTCCCCGCTACCCTGGACTGCGCATGGGAATGCCAGCCAAGCGTCGCTTGATTCGCCATTGGTCGCTGCAGCGGCCAGACGTGGTTCACGTCGCCACCGAAGGACCTCTGGGTTGGTCGGCACTTCAAGCGGCCATTCATTTGCGCCTGCCGGTCACGTCGGATTTCCGCACGAATTTCCACACCTACACCGGGCACTATGGCATTGGCTGGCTGCAGCGCCCGATCACCGCCTATTTGCGGAAGTTTCACAACCGGGCGCATTTCACGACGGTGCCAACCGAGGCGCTGCGGCTCGAACTCGATGCGCTGAACTTCCAGCGTCTGGTGGTCCTGCCCAGAGGGGTCGACACGCACGCGTTCTCGCCAGCGTTTCGCAGCCAGGCACTGCGCGCGTCGTGGGGCGTGGCCGATGACGATCTGGTGGTGGCGGTCGTTGGCAGGCTGGCACCTGAGAAAAATCTGCGGCTGCTGGTTGAGGCCTGGCAGTCGCTTCGCCAGATTCATTCCCGCACCCGGCTCTTGCTGGTGGGTGACGGTCCGCAGCGGGCCGAATTGCAAGCAGCCTGCCCCGGAGCCATTTTTGCTGGCGCACGCCGCGGCGAAGACCTCGCGGCCCATTACGCGAGCGCCGACCTGTTCGCCTTCCCGAGCCTATCCGAGACCTTCGGCAATGTGGTGCTCGAGGCGCTGGCCAGTGGGCTGCCCTGCGTCTGCTTTGACCATGCGGCCGCCGGACTGCTTTTGCGTGATGGGCAAGCTGGCATCTTGGTGGATGCCCACCGCCCCAAGGCCTTTGCCACCGCACTGCGTGACCTGGCGCTCGATCCGGATCGTCGTCGCGCGATGGCTCACGCGGCGCGCGAACTCGCCCTGCGTGAGGGCTGGGATGGCATCGTTGGCCGTTTCGAGACGCTACTTGAGCGTGCCCGGGGCGATGGCACACCGGCAGGTCTTGGCAACCTGGCCGAGGATGGACTCGTGGTGCCTCTGGCGCGGCCCTGAGTCGCTTGACCCAGCAGGCTCGGCGGGGACTCACGCAGGCGGGGCGTCAGCGAGCATGTGAGGCAGCGGACTTCGCGCGGAACGTTGCACGATCGCGCCACCACAGGGCGCCGATCAGCACCGCAACGCAGCTACCGAGTACCACCATCACCCACTGGACGGGCCACTCGGCGGCGGTGACCAGGGTGTAGAGGCCCACCAGCACCAGAATGCTGGCGTTTTCGTTAAAGCCCTGAACCGCGACGGATCGCCCAGCGCTCAGGAGCACATGTCCCCGGTGCTGCAGGAGGGCGTTCAGTGGGACGACCATCAGGCCCCCCATGGCGCCGGCAGCGACCAGCAGGGCGACCGCGACTGGCAGCATCGTCACCTGGGACATCAGCATCAGGAGCGCGCCCAGCACGATGCCGGTCCAGACCATTCGCCGCGCCTGCTCCAGCGGCACCCACCGGCCTGCGGCCATCGCTCCTGCAATCACTCCGAGGGCCACCACCGCTTGCAAGTAGGCGCCCTGGCTCAGGTCCAGCCCGAGCTCCTCCTGGGACCAGCGCAGGACGATGAACTGCAACGCGGCGCCCACGCCCCAGAACAGCGTGGTCACGGAGAGGGAGATTCGTCCGCCCTCCGGATCACGCCACAGGCGCAGGTTGGCGCGCCAGAAGTTACGGCACAGGGCGACCGGATGAATGGGGGCCTTGGGATAACGTGCACCGCTGTCGGGTATCCACAAATTGAGGACACCGGCCACCAGGTACATCGCCAACAAGATGACCAGCGACAGCCCCAGGGGGGAGACCATCGGCGCCAGCGCGGTGGGCAGCCAAGGCATCGCTGCGTGGGGCGTGCCGAGGGCCTGCTGCCAGGCCAGTGCAGGCGCGCTCTCCAGCCAGTAGCCGCTGACCAGGAGACCGCCCAAGCCAGTGCCAAGCAGTGCTGCGCAAACGACAGACACCTCAATCCAGCCATTGGCCTGTACCAACTGGCGTGGCGGTACCAGCTCGGTCACCAGGCCATATTTGGCCGGCGCATAGCCCGCCGCGCCCAGGCCGGCCAGGGTGAAGGCCAGCACAGGGTTCACGCCGACGAGCAGTCCCAACGCCGCCAAGCCCTTGATGGCGTTCATCCAGGCCATGAGACGGCCTTTGCGAATGCCATCTGCCAAGGGGCCCGCCACCGGTGCCAAGACCACATAGGAGAGCGTGAAGCCCAACTTGAGCAGCGGCGCCCACCAACCCGGCATGCCCTGGGCAGTGAGCGCTGCGATGGTCACGATGAGGAGCGCATGGTCCGCCAGTGCGGAGATGAACTGTGCAGCGATGATCCAGTGAAAGCCCTTGGGCATGGCGCTCCGCTTTGTTTACCGGGCGCCCCCCACATCGCTGTGAGGAGCGGTGGTCGCCGGTGGGGAACGTACGCTCAACGTGCGCGCAGGAGTTCGCCGGCTTCGAGCGAGGGCCGAAAGTGACTCAATTTCGAGTTCATGAATTTTCCAAGGTGGTTACCAAAACGACGTTAGGTTGCAGCGCAGGCGTGAAGCCTTGATGACGATGCCAACAAGAACGCACCGTCAAAAAACCTCCATCTTCCCGAAATATTCATGACACACACGCCGTCCACAGTCCCCGGACATGCGCAAACTATTCGAAACGATCACGGATTTCCCTGGCAACGACAACGCGCCTGAGCTGCCAGGGGAAGTGCAACCGGATCCGGCTGCGCGCAAGTACCGCTCCATCTTCATCTCGGACATCCACCTGGGTACGCCCGGATGCCAGGCCGATGCCCTGCTCGAGTTTTTGCGTGGCAACGACAGCGAATACCTCTACCTCGTCGGTGACATCATTGACGGCTGGCAGCTTCGCCGCCGCTGGTACTGGCCCCAGGCGCACAACGACGTCGTGCAGAAGTTGCTGCGCCGTGCTCGCAAGGGTTGCAAGATCATCTACGTGCCGGGCAACCACGACGAGTTTGCGCGGCATTTTGTGGGTCACCAGTTTGGTGGCATCGATGTGCAAGAGGAGGCTGTGCACGTGACCGCGGACGGGCGCCGCCTCTGGGTCATTCACGGCGACTACTTCGACGCAGTGGTCCAGCACGCCCGCTGGCTAGCCTATGTGGGCGACCACCTGTACGACCTGACCCTGCGGATGAACCGCCACCTCAATTCGCTGCGTGCGCGGCTCGGGTTGCCCTATTGGTCGCTTTCTGCCTACTTGAAGGACCGGGTGAAGAAGGTGGTCAGCTACGTCAATTCATTCGAGGAGGCCGTTGCCGCCGAGGCACGCCGGCGAGGGCACCAGGGCGTGCTGTGCGGACATATCCACCGTGCCGAAATGCGCATGATCGACGGCGTTTTGTATTGCAACGACGGCGACTGGGTGGAAAGCCGCACGGCCTTGGTGGAGCACGCGGATGGCCATCTGGAGATGGTGGCCTGGCAGCCTGACCGAGAGGCTTTGCTTCAAAACGCACCCGCGCCTGCCGGTCAGGCGGTGGGCGCGATCGCGCCGTAAGTAGGGGCCTTGCAGACCCAGCCCCGCGGGCCTAATCGAGCCTGATCTGAAAGCCAGGGGGGCGGACTCAGCCCTTGGCGGGACGGCCCGTCTTGATGGCGGGCAGGGAATCCAGAGCTTGAATCAGCGCAGGCGCAGCGAGGGCTTCGAGCAGTTTGATGCCCGCGCGCAGCAGCTCGCTTTTCTTGGCGGGCCGGCCGGCCTGGGTGGCGCGCGCCTTGAGTGCTTCAATGACGGCGTATTCGGCCTTGGGCATGGTGAAGCTGTCACGGACCATTTTGGGCTTGCGCACCTTCTCAGCGGGCTGCGCCAAAGGCGCTGCCACTGGCTTGGTGGCTGGACGCGGTGTGGCCGCATTGGAACCCTTGGCGTTCGCTCCGGCTGGTGCTGGGGCGGCGGATTTTGCAGGGGCTTTGACCGGTGCCTTGGTCGCGGGGCTGGCAGTGGGCTTGGCCGGAGCTTTTGCAGTGGGTGTCGTAGCGGGTTTCGTAGCGGGCTTCGCGGGCGCCTTGGCCGCTGGCCTAGCGGGCCGCTTGACGGTCGTCTTGGTGGCCGCCTTGGTGGCCGCCTTGGTGGCCCTGGTGGTATCGGTGTTGGTGGAAGTCTTGGGTCGGCGAGTGGCCATGGTCAGGTCTCCAATCCGCTTCTAACGGTATAAACGATTTATACAGTTTAGGTCAGCTGGGACACCTTGGTTGCAAAGACCTCGTTGCCGGCAGGCTTTTCAGTGCGTCCAGACTCAACCGGCGCACTCGAAGGCGGCCGGCTCACTCTTGCAGCAAAAACAGCCGAGAGGTCTTGCCCCAGGCGGCCACTTCTTCTCGCAGCAGGTGGGCCGACTGCGGGTAGGTGGCTGCCCAGTCTGGCGGGAGCGTGAGGCGGATGGCCGCTCCCTCCGATGTGAGCTGCAGGCCGTTGGCCTGCGGGTCACGGCGCGCATGGCACAGGATCACGGCCAGACGCAAGGCGAGAAGCTGCTGCACGAACAGGTCGTCGCCGAAATCGGCATCGAGCTTGCGAAGTTTGCCGCGGTGCCCGAGCACCAGCAGGCTCAGGCGATGCAGTTCGCTCTGGGTGAACCCGGGCGCGTCGGCATGGTCCAGGACGTAGGCGCCGTGCTTGTGGTATTCCTCGTGGGAGATCTGGCTGCCAATCTCGTGCAGCCTGGCGGCCCAGACCAGGGGCTGCATCGGGTCGGCGGTCATGTCACCGGTCCCAGCGGTCTGGGCCATGAACTGTGCGGCCGCCAGGGCAACCCGGCGGGCTTGTGCATCGTCCACTCCAAACCGTGCGGCCAGGCGCTCGACGGTGGCAGCCCGCAGGTCGGTGTCGGGGTGTTCCCGGTCCAGCAGGTCGTAGAGCACGCCTTGGCGCAAGGCGCCCTGCGCCACGTGGAGCGTGTCAATCTCCAGCAGTTCAAACAGTGCCAGCAGAACTGAAAGACCGCCCCCGATGACCGGGCGCCGATCCTCCTTGAGTCCCTCGAGCCGTACCTTGTCGGCATGGCGCGCGGTCAGCAGGCGTTCGCGCAGCCAGCGCAGACCCTCTCGGGTGACCACGCCCTGCTCAAAGCCACAGGCTTGAAGGATGTCGGCAACGGCACCCACCGTGCCGGAGGCGCCGTAGGCGCTGTCCCAGGCGCTGCGGGGGTAGGCGACCAGCGCCTCGTCCAGGATGGCCTTCGCGGCCACCTCCGCGCGCTCAAAGGCTGCGGCGCTGAACTCGCCCTCGGGGAAGTATTTTTGCGACCAGGCCACACTGCCGACCCGAAAGCTCTCCAGCGTGCGGGGGCTGAATCCCTGGCCCAGGATCAGTTCGGTCGATCGGCCACCGATATCCACCACGAGGCGACGCTCTTCGGACTGTGGCAACAGATGCGCCACACCCTGGTAGATCAGGCGGGCCTCCTCACGTCCGGCGATCACCTCGATGGGAAAGCCGAGAATCTGCTTGGCTTTATCCAGAAAGGCGTCGCGGTTGCGCGCTTCGCGCAGTGTCTGGGTGGCAACAGCCCGAACCTGAGCGGTCCCGAAGACGGCCAGCCGTTCGGCGAAACGGGCCAGGCAATCCCAGCCCCGCTCCATGGCATCAGGGGTGAGGTTGCGGGCCTCGTCGAGCCCGCCCCCCTGGCGCACAGTTTCTTTGAGGTATTCGACGCGCTGGATGACACCGTGGTCGTGGCGGCCGATTTCGAGCCGGTAGCTGTTGGAGCCGAGGTCGACTGCCGCCAAAAGAGAACCGTTTTTCATTATCTAGCCAGCATATCAGGGCCGGCGCAAGGGACGTGCAGGAGAGGCGGGGAGGGCGCCGCGCAAGTGCGGGGTGCAAATAAGCAGGGGGAACAGACGGCGCGAATGGACGGCGCAAACAAATCGGCGGGCACCGCTGCCACGATGCCCGCCCGCGCAGGACCCCGGGGTCGTTCCCCGGGCGCCAAACCGAGTTTTAGCGCTTGGGCGGCATCAGCACGCGGTCGACGGTGTGGATGACACCGTTGGTCGCGGCGATGTCGGCCTTTTGCACCATGGCGTCTTCCACGGTGACAAACTCGCCAGCCTTGCTCACAGCCACATTGGCGCCTTGCACGGTCTTCACGTTGCCGTTTTTGACATCGGCAGCGCTGACCTTGGCGGCCAGCACGTGGTAGGTCAGCACGGATTTGAGCAGGGCCGGGTCGGCTGCGACCTCGTCCAGGGTCTTTTGCGGGACGGCCTTGAAGGCATCATTGGTGGGGGCGAAGACGGTGAAGGGCCCGGCACCCTTGAGGGTGTCGGTCAGGCCGGCCTTGGTGACCAGGCTGTTCAGGGTGCTCAGCTGGGGGTCGCGGGCCAGGGCGTCGGCCACGGACACGGGAGACGTCTGGGCGGCGCAGACGGTGGTCAGCGCAGACAGGGCGGTCGCGACGGCGACCGAGGCAAAACGGCGTGAAATCATGGGTTTTTCTCCGAAGGGGTTGGGGTCCGAGGCGAGACGTTATCGGCAATCGATGACAGCGCTGTGACCTTCGTGTGACACTCATATGAAGGTTTTTTGTCACACGACTGTCATCGGCGCCGCCTACATTGCTCTTCACTTCTCCCGCAAACCCTCCCTCCTTTTCTTCAATTTAAGGATTCTCGCCCATGAAAACCACCCTGCGGATCGCCTCCCTCACCCTGGCTTCGCTGGCCTTCTCTGGCCATGTTGCCGCTCAGGAAGTGACCGGCGCCGGTGCCTCCTTCCCCGCCCCCCTGTACTCCAAGTGGGCTGCAGACTACAACAAGGCCACGGGCGTGAAGATCAACTACCAGTCGGAGGGTTCGGGCGCTGGCATTCGCCAGATCGACGCCAAGACGGTGGCTTTTGGTGCCTCCGACATGCCCCTGTCTGATGCCGATTTGGCCAAGAAAGGTCAGCTCCAGTTTCCCACGGTGATCGGCGGCGTGGTGCCGGTGATCAACGTCAGGGGCATTAACCCGGGTCAGATGCGCCTGAACGGCCAAGTGCTCGGCGACATCTTCCTGGGCAAGATCGTCAAGTGGAACGACGCTGCCATCAAGGCGCTCAACCCCACCCTGAATCTGCCCGACGTCGCCATTGCGCCGGTGCGCCGCGCTGACGGCTCTGGCACCACCTTCATCTGCACCAACTACCTGTCCAAGGTGAACCCCGAGTGGAAGGCCAAGGTCGGTGAGGGCACCGCTGTCAACTGGCCCACCGGC